>Ga0070670_100001361_pt1 | contig 19584 bp, 18 predicted proteins | sample KBSS63metaG_FD_64665 | JGI IMG/M metagenome (GOLD analysis project Ga0070670, IMG submission 64665) | Switchgrass rhizosphere microbial communities from Kellogg Biological Station, Michigan, USA - KBS S6-3 metaG | ecosystem: Host-associated > Plants > Roots > Rhizosphere > Soil ... | reverse complement strand
CGTCGCCGAGCGAGCGACAGCGGCCGACAACGAGGCGCCGCCGATGTCGCGAAGAAGCGGAGGCCGCAGTGAGTGAGGCGAATGAGTGACGCGGCAGCGTAGCGAGCGGTCGGACGTGCCAAAGCTGACCCTCCTCTCGCGCTCCTACTGCCACCTCTGCGATGAGATGCTCGCCGCCGTGCGGCCGCTCGCGGCGGCAGCAGGCGCGCCGCTCGACGTCGTCGACGTCGACGCCGATCCGAAGCTCGAATCCGCGTACGGCGACCGGGTGCCTGTACTGTTCGCAGGAGAACCCGGCAGCGGCGACGAGCTTTGCCATCTGCGCGTGGACTTGCGGCGCGTGCAGGCGGCGCTGGGCCGGCGGGCCCACGAGCGCAGCTGAAGTCGCGTTGGCAGCAAAAATCCGCTAAAATTCAAGATGATTCGTGCAAGCAGGGGCACTATTCCGGTGCCCCTTTGTTTTGCCGCGCCGCTACCAACTACGTGCAGCTGATCCGCAACTTCTCCATCATCGCCCACATCGACCACGGCAAGTCGACGCTGGCCGACCGTTTCATTCAACGCTGCGGCGGCCTCGCCGCTCGCGAGATGGGTGAGCAGGTGCTCGATTCGATGGACCTCGAGCGCGAGCGCGGCATCACGATCAAGGCGCAGACCGCGGCGCTTCTGTACAAAGCGCGCGACGGTGAAACCTACAACCTCAACCTGATCGACACGCCGGGGCACGTCGATTTCGCCTACGAAGTGTCGCGATCGCTCGCCGCGTGCGAAGGCGCGCTCCTGGTGGTCGACGCGTCGCAAGGCGTGGAAGCGCAGACGGTCGCGAATTGCTACACGGCGATCGAGCAGGGCGTGACCGTGGTGCCGGTGCTGAACAAGATCGACCTGCCGTCCGCCGAGCCCGATCGCGTCATCGAGGAGATCGAGGACATCATCGGCATCCCTGCGCACGACGCGCTCCGTGCGAGCGCGAAGACGGGCGAGGGCATCGACGACATCCTCGAGGCGGTGATCGCCCGCATCCCTCCGCCGACCGGCGACCGCGGCTCGCCGCTGCAGGCGCTCATCATCGATTCGTGGTTCGACAATTACGTCGGCGTCGTGATGCTGGTGCGCGTGATGCAGGGAACGCTCAAGCCTCGTGACAAGATCCTGCTGATGGCGGCAGGCGCCACGTACAACTGCGAGCAGGTCGGAGTTTTCACGCCGAAGTCGGTGGCGCGCGATTCGCTGTCTGCGGGCGAGGTCGGCTTCATCATCGCCGGCATCAAGGAGATCCACGCCGCAAAAGTGGGCGACACGGTCACGCTGGCGGCGCGACCCGCCGCCGCGGCGCTGCCCGGCTTCAAGGACGTGAAGCCGCAGGTGTTCGCCGGCCTCTACCCGGTGGAATCGAACCAGTACGAGGCGCTCCGCGACGCGCTCGACAAGCTGAAGCTCAACGACGCGTCGCTGCACTACGAGCCCGAAGTCTCGCAGGCGCTCGGCTTCGGCTTCCGCTGCGGCTTTCTCGGCCTTCTGCACCTCGATATCGTGCAGGAGCGGCTCGAGCGCGAATACGACATGGACCTCATCACGACGGCGCCCACCGTCATCTATCAGGTCCTGCTGCGCGACGGCACGGTCATAGAAATCGAGAACCCGTCGAAGCTTCCCGACCTCTCGCGGGTGGAAGAGATCCGGGAGCCGGTCATCACGACGACGATCCTGATGCCGCAGGAGTACGTAGGCCCGGTGATTACCCTCTGCACGGAGCGGCGCGGCGCGCAGAAGAACATGCAGTATCTCGGGCGCCAGGTGATGCTGACCTACGAGCTGCCCCTCGCCGAAGTCGTGATGGACTTCTTCGACCGGCTCAAGTCCGTGTCGCGCGGCTACGCCTCCCTCGACTACGAGTTCAAGGAGTTCGCGCCGGCCGACGTCGTCAAGCTCGACATTCTGATCAACGGCGAGCGTGTGGACGCGCTGTCGATCATGGTCCACCGCTCGGTCGCGATTCACCGCGGTCGCGAAGTCGTCACGAAGATGCGGTCGCTGATCCCCCGGCAGATGTTCGATGTTGCCGTCCAGGCGTCGATCGGCGCTCAGATCATCGCGCGTGAAACGGTGAAAGCGATGCGCAAGAACGTGCTGGCCAAATGCTACGGCGGCGACATCACGCGCAAGAAGAAGCTGCTCGAGAAGCAGAAGGCCGGCAAGAAGCGGATGAAGGCCGTAGGCAGCGTCGAGATTCCGCAGGAGGCATTCCTCGCAATCCTCTCGATCGGCGACGGCAAATGACGCGAACACGCGGCGGCGTCGGCGAGAGTCTCAAGCTCGATCGTGGCCCGTCACCCAGAGCGCGCGTGTGGGACAATTCTCGAGGCCGGCACCAACAATGACAATGAACTTTCCGCTGATCCTGTTTCTCGCCACGGTGGCAACCGGCGCCATCGCGCTTCTCGACCGGTTGTTCTTTGCGCGGGGTCGCGCCTCCGACGCGCGCGAGCCGTGGTGGATCGAATACCCGAAAAGCTTCTTCCCCGTCCTGCTGATCGTTTTCCTGCTGCGCTCGTTCGTGGCCGAGCCGTTCAAGATTCCGTCGTCGTCGATGCGGCCCACGCTGGACGTCGGAGACTTCATCCTCGTCAACAAATTCGCGTACGGAATACGGCTCCCGATCCTGGAGCAAAAGGTCGTGCCCGTCTCGGACCCGCAGCGTGGCGACGTCGTCGTCTTCCGTTATCCGCTCAACCCGTCGCAGGATTTCATCAAGCGCGTGATCGGCCTCCCCGGCGACACAGTCGTCTACAAGAACAAGCAGCTGACGGTCAACGGGCAGCCGTGGCCGCAGCAATCCGCCGGGACATACAGCTATCTGGAAGGCCTGCGGTTCGAGACGATGGAGCAGTTCACCGAGGCGGTGGCGGGCGACGGCGGCAAGAAGGAGCATTCCGTCGCCGTCGATCCGATGCTGCCGGCGGTGAGTCCCGGCCAGGTTCGTCCCTTCGCAGGACGGGACAACTGCGACTACAATTCCGACGGCAGCGGATTTACCTGCAAGGTTCCCGCCGGCCGGTACTTCGTAATGGGAGACAACCGCGATCGCAGCGACGACAGTCGGTACTGGGGCTTCGTCCCCGACGACCATCTGCGCGGCCGCGCGTTTTTCATCTGGTTCAATTGGGACGACATCTCCAGCCTCGCGTTCAAGCGGGTTGGCAGCGGCATACGATAAGCAACCGGGAGGAACCGATGCAGATGCGAACTCGGCAGCGCGGCTTGTCGATGATAGGATTTCTGTTCGTCGCAGCCGTCGTCATTGTCGTCGTCATGGTCGGTTTCCGGGTGATGCCCGCCTACATCGAGTACTACTCGATCCAGAAGGCGCTCCAGCAGTCGCTCGACGACGCGAAGGACCTCAATTCCGCCGCCGAAATCCGCAGCGCGTTCCAGCGGCGCGCCGACGCCGGCTACATCGAATCGGTCGACGGCAAGGACATCGAAGTCACCAAGACGAAGAACGAGGTGACCGCCAGCGTGAGCTGGACCCGCAAGCTGCCGATGGTTGCCAACGCGAGCATCCTGCTCGACTTCGAGGCTTCGGCCACCAAGTGACGCGAGGCTCCAAGGGAGCATGCCTTCCCTGTCGCTGCTCGATCGCCTGGGGCATTCCTTTCGCAAGCCCGAGCTCTACCGGCTTGCGCTGACGCACCGCAGTCACGGCGCGACGCACAACGAGCGGCTGGAATTCATCGGCGACGCGGTGCTGAACTGCGCGGTCGCGGCCGTGCTGTTCGAAAGGTTTCCGACGATTCCCGAAGGCGAGCTCACGCGCGTGCGAGCAAGCCTCGTCAACCGTGACACGCTGGCGCGCCTCGCGCGCGACCTCGCTCTCGGAAGTGCCGTCATGCTGGGCGGAGGCGAGGTCCGGAGCGGCGGCGTCGAACGGCCGTCGATTCTTGCGAATGCACTGGAGGCGATCATCGGCGCCGTGTTCATCGATGCCGGTTTCGACGCGGCGCGTGCCGTAATCGAGCGAATCTATGCAGCGGAGTTCGCCAACCTCGATCCCGCGACGCTCGGCAAGGACCCCAAGACGCGGCTCCAGGAATGGCTTCAGGCACGCCGGCTCGCGGTGCCCGAGTACGCCGTAACGAGCGTTGTCGGCGAAGCACACGCGCAGACGTTCACGATCGAATGCCGGATACCCGCGCTTGGCGTGGTCACCACCGGCGAAGGCACGAGCCGTCGTGCTGCGGAGCAGGTCGCGGCTGCCGCCGCCCATGCGCGCGTGGAGGCGGGACCGAGCGGCGCCGGCGGTGACTGACGCTTCGCCTGCCCGCGATTTTCGCTGCGGCTACGTCGCGATCGCCGGCCGTCCCAATGTCGGCAAGTCGACGTTGCTCAATCGGCTCGTCGGACAAAGAGTCAGCATTACGTCGAAAAAGGCGCAGACGACGCGTCACCGCGTCACCGGCATCGTCACGACCGACGATGCCCAATTCGTGTTCGTCGACACGCCGGGATTCCAGACCAAGCACCGCTCGCGCCTCAACGACCGGATGAACCGAGCCGTTACGCAGTGCCTGTCGGATGTGGAGGCGACGGTGCTGGTGGTTGAAGCGGGGCGCACGACGGAAGCCGATCGCGCGGTGGTCCGCCTTCTACCGCAAGGGTCCCCGGCGCTCGTCGCGCTCAACAAGATCGACCAGCTCGACGACCGTGATGCGCTGCTGCCGCAGATGGCGGAGCTGGCCGAGCTTTTTCCATTCTCGGCGATTGTTCCGGTCAGCGCGGAAAAGGAGCGCGGACTCGATGCGCTGCTGAGGTCGATCCGAGCACTTCTGCCCGAGGGCGATGCCATCTTCGGCGAGGACGAGATCACCGATCGCGACGAGCGCTTCCTCGCGGCCGAGTTCATCCGCGAGAAGATCTTCAGGCTGCTGGGCGAGGAGGTGCCTTATGCGGCGACCGTCGCGATCGACAGTTTCGAGCAGCGCGGTGGACTGCGCAGAATTCACGCGACCATCCACGTCGACCGTCAAAGCCAGCGCGCGATTCTGCTCGGCGAGGGCGGGGGCCGGATCAAGGAGATCGCATCGGCCGCGCGCACGGACATGGAGCGGCTGTTCGGCGGGCAGGTGTACCTCGAAGTGTGGGTGCGCGTCACGCGCGGCTGGGCCGACGACGAGGCCAAGCTCAAGCGCTTCGGTTACTGAGCGCGGACACACGTAGCCCCGTCCCTCCTGCCATGGCCCGAGCCCAGCCGCTGCGCCGCGACGACCAGCCCGCGTTCGTCCTGCACACGTACGCTTACCGTGAGACGAGCGTGATCGTCGAAGCGTTCACCGCCGAATACGGACGGGTCGCCGTCGTGGCGCGCGGCGCAAGGCGACCGCGGTCGGATCTGCGCGGGCTGTTGCAGGCGTTCCAGCCGCTCCTGCTGTCGTGGTCGGGCCAGGCCGAGCTCAAGACGCTGCTCAAGGCGGAGTGGCGGGGAGGGCTTCCGCGGATCGGCGGGTCGGCGCTGCTATGCGGCTTCTATTTGAACGAGCTCCTGCTGAAGCTCCTCCCGCGTGAAGATCCGCACCCGCGGCTGTACGCGACGTATGAAGCCGCGCTCGCCGAGCTGGCCGCGGGCAGCGACGAGGCGCCCGTGCTGCGCCGTTTCGAGCTGCTGCTGCTGGCGGAGCTCGGATACGCGCTGCCGCTTGCGCGGGAGGCCGACACCGGCAATCCGATCGATCCGGACGCGCGATACCATTACGCCTTCGACCGGGGAGCGCGCCGCACGCCGGAAGGCAACGCCGCCCGCGGGCCGGTCGTGCGCGGGGCGACGCTGCTCGCGCTTGCCGACGGCCGCTACGTGGATGGCGAGACGGCCGCCGAGGCGAAGCGGCTGATGCGCGAAGTCCTCGATCACTACCTGGAGCAGCGCGGCGTCGAAAGCCGGCGCGTGGTCCAGGAGCTGCAGGCGCTCGACGTGCGCCGCGAACAGGAGAAAGACCACCGTGATTGAGCTCGGCGTCAACATCGACCATGTCGCGACCATCCGGGAGGCGCGGCGCACGTACGAGCCCGACCCGGTGTGGGCGGCCGTCGAGGCGCATCTGGGGGGCGCCGACGGCATCACCGTCCACTTGCGCGAAGACCGTCGCCACATCCAGGACGAGGACGTGCGGCGCCTCCGCGACCTCGTCCACATCAAGCTCAACCTCGAGATGGCGGCGACCGCGGAGATGCTCGCCATCGCGACGCGACTCAAGCCCGAGATGGCGATGCTCGTCCCCGAGGGCCGGCACGAGATCACGACTGAAGGCGGTCTCGACGTCCGCGCGCAGGAACCCAAGCTTCGCGGGGCCGTGCAGCAACTCGCCGATGCGGGCATTCGCGTGAGCGTGTTCATCGATGCCGAGCTCGCGCAGGTCGAAGCCGCGGCGCGGATCGGCGCGAGCGTTTGCGAGATTCATACCGGCCCGTACGCGCACGGGTTTCACTCAAAGGGGCGCGATCCCGAAAGCGCGGCGGTCGTCGCCGAGCTTGCGAAGATCCGCACGGCCGGCGACGCGGTACGCAAGGCCGGCATGCGCTTCAACGCGGGCCACGCCCTCAACTATTTCAACGTCCAGCCCGTGGCCGCGCTGACTGGAGTTCGCGAGCTCCATATCGGGCACGCAATCGTTTCGCGCGCAGTGTTCGTCGGCATGCGCGAGGCGGTGCGGGAGATGAAAACGCTGTTGCGCGAAGCAGCCGCGCCGGTGGCGAAGGCATGATGGAGTTGCCTCGAGGTCCCGTCTTCCTTGGCGTGGAAGGCGTTGCGCTGACGGCCGCCGATCGCGAACGCCTTGGTCATCCCCGCGTCGGCGGCGTCATCCTGTTCGCGCGCAACTTCGAGTCGCCGCCGCAGCTCAAGGCGCTGACGAAGGACATTCGGGCCTCGCGCACGCCCGCTCCGCTGATCGCCGTCGATCACGAAGGAGGTCGCGTGCAGCGGTTTCGCGACGGCTTCGCCACGATTCCGCCCATGCGCACACTGGGTGAGCTATGGGACCGCGACGTCGCGCAGGCTGCGCGGGATGCGGCGCGAATCGGGCGCACCATCGCCGACGAGTTGCGGCAGCACGGCGTCGACTTCAGTTTCACGCCCGTGCTCGACGTCGATCACGGTGCAAGCGCGGTGATCGGGGATCGTGCGTTCCATCGCAATCCGAATGCGATCGCCCATCTCGCATCGTCGCTCTGCGACGGGCTTCGGGCCGGTGGAATGGCGGCTGTCGGGAAGCACTTTCCCGGACACGGCTTCGTCGCCGCCGACTCGCACACCGATCTGCCGGTCGACGACCGGCCGCTCGCCGCTCTCGTGGCCGAGGATCTGGTTCCGTTCGGCGCGCTCATCCCGCGCGGGCTCGAGGCGATCATGCCGGCGCACGTCGTCTACCCGGCCATCGATGTGCAGCCTGCGGGCTTCTCGCGCAAGTGGCTGCAGGAGATCCTGCGCGGACACCTGGGCTTCGACGGCCTCATCTTTTCCGACGATCTCGGCATGGCCGGCGCGCACGCGGTCGGCGATCTCATCGCCAGGGCGGAAGCGTCTGCCGCCGCCGGGTGCGACATGGTGCTCGCGTGCAACGACTTCGAAGCGGCGGAGACGCTGCTCGCCAACTGGAGCCCGCCTGCGAATCACCATCTGGCGCGGCGCGCAGCGAAGATGGAAGCGCGTTTCCCGGAGCCATAGCGCTTCCCTCTTGGCGTTCTTTCGACCGATGCGACTTCGGAAGCAGGGCATCGGCCGCCGCATGCGCCACTCGTTTCCAGCGATCCACGACGTGCGCAATCGAGTCGCCGCCGGCGGCCTGGTCAGCTGCGGCGGCAGCCTCGCAGACGCGAGGCGCCAGGCGGGCGTCTACGCGGGCAGGATTCTCAAGGGCGCAAAGCCATCCGAAATGCCGGTCCTGCAGCCGAAGACTTTCGAGCTCGTCATCAACCTTGCAACCGGGAAGGAGCTCGGTCCCGCAATCACTGCTGTTGCGCGCGGACGAGTGATCCAGTAGTCGCGATGTAATCGCTGGTGAACGTCCACCCCGTTAGGCGAAAAACGGATGCGGCGGCCCCCTCGTGGCCCGCCGATCCATAACCGAAATGGCCTCGCGAACGTCCTCGTCGGAGATGTTGAGTCCGAAGGTTTCGCGAAGCACCTGTCGAAAATCGGTCTCTGTCTCAAGGCTCCAACGTTCGACGCGCCCGTCGACGTAGCGCCGTGTGAGCCGGCGGTTGAACAGCGTGACGCGACCACGTCCCGGAACTGGGATCGCCGCGATAATGTTCGACAGATACGGCGACGTCGGATGTGTACCGGTGAACCAGTTGACGATCTCGTACTCCGCGTCGTAACGCGGGTAAGGAATGACCCGATAAATGTGTTCCCACTTGTTAGCGATCCACGACTGCAGCGTAAGCTCGTCATTTACTACGACAAACCGCATCAGCTCGTTGGGTGTCTCCTGGTCGACGTCGGGATGGAGTTTGAGCGGGCCCGTCGGAGCCAGATTGCCGAACCCGACGTCGGCCAAGTAGGGGCCGTCGGGCAGATCGATCCGAAGCAGCATGTGGATCGCGGGCCGGGGCGCATCGATCTCTAGACCGCGCACAACGCGGCCCTGGAGACTGGTCACCGAAAACCCAAGTGATCGCAAGCCTTCGCGGAAGAGCATATTCTGCTCGAAGCAATATCCGCCGCGCCCGCGTTGAATCATTTTCGCTTGTAGTGCTTCAACCTCGAGTACCGGTAACCGTCCAAGGATGATGTCAATGCTTTCGTAGGCGATCGCGTGGGCGTGCGCACTCACGAGTTCCCGCAGCGCATCAAGCGTCGGCTCGAGCGGCCCCGCATACCCGATACGAGTCAGCCACGCCCGCTGGTCGAAAATGTCAGGTGCTCCCACGTCCCATGACGCGATACGTCATGTTGCCAAGCTTACCGTAGACTACGCAAGCACCGCGCCCAACGATGCCTCGGCTTTGCACAGGTTCCAACCTTGCGGATTGCTCGCTACGACCGATGCCAGCATCACCGCGGCCCGAGTTCACGGTAGCGACCGTTCGCTCTCATGCGTTCGGATATAAGCAGGTTTGCCTCGACTCGGCGCCGTTCATAAAAGCCGCGCACCGCATCTACGAGGACAACGGCTTTGTGGATCGCCCGCATTACGAGGGTGTCGAAGCTCCGCCCGAGCTTCATGATCGTTGGCGATTCATGGAACGAGCGCTGTGATCTCGGCGAGACGTGGTATGTTGCCTGCCATTCGGACACGCGCTGCTGGCTAATGGGAGCACGGCGAACACTCGAGATTGCTCACTGAATCACCTGATCCGCCCGCAACAGAACATCCTTCGGGATGGTGAGTCCGAGGGCCTTCGCGGTCTTCAGATTGATGATGAGCTCGAACCTCGACGGTTGTTCGACCGGCAGTTCGCCAGGCCGCGCGCCGCGGAGAATCTTGTCGACGTAGGTTGCGGCGCGCCGGTAGAGATCTTCCAGCTTAGGACCGTAGCTCATCAGAAGTCCGGCTTCCGCATACTGATCCGCGTTGGACATCGTCGGCAGCCGATACTTCAACGCCGATTCCGCAATGGACTCCTTCAGCAAATAGGTCAACGGACTGACAACGACGAGGAGGGCTCCGACGCGCTTGCTGGTCATCGTGGAGAACGCTCCGTCGAGGTCGCCCGGGCTGCGAATATCGTTGACCTCGAGCGCGATATCGAGTTTGCGCGACGCTTCTTCGAGCTCCGCGAATTCAACCTGCGTCTTGACTTGCCCGAGCACCGCCACCCGCGAGAGCTTCGGGACGATCTCCTTCAAGATCGTGAGGTACTTGCTCCAAAGCTCGCGACTCGCGTCGGCGCTCAATCCGGTGACGTTGCCGCCGGGCCGCGCGAGGCTCGTGATGAACCCAGCCTGCACCGGGTCTGCCGTAAACACCATCACGATAGGTATCGTTTTGGTCGCCTGGCGCGCGGCTGCGACATGAATGCTGGAACCCGTAACGATCACATCTACCTGCAGGCGCACCAGCTCGGCGGCGATTTCCGGCAGCCGGTCCATGTGGCCGTCTGCGTACCGGCGCTCGAAAACGACGTTGCGTCCTTCGATATATCCGAGCTCGCGCAGACCTTCACTGAGTGCCGCGAACAGCGATGCGACAGACGGGCCTGACGCACCGAGGAAGAAGCCGACCCGATACACCTTCGCAACGGTCTGGCCGATAGCGAGCGAACGCCCGATGACGAGGGCACCTGCGCAAGCGCCAGCGAACGTCCGGCGATCCATCATGAGCCGCCTCGTTGACGAACCGAAGTCCGGCCATACTACGCCGTTCCCCGTAACGCGGATCTGTCGGCACAGACACCACACCGATACCGCTCCTCAGTACGGGTGCGGCCAGCGGCCGCCGACCTTGCGCGTCAATTCCTCGGCGGTATGCGCGACCGCGGGGCCGAGTTGCCGGATGCGCTCGTCGGGCAGGCGCGACGCCGGCCCTGCGAGCGAGATCGCACCCAGAGGTTCCGCGTGCTCGTCGAAGATCGTCGCCGCAACACACCGCGTGCCGGGGGCGTGCTCCTCGTCGTCGAAGGAGTAGCCGCGATGGCGGATCACCTTGAGCGCCGCCCACATCGTTTCGGGCGCGACGATGGTGTGCGCCGTGATGCGCGGCAGGCCCTTCACCTTGAGGATTGCATCGATCTGCTCGTCGGGCAATGCCGCGAAGAGCGCCTTGCCGACGCCGGAAGCATGGAGCGGCACCCGTCCCCCGATCTTGACCAGGATCCGCATCATCTCGTGGCACTGCACCTGCGCGATGAACACGGCCTCGGTGCCATCGAGGATCGCGAGGTTCGCCGTCTCGCCCGACTGCTCCATCAGCCGGCGCATGTACGCATGACTCTCGCCGACGAAGTCGCGGTTCGCGAGAAATCCGGCGCCGACGGTGAATGCGTGCAGGCCGACATACCAGAGTCCCAGGTTGCCCGCCTGGTAGACGTAGCCCATCTTTTCCAGCGTCGACAACAGGCGATGCGTGGTCGACGGCGGAAGACTAACGCGATGCGCAAGATCGGTCAGGGTGATCCCGCCGTCCGTCTTCGCGAGCGCTTCGAGAATGTTCAACCCGCGTGTAAGGCTCTGGACCTGCCCGGTGACGTGGCGGGCTTTGCCAGGGATGCGGATACGACTCCCGGGTATCGGCGCGGGTTGTGCCATCGCGTTCAGTCCGGCTTGAGACGGGCGGTGACTCGGTGGAGCTCGCCCGCAATGTCGATCTCGTATCGCGCGGAGATCACCGCTTCGTCGGTCAGCACGGCGTCGCTCCGCGCATAGCCCATCGCGACGGCCCGGCCGAAGCGGCGCGAATAGCCCGTGGACGTGAGCTCGCCGACATTGCGGCCGTTCATCAGGATCGGCTCGCCGCCCCAGGCGAATACGGCGGGATCGTCGAACGTGAACAGCACGAGTCGCTTGGTCACGCCTCGCGCGAGTTGCGCCTGCAGCGCTTCGCGCCCGACGAACGGGACAGGCTTGTCCATCTGGACGGCGTAACCCAGGCCCGCTTCCCACGGTGTCTCGTCGGGAGAGAGCTCCGCGCCCCAGGCGCGACGGCCGGCTTCGATCCGGAGCGCATCGATCGTGTAGTAGCCGGCGTCCTTCAAGCCGAACTCGTCGCCGCACGTCCACAACGCGTCGTAAAGCGTCGCGCACTGGTCGGTCGTGACGTACAGCTCGTATCCGGGGCCGCCAACGTAGCTCATCCGGGCCGCTCGAGCACGCGCATGCCCGACGTCGATCATCCGCGTGGTGCCCAAGGGCATGCCCGTTTTCGAGAGATCGTCGGCACCAACCCGCCGCAGCAGTGCTTGCGCCTTCGGCCCCATCACGGAGACGACGGAATAGGCGCTCGTCACGTCGACCAATGCCGCCGCTTCGTCGCCGCGGATGGCCCGCTCGATCCAAGCGAAGTCGCGGGTCGTCTGGGCGGATCCGGTGATGACGAAGAACTCGTCGTGCGCGAGGCGAACGATCGTGAGGTCGCTTTCGAATCCGCCGCGGGCGTTCAGCATCCCCGTGTACACCATGCTGCCGACGGCAACGTCGATCCGGTTCGCGCAGGCGCGTTCGAGCACGGGAAGCGCATCGCGGCCTTTCAGCACGAACTTCGAGAACGACGTCTGATCGAAGACGACGACGTCCTCCCGGCACGCGCGCTGCTCTTCGAGGACGTAAGGCAGCCATCCGGGCTTGCCGAGCGTGTACGGCGGCTTCTCCGCATCTTCCGGCAGAAAATAGTTCGCGCGCTCCCAGTTCATCTTGCTGCCGAATACCGCGCGCTTCGCGGCAAGGCGGTCGTAGAGCGGCGAGCGGCGCAGCGGCCGCACGGTTTCGAGCTCCTCGCGCGGCCAACGCATCGCGTAGTGCAGGCCGAGCGACTCGACCGTGCGGTCGGAGAGATGCCGGCGATTGGCCTGATAGGGCGCGAAGCGGCGGATGTCGACGTCCCACAGATCGAGCGGAGGCTCGCCGTTGACGATCCATTCGGCGACGAGCTTGCCGGCGCCGCCGCTGTTCGCGATTCCCGCCGAGTTGAATCCCGCGCAGACAAAATAGCCGGCCAGTTCCGGCGCTTCGCCGAGGATGAAGTTGCCGTCGAGCGTGAAGCTCTCGGGACCGTTCAGCAGCAGCTTGACTTCGGCGGTCTCGAGGCAGGGTGTGCGGTGAATCGCGTTCTGCATCAGAATCTCGAAGTGGTCCCAGTCTTCCGGCAGCAGCTGGAACTCGAAGCCGTCGGGAATCGGCTCGACGTTCCACGGTTTAGCCTTCGGCTCGAACCCGCCCATCACGAGACCGCCGACTTCCTCCTTGTAGTACAGGTAGCCGTCCGGATCGCGGATCACCGGCATGTCGGGCGACACTCCGGAGATTGCCTTGGTGACGAGGTAGAAGTGCTCGGCGGCGTAGAGCGGCACGTTGACGCCGGCGAGGCGCGCGAACGCGCGGGCCCATTGGCCGCCGCAATTGACGAGCGTCTCGCACCCGATCGTCCCTTCGTCGTCGGCGCTTCGCCAGCGCACGCCGGTCACGCGTCCCTTTGCCTGCGCGACGCTTTCCACCCGCACGCCTTCGACAATCGTCGCGCCCCGCATCCGCGCGCCTTTCGCGAGCGATTGCGTGAGGTCCGTCGGGTTCGCCTTGCCGTCGCCGGGAATCCACACTGCTCCCGCGAGGTCGTCGGTGCGCAGGATCGGTATTCGCCGTCCGGCTTCCGCCGGCGAGATGAACTCGAACTCGATCCCGAAGCCCTTCGCGCGCGCCATCTGGCGCTTCATCGAGACGAGGCGCTCGGGCGTGCCCGCGACGTTCAGGCTGCCGCACTGCTTCCATCCGGTGGCAAGCCCTGTCTCCTTCTCGAGCGACGCATAGAGCTCGATCCCGTAGCGGCTCATGCGCGTGGCGTTGCGCGTCGCGCGCGTCTGCCCGACGAGCCCCGCGGCGTGCCAAGTGGTGCCGCAGGTGAGCTTCCCCTGCTCGAGCAGCACGACATCCTTCACGCCGAGCTTCGCGAGGTGGTAGGCGGTCGAAACGCCGGCAATGCCACCGCCGACGACAACCACGCGCGCTTCGGTGGGCAGCTCGATGGTCATAGGTTGGTCACAGCTTCAACGCCGCCACCCCGGCGACCACGCTCGCGGCACCCGCAAGGCGCGGCCAGCCGAAGCCTTCCTTGAGCCACAGTGCGCCGATGAGCGCGGCAAACAGCACGGAAGTCTCGCGCAGTGCCGCGACGGCGGCGATCGGCGCGCGTGTCATCGCCCACAGTACGATTGCGTACGCGCCGAGGCTTGCCGCGCCGCCCAGGAGCCCGCGGCGCCAGCTGCGGGCGACGTAGGCGATCGCCTCGCGGCCGCGCCGCCAGCGAATCCAGCAGAGGAATGGCAGCGCTTCGAGGAACGTGAGCCACACGGCGTAACTCGCCGCGCGTCCGGAGGCGCGCGCGCCCGCGCCATCGACGAGCGTGTAGAGGGCGATGATCGCGGCATTTGCGAGAGCAAACAGCACGGCAGCGCGCGGATGCGGATTGCGGCCGACGAAGGCGATGCCGACGATGCCCGCGCAGATCAGCACGATGCCGAGCGCGACCTGCGGCGATGGAAATTCGCGCAGGATCACAATGCTGAGGAGCGTCGCGATCAGCGGCGCCGTGCCGCGCATCAATGGATACGCGAACGACAGGTCGCCGGTGCGGTACGCGTGTGCGAGCGTGATGTAGTACGCCCAGTGAATTGCAACCGACACCAGCATGAAGACCCACGACGCCGCATCCGGAACACCGACGGCCGGAATCGCGACAAGCGCCCAGACGCCCGAGCCCGCGACCACCGTCGCGGTGTCGAGCAGCGGATCGCCGCCAGGGGCCGATTTGAGCAGGGCGTTCCAGCCCGCGTGCAAGAGACCGGCGCCGAGAACCGCGAGCGTGACGCCGAGTGTCAACTCCGTAGCGCCCATCAGCGAATGCGTGCAACGAAGCGGCCGTGCGCGCACGGCCGCCCGAAGCGCACGGTGCGCCCCCTCGGGGGGCAGCGAACGTAGAGAGCGTGGGGGCCCTTCATCCCACCGCGCGTGCGGGCACCGCTTCCGGCTCCTTGAGGCGGGTCTTCGCCAGCACGCCGGCCTGCTCGAGGATCGGATAGGCCATCGACGAGATATGCGAGTTGATCCGTTTCAGGTCGGAAATGAGGTCGAGGTGCAGCGACGACGTCTCGATGCTGTCCTGCGTGTTCTCGGCGAGACGGGCGAGGTGCGAGTCGGCGTAGGCGCGCTCGAGGTCGCGGAACAACACCTTTTGCGCAAGGAGCTCCTGGGCGCTCTTCAAGTCGCCGTTGAGAAAGACCGAGAGGCCAAGGCGCAGGTTGGCGATGAGCCGGGCGTGGAGGTCGCAGATCTCGGCCATGCCGGCGTCGGAGAAGTTGCGCCCCTTGTCGATCTTCTTTTCCTCGAGCTCGATGATGATGCGCTCGATGATGTCGCCGACCTGTTCCATGTTGATCGTGAACGAGACGATGTCCGCCCAGCGCCGGCCGTCCGCCTCCTCGAGCGCCTCGCGCGAGATCTGCGTGAGGTAGAGCTTCACCGCGGTGTAGAGATCGTCGACCACGTCGTCCATCTTGCGCAGGCGCTCGGCCAGTGCCCGGTCGTTCGTCTTCAGCACGGTCAGGAGCCCGTTCAGCATCTGCTCGATCACATCGCCGATCCGCAACGCCTCGCGCGCCGCGCACGAGATCGCGAGCGTGGGCGTCGCGAGCGCCGACGGGTCGAGATGCCGGGGCTTCGCGGGATTGTCGATTGCGGGCTGCGTCGGGAGCAGCCGCTCGGCGACGCGCGCGATCGGCGCCGTGAAGAAAATGAAGACCAGCGCGAGCGCGGCGTTGAAGGCAAGGTGGAACAGCACGACTTCCTGCGCCGGTCCCATCCCGAGCGCGCCTATGGGCTGCTCGATGTGCGTGACGAACGGGACGAGCAGAATGCAGCCGATCAGCTTGAACAGGAAGTTGCCGAGCGTCACGCGGCGCGCCTCCGGGGGAGACTTGAGCGTCGAAAGCATGCCGAGAAGGCCGTTGCCGAGGTTGGCGCCGAGCACGAGCCCGAGCGCGACGGGGAGGGCGATCACGTGCAGCGAAGCGAGCGTCGCCATGAGCAGCACCACCGCGAGGCTCGAATAGCAAAGGATGGTCAGCAGCGCCGCCACGAGCATGTCGAGCAGCACGTCGCCGGTGAGCGAAGCGAAGATCACCTGCACGCCTGCCGCCTGCACGACGGGCTTCGCGGCGACGGAGATCCACTGCAGCGCGAACATGATGAGGCCCAGCCCGATCAGCACGCGGCCGAACTGGCCCGCCCAGTTCTCCTGCCGCGACAGGAAGAGGACGACCCCGACGAAGATCAATAGCGGAGACAGCCAGGACAGGTCGAACGACAGCACGACGGTGACGAGCGACGTTCCAACGTCTGCGCCGAGCATCACGGCCAGCGCCTGCTGCGTGCCGATCAGGCCCTGGCCCGCGAACGCGGCGACGATCAGCGCGGTCGCGGTGCTGCTCTGGATCAGCGCGGTGATGCCGATGCCGGCGAAGAACGCATTGACCGGCTTCGCAACGCTGACGCGGAGGAATCGACGCAGGTTGCTGCCGTAGAGGCGCAGGATGCCGGTGCGCACGATGTGCGTGCCCCACACGAGCAGCGACACGCCGGCAAGAAGGTTGAGCAGCAGCTTCATGCGCTACGCAGTCCCGCTCTCGACCGCAGAAAGCGCGTCGTCGAGAATCGCCATCGCCCGGTCGAGGTCGCCGTTGGAGATGACGAGCGGCGGCGACAGCGCCAGCACATTGCCCTGGCCCACCTTGAACGAGAGCCCGTGCGCAAGGCAGTGGTACATCACCTGCTCGGCTTCGCGCCGCGCAGGCACGCCTCCGCGTGCAAGCTCGATGCCCAGCAGCAGTCCGATGCCGCGCACATCCGACACGAGCGGATGACGGCGCTTCATCTCGCGCATGCGTTCCAGCGCGCGGGCGCCGAGCTCGCGCGAACGCTCGAGCAGCCGTTCGTTTTCGATCACCTCGAGTGTCGCAAGCGCCGCCGCACACCCGACCGAGCTCTTTTCGTGCGTGTAGTGACCGAGCGCGCGGTCGGGGGCGATGTCGAGGTCGCGGCGCGCGATCAGCGCGGCCATCGGGAACACCGCCCCGCCCAGGCCCTTGCCGAGGACGACCATGTCGGGGACGATTCCGTAGTGCTCGAACGCGAACATCCGCCCGGTGCGGCCGAGGCAAATGGGCACTTCGTCGAGAATCAGGAGCGCTCCGTGACGGTCGCAGGCATCGCGGACGATCCGGTAGTAATCCAGCGGCGGGATCTGGACGTCGGTGCAGCGGACGGTCTCGATGATCACCGCGCCGACGTCTTCCTCCTTGCCGAGCACATAGTCGATGTACTCCGCGCACTTGGCATTGCAGATGCCGCCGCAGCCAAACCGACACGCCGCCGGGTCGCACGGTGGCGCATGCTCCGTGCCCGGCAGCAGCGGCCCCATGTTCTTGCGAAACACCGCTTCGCCGCCGATGGAGATCGCATCGAGCGACGCGCCGTGGAAGCTGTCCCACAGCGACAGCGTCTTGTGGCGCCCGGTCGCAAGGCGCGCGAGCTTCAGCGCCATGCCGATCGCCAGCGTGCCACCGGGTGCGAAAAGCACTTTGCCCAACGGCTCGGGAGCGAGCTCAGCGAGCCTTGCGGCCAGGTCGACGGCGGCCGCATTGGTGAAGCGCCGCGGCGAAAACGGGAGCGTGTCGAGCTGCTGCCGGACCGCAGCCATCACGTGCGGGTGGCGGTAGCCGACCTGGTGCACATTGTTGCCGTGGAAGTCCATCACGCGGCGGCCTTCGACGTCGGTCAGCCAGATGCCGTCGCAGGAAGCGAGCGCATTGAAGCAGGGAGTGGACAGCGACTGATGCAGGAAGACATTCGCATCGGCGTCGAGCAGCTCGCGCGTGCGAGCATGCACGTGCGCGGCTTCGAACTCGCGGCGCAGCGGCGACGTGTTGACGTCGCCTTCGGCGGAAGCGTCGGCCGGCGGGCGCGGGTCGTTCATCGCACGCAGATGATGGTCGACCTTCACCAGGGAAGCGAATACGTCTTGGTGTTGGTGAAGCTTTTCATCGCCTCTTGCACGCCCTCTTTGTAACCGAGACCGGAATCCTTGATGCCGCCGAACGGTGTCAGCTCGAGCCGGTAGCCGGGAACTTCGCGCACGTTGACCGAGCCGACGTTGAGCTCCGAGACGAACTTCGTGATGTAGTCGAGCCGATTGGTGCACACGGCGGACGAGAGGCCGAAGTCGGTCGAGTTCGACATGCGGATTGCCTCGTCGATGTCGCGGAAGCGGATGACGGGCGAGACGGGACCGAACGTCTCGTATTTGACGAGCGGCATGTCGGGCGTGACGTGGTCGACGACCGTGGGCGAGTACGAAGCGCCGCGGCGCACGTTGCCGTGCAGCAGCCTGGCGCCGCGCGCCACCGCGTCGTTGACCTTCGCCTCGAACGATTGCGCAGCCGCCTCGTCGATCACGGTTCCCATGTCGACGTGCGGATCCATCGGATCGCCGTGCGTCCACTTGCGGGTGAGCGCAACGAGCTGCTCGACGAACCGATCGGCGACCGCTTCGTGGACGAGCATGCGCTTGATGGCCGTGCAGCGCTGTCCCGAGTTCTTGTACGAGCCCGCCGCCGCCAGCGCCGCGGCTTCGTCGATGTCGGCATCCTCCATCACGATGATCGGGTCGTTGCCGCCGAGCTCGAGGACCTGCCGCTTGTACACGGCCTTCGCGGCGATGTACTTGCCGATCGGAACGCCGCCGGTGAAGGTGACAAGGTCCATGTCGGGATTCGTGAGCATCTCATCGGCGATCTCGCGCGGGTCGCCGGTGACGACGGAGAACATCGGCGGCGGCAGCCCGGCCTCGTACAGGATGTCCGCCAGCAGCAGCGCGGTGAGCGGCGTCTTCTCCGTCGGCTTCAATACCATCCGGTTGTTGGTCGCGATCGATGGCGCGACCTTGTGCGCGACCTGATTCAGCGGATGGTTGAACGGGGTGATCGCGGAGATCGCGCCCAACAGCGGCTCACGCAGCGTATAGACCTTGCGTTTCTTGCCGTGCGGCGTCAGGTCGCAGGAGAAGATCTGGCCGTCGTCGTTCAGCGCCGCATTGCCCGCGAAGATGAAGACGTCGCACGCGCGACCCACTTCGTAGAGCGAGTCCTTCTTGCAGATCCCGCATTCCGCGGTGATCAGGTCGGAGATGGCGTCGCTGCGGCTGCGAATGATCTCCGCAGCCTTGTAAAGGATGTGATACCGCTCGTAGCGGGTGAGCGTCGGCCTGTAGCCCTTTGCGATCGCGAATGCGCGGCGAATGTCGTCGACGGTGGCCTTGGGCACGGTGCCGACGACCTGGCCATTCCACGGGTTGTGCACGTCGATGGTCCGCTCGTTGCCGACCTCTTCGCCGGCGATCCGCATCTTGGCGTGGAGCGGGGCGCCATGCCGAACGTCCTTGAGCTCCGTCATCATGTTCATCGTGGGCCCCTCGTCATTGCAGATGGTTGAGGGCCAAATCGAACGCGTCGAAGTTCCGCCAGCGGCGCCCGGCGGGCAGTTCGGCCGCCTTGCGGTTCGCGATCAGCGGCACCCGCTGTTCGGACACGCCTCCGTGCGAGCGCAGCGGGGCGTCGAGGCCCGACAGGTCGTGTCTGCCTGCGCTCGTGCCGATCACCGTCAGGCGCTCGGAAACGACGACGAGGTCGCCCACACGGTCCTCGGGAAGCTCGAAGCGCGCGCATGCAACGGCACGCGGCAGGACGAGGTCGATGCCCGGCAGACCCGCGATCCGCGCCCCGACATCGCCGGCGCCGAGCGCCGCGGTGAGATACACGGTGGCGAACGAGCCAAGCGCCCCATGATGGACGACGTAGGGGTCGGTGATCGGCAGGATCACACGCGTCGCA
>Ga0070670_100001359_pt1 | contig 19601 bp, 20 predicted proteins | sample KBSS63metaG_FD_64665 | JGI IMG/M metagenome (GOLD analysis project Ga0070670, IMG submission 64665) | Switchgrass rhizosphere microbial communities from Kellogg Biological Station, Michigan, USA - KBS S6-3 metaG | ecosystem: Host-associated > Plants > Roots > Rhizosphere > Soil ... | reverse complement strand
CTCCCGACGTGGCCGCATGCGCGCACGTGGGGTTACGGACCGAGCGGAATCCTGGGTGTCGTACTCGTGATAGTCATCGTCCTTCTCGTGATGGGACGAATTTGAAACGCGCTCGCCTCCCGAGCGGACACAGTGAAAAGGGGACCAACATGAAACGCATGTTCGCAGCAAGCTGCATCGTCGTCGGAACCATGCTCGCGCCCGTGGCGGCCTTCGCGGCCGACGGCGACGCGGACCGCGCCAATCCGAAGCTGTTCGTGAAGGATTCGGCCATCACGACGAAGATCAAGGCGAAGCTCGCATCCGAGCACCTCGGCAGCCTCAAGCACATCCAGGTCGACACCGACCAGAACGGCGTTGTCTGGATGACCGGCACCGCGAATTCGCAGGACGAAATCAACCAGGCCGTCGCGATCGCCCGGAATACCGAAGGCGTGAAGACGGTCAAGGCCGACATCAAGGTGCAGAAAGACAAGTAAGGCCGAGGCAGCGCCCACGGAAGGGATGTGGGCCCGAGCGGACAAAACGGGGCGCGGAGTGCGCCCCGTTTTGCTTTGGGGGCTGCTGCGACAGTGCGAGTTCCCTACAAGAATGTAGGACGAATACCCATGTTGCGGGTACGCCAGCGCACAGACGATGGGACGGGAAAAGCGGATCTTGCACGGAGCGGGGTTTCCGCTGACGACTACGAGGAGACACTCATGGCAAAGAAACTGCTTGCATTGCTGACGGCGCTTGCGCTGATCGGCCCGGTTGCCACGATGACGGGCTGCAACACCGTCGCCGGCGCCGGCAAGGACATCGAGCGCGGTGGCGAGAAGATCGAGGGCGGTGCGAAGGAAGTCCAGCGCAAGATGTGACCGGCCCTTCCGGGCTGGACGCATCGGGGGGACGCCGGTCCGCGAGGATCGGGTCCTCCATTTTTTTGACCAGGCAATCGTGAATCTCACGCTCACCCTCGGCCCCGTCATCTCGCTGATCGCCGGAGTGCTGATCCTCATCGTACCGAAGGCGCTCAACTACATCATCGCGTTCTACCTCATCGTCGCCGGTTTGCTGGGACTCCTGGGCGGCGCGCATCTTCGCTTCGGCTGAGCCCTCTGAAAATGCGGCTTGCACAACTCCTGGTCTTGGCGCTCGTGTGCGCGTTGCCGCTCGAGCTTCCTGCGTTCACGGCGAACGAGGACATCGTGGTCCACGTCCGCAAGGAGGGCGGCGGCGTGTCCATCGACGTCGTGTGTCCGGTGGACGCGCCGTGGCAGATCGTATGGGAAGTGCTGACCGATTATCCCCACATGCCGCAATTCATCTCGAACATCCGCGAAAGCGTCGTCGAGCAGCAGGACGGGAACGTTCTGCACGTGCGGCAGAAAGGCAAGGCGTCGCGGGGGCCGGTCACCTTGAGCTACGAGATGCTGCGCGAGGTGGAGCTGGTGCCGCAAAGCGAGATCCGCTCACGGCTCATCAGCGGCGACTTGAAATCGTCCGATTTCGTGACGAAGATCGTGCAGTCCGGCGACCACATCACCATCGTCAACAACGGTCACTATGTCCCGAAGCTGTGGGTGCCGCCCGTCGTGGGGCCCGCGATGATCGAGGCCGAGACGCAAAAGCAATTCGGCGAGTTTCGCGCCGAAATCCTGCGCCGGAGCGCGACGGCGCGCCCACAGTCCTGACGGCGCTTCGCACTCGTTCGCGACGCACAGGCCGCCCGTCGACCGGGCCGGTTGGTGGGATTCAGCGCTTCCTGCTGCCCAGCACCAGAATCAGCCCGCCGACCACGACCGCGCCGATCCCCACCCAAAGCGGAACGTTGACGCGTTCCTTGTCGCTCACCGAGAGCGTGATAGGGCCGATCTTCGCGGAGTGCGTCTCCTTCGTGTAGCTGAACCCGCCATACACGAGCCCGAGGATGCCGCCGACGATCAGCACGATGCCGAGGACTCTGAGTGCGCTCATTCCTGTTCCTTCGGAAGTTGATCCTGCGCGCGCAGGCGGCGGATGAGAATGTCGATGATGTCCGTCCCGTCCGGCGACTTGCGGCGGTTCTGCGCCAGCGTGTGCACGAACTCGGGCTTCGCGATCGCGTGGTAATCGCCCCGTATCAGCACTGACGCAATCGCCCGCTGAACATCGACCGAAGCGGCCGGAAAGAGGCGCGCGAGCTCGCTCAGGCTCGGGCCGTCGCTCAGCCGGTGACGAGCCAGCGTGTCGAGAGCACGGATCTGCGCGCCGGAAGCCGGCATACGGGCAATGCCCGTCGCGACGCCACGAAGCTCCTGCACGTCGGTCATGGGCCGGTGCGACAGGTACACCTGCGCGAGCTCGACATCCGCATCCTTGGCGCTCGTGACCGCGCGTAATACGCGGGCGCGCGCTTCTGCGCTGCCGAGGCACGCAAGCGCAGCCGCATTGTTGACTTTGGCAAGCTGTTCGGCCGTCGGTCGGACGCCGTCGCGCTCTGCATCCAGCCGGTGATCGTCGTTGAGCGAGCAGAAGAGCTCGACGTCGGACGGGCCGATCGTCGCCCGCGCGATCATGTCGCCGACCATCCGCGCAAGCTCGGCGCGTTGCTCGGCCGCCGTGAGCCATCGGAGCTCTCCGGCAAGCGCGATCATGCGGGCGCGGGTACGCGAAAGGTCCGCATCCTCGGCGAAGCGCAGGTAACGGTCGCGAGTGGCACCGTCACCCGAGATGGCGTCCAGCGCCCTCCCGAACGAGGGCGTTGCGCGATCCTTTGCGGGAATCGACGCGAACAGCGCCTCGATGCGATCGAGGAACATCCGGACTTCGGCCATGTCGCGCCGCAGCAGATCGTGCACGAACGCGAGCTTTGCGGCCGGCGGGATTCGCTCGTCGACGAATTGACAGGACTCGCGCCGAAATTGTGCGTCCGGATCCGACTCCGTCATGCCGCCGGCCACGACCATCGTGCTCGACGCGAACTGGGCGAGAAGCTTCGGGTCCTGGCGGCCGCCGCCGAATTCGGCCGGAGACGCCTGGTCGAAATATTTGTTGAGCAGCGTCGCGGCCGTGGGTCCAAGCGGCGCGAGCTTCGTGAAGCCGTAGATCGCTGGAACATTCGTGAAGATGCGTCGCATGTGGTCGCGACTGCTTTCGCCGTGCCGCTCGTCGAGCGCTCGGGCAACGCGCGACGCGTCGGCCGCCGGCATTCCCGAACGGACGAGGCTGCGCTCGGCCTCCGCTGTCGTGCTCCTGACCGGCTCCGCGTTCATCGTGTTGCAGCCGAACAGATACACTTCCTTCAGTTGCGCGAACACGCCGGGGCACGACTCGCTGCACGAGGCGCGCTCCATCTCCGCAACGGGAAGCGATTCGCGCATCGCCAGCCGGTCGGAGTAGAACTCGGTCATGCCGTCGAAGTGACCGGAGATGACGAGCACGTCGCAGTGCACTCCCTGGCGGCATGCCGAAGCAAGCCAATCCGGGCGGCCGCGCTCCACGAGCTCGACGAAGTCGTAGTCGCCTTCCGGCAATCGCTTCTTGAACACTTCGCGCTCGTCGGCCGAATTGACGGTGACGGTGCAGACAGTGCGCTTTCCCGCGTGAGCCGACGGCGCGATCGCGACGAGCGCGGCCACTGCGAACACGATCGCCGCGCCAACCGGGACTGAAAATAACCGCAACTGTCGCGGCATCGCGACGGGCCCTCCATTCGGCAGGTGGCCAGCGGTGATGGCCGGGAGCGTTTCCAACCGCGGGGAATTCGGCACCGATCCAAACGTTCAGTGGTCGTAAATGACCGCGCTGTTGCGCGGCCTCCACTCGTCAAAATGACCGCGCTTGTTGCGCGGTCTTCACGCGCCGACCGTCGCGCCCGCGAGCCTACCACGTACGTTGCGCTAGGGGGACTCCTGCAGGCGCCGGATGAGGATATCGATCGAGTCGTTGCCGCCGGTCGACTTGAACCGATATAGGCTCAGCATGGCCACCGTCTCGGGCTTCGGAAGCAGCTCGTAGTCGGAGCGGATGATCACGGCCGCGATCGCCCGTTGCACGTCGATGTTCTGGGCGATCGGAAAGAGGCGGGCAAGCTCCGCGAGCGTTTCGGCATCGCGCAACCGATGGCGGCCGAGCGTATCGAGCGCGCGGACCTGCGCGGACGATCCCGGCATACGCGCGATGGCGCTCGCGACGTCGCGAAGCTCGGCCACGTCGTCGATCGGGCGATGCCCGAGGACGACTTCGGCGATCTTCACGTCCGCGTCGCTGCCGCCCGTCAACGCCTGCAGCACGCGCGCGCGGCCGTCGGGGCTGCCAAGGCAAGCAAGGACGGCGGAGTTGGCGACACGGTTCGCGGCCGCGGGCAAAAGCGCGAGGCGACCGCGCTCGCCGTCGAGCGCGTGATCCTGGTTGAGCCCGCAGATCGTGTCCACTTCGGCAGGGCCGACAGCATCGCGGGCGATCAGCTCGCCGATCATGCGCATCGTTTCCGCATGCATCTCGCCTTCGGACAGCCAGCCGAGCTTCGCCGCCAGCCCGATCATTCGCGCACGGATCGCCGGCAGATCGGCGTCGTCGGCAAAGCGCATGAAGGCGTCTCGCGCGACGGTGTCGCGGGCGATCGCTGCGTGCGCCTCGAGGAAGCGCGGATCGCTTGCATCGGCGGGAGTCAAGGCGGCGAACAGGCCTTCGATGCGCTCGAGGAACATGCGCACTTCGGCCGTCTCGCGCCGAAGCAACCCGTGGATGAAGACGAGCTTGTCGGCCGCGGTGAGGCGATCGTCGACGAACTGGCACACGTCGCGGCGATGCTGCGCGCGCGGATCGGAGTCGCGCAGGCCGCTGACCGAGACCATCGATTCGCCCGAGAAGGCGCGGAGGAGCCGCGAGCTTGCGCGCCCGCTGCCGACGTCCGCCAACGCCGGCGGCTGCAGGTAGCGGCCGAGCAAGCTCGCCGCTTGCGGACCGAGCGGAGCCACCGAGGAAAAGCCGTAGATGACCGGCACGCGGGTGAAGATCCGGCGCATCCGGTCTCGGCTGCTCTCGGCGTGAATTTGCTGCAGCGCCTGGCTGACCTTGCGCGCGTCCGCTGCGGAGTGCCCGGCGCGGACGAGGGCGCGCGCGACTTCGGATGACGCGTTTCCCGTCGTGTCCGCGTTGAGCGTGTTGCACCCGAACAGATAGACTTCCTGCAACTGCGAAAACAGTCCCGGGCACGACTCGCTGCAGGACGCGCGCTCCATTTCCGCCACCGGCAGGAATTCGCTGGCCGCGAGCTGATCCGAATAGAAGACGTTGTTCCCGTTGTTATCCCCGTCGAAGTGGCCCGAGATCACCAGCAGGTCGCATTGGACGCCCTGCCTGCACGCCGACTCGAGCCAATCGGCGCGCCCGCGTTCGACGAGCTCCACGAACCGGTACTGCGATGCCGGCAGACGCGCCTTGAACATGTCCTTCTCGTCGGACGAATTGACGGTGATCGTGCAGACGGTGCGCTTGGCGACGGGCGCGGCGGCGTGCACGTCCACGCTCCACGCTACAGCGAGCGCAGCGAAAGCGACGGTCATGCGCAGCGCGAAGGTCATGGGTGAAGGGTCATCGGTACCGTGCGTCCCGCAGACGCATGCAGGCAGTTCGACGAGCGTATCTATTTGTTCGCGATCGGTCCGTTCGGCGTCGCACGCACACGTGCCACGGGGGTGCGCCGGCGCACCGACGGTGAGCGCGCTACGAATTAGCTTCTCCGCTGCGCGAAGGACGTCCGCGGCGGACGGCAGCGGACACTCTGCCGCTCGGCTGTCCGCAACCGGAGCTCGCCGATGTCCTTTGCAATCCTGTCGCTCATCACCGGCGCCATCCTCATCGCCATGGCGCTCGTGTGGTCGCTGGTGGAGCGACTGCCGCTTTCGCCTGGCGTCCTTTATCTTGCACTGGGCTACGCGCTGGGACCGGCAGGCTGGGACGTGATTGCGCTCGACCCGATACGACATTCCGTCGAGCTCGAGCGCCTGACCGAAATTGCGCTCCTCATCTCGCTGTTCGCCGTAGGGTTGAAGCTCGGGATTCCGCTCACCGACAAGCGGTGGCTCACGCCGCTGCGCCTTGCGTTTCCCTCGATGACGCTGACGGTGCTGTTCATTACGCCGCTCGCCATGACCCTTTGCGGACTGCCGCTCGCCGCCGCGACGCTGCTCGCTGCAATCCTTGCACCGACCGATCCCGTGCTTGCGTCGGACGTGCAGGTGGCGGACTCGTCGGACCGCGATCGCCTGCGATTCAGCCTCACGGCGGAAGGCGGCTTGAACGACGGCACGGCGTTCCCGTTCGTGCTGCTGGGGCTTGCAATGCTGGGTTTTTACGACTTCGGCCTTGCGAGCTGGCGCTGGCTCGGCATCGATATGCTGTGGAGCATTGCCGGCGGACTTGGCCTCGGCGGTGCGTCAGGGGCCGCGATCGGCAAGCTCGTGATCTATCTGCGCACACGCCACCAGGAGGCGGTCGGTGTCGACGAATTCCTGTCGCTCGGATTGATCGCAATCGCGTACGGCGTGGCGGTGCTTTGCCACGCCTCGGGCTTTCTCGCGGTCTTCGCAGCGGGTCTTGCGCTGCAGAGAATCGAGGCGACCTCGAATGCTGCCTTGCCCGCTGTCGCCGCGAAGGCTAAAGCTATTCTCAACGCCGAGACCGAGAAGGAGATCGCCACCAACGAGAAGCTTGCCGGCTCGTACATGATGCGGGCGGTGCAAGGGTTCAACGGCCAGCTCGAACGGATCGCCGAGCTGATCGTGGTGCTCGCGACAGGGGCCATGCTGTCATATACGTACATTCCACAAGGCGCGGTTCCGTTCGTGCTGCTCGTGTTCCTCGTCGCGCGGCCGGCGGCGGTATGGATCGGGCTCGTCGGGGCGACCACCATCTCGCGGGACCAGCGGCTTCTCATCTCCTGGTTCGGCATTCGCGGCGTCGGCTCGATCTTCTATCTCCTGTACGCGATCAATCACGGGCTGCCGCTCGCTCTCGCCCAGCAACTCATCGCGATCACGCTCACCACGGTGGCCGCATCGGTCGTGTTCCACGGCATTTCGGTGACGCCCCTCATGTCGCTCTACGCGAGGCGCAAGGGAAGCGGGAGGCGCATCCGCGACGGTCCGCGCGTGTAAAACCTTCTACCCCGGGGCAATACTTACTCGGGCCGCGTGGTTATGCCGGTTCGCAGCACACTGATTTGATGGGCCTCATCCGCCATAATCCTCTTCGCCGGCATGGCACATGGTTTGCTGAGTCAATGGGATGGAGGAGGCGATGAACGAAACCTACGCACCGTCGGTTGAGGTCGAAGTGCCCGACACCAAACCTCAGACGGCAGCGGAGGAGCGGCTCGCGGCGCCTCTCGAGAAGCGCACCGTCGCGATGATCGTGGCCGCGCTGATCGTCCTGCCGTTCGTTCTCTACGCGGGGACCGCGTTCTTCATCCCGTTGTTCGTAAGCATCTTCATGAGCTATGCACTGTCGCCCGTCGTGGACTGGACGGAGAAGTGCCGCGTGCCGCGCGCGATCGGCGCTGCACTCACGATGGTGCTCGTCACCTTGCTGCTCGTGGTCGGCGTGCAGCAGGCGTTGAGCGGCACGGCGGACGTGCTGGCAGAGCTTCCGCAGGCGGTGCAGAAACTGCGTTTCGAAGTGACCGCGTGGCAGCACGACGGCAAGGGCAGTGCTTTGAAGCAGGTGCAGAAGACCGCTGACGAGCTGCAGAAGCTCGCCGGCGCGTCGACAGTGGGCCCGGCGGCCGTGCCGGCGGCGGCGGCGCCCGCGCCCGCGCCGGCGGCGGAACCGAAGCAGATCGTCATGGCCGGCACGATGGGCATGGCTATCCTCATCGGCCAGCTCGTTTCGGTGCTGTTCCTCACCTACTTCATCCTTGCGGCGGGCGATCTCTTCCGCCGGCGCCTGATGCAGGTGATGGAGCCTTCGCTTTCAGCGCGCAAGAAAGCGCTGCAAATCCTCCAGCAGATCCACCTCTTGAGCCAGCGCTATTTCGCACTGGTGCTCGCGACGAACATCATCGTGGGCCTCGCGACCACCATCGGACTGTTCCTGCTCGACGTCCGGCACCCGGTGTTCTGGGGGATGGCCATGGCGATCGTGCACACGATCCCGTATCTCGGCGCCGCATCGGTGACGGCGGGCGTGGGGCTGATCGCTTACCTGCAATTCGGAGCGCTTGTTCCGGCCCTGACCGCCGCGGCCGTTCCGCTGATGGCATCCATGCTCATCGGCATTGGGCTGCAGACAGTGCTGATGGGACGCGCCGCGCGGATGAATGCCGTCGTCGTCTTCGTCGCACTCCTCTTCTTCGGCATGGTGTGGGGCATGTGGGGACTTCTCCTCGCGTTCCCGATCATGGCGACGATCAAGATCGTGTTCGGCGAGATCGAACACCTGAAACCGGTGGCGCTGCTGATGGAAGGGTGACCATGAGGGGGCGGTTGCGCTGCCGGCTGTTTGCGTCGCTGTTCCTGGTCGCGACGCTGCTCGTCTCAGGCTGCGCGACGCTGCCACCCGGGCTCGAAGTCCAGAAGACCGAGTCGGTCGCGCTCGCCAACCCCGCAACCACGACGCTTGGCAAGCGCTTCGCCGCGCGCGCGAAAGAGCACCCCGGCATGTCCGGATTCCGGCTGCTGGTCGACGGGGCGGACAGCTTCGCGATGCGACTGCAGATTGCCGAGAAAGCTGAAAAGACGCTCGACGTGCAGTACTTCGTCCTGCAGCAGGACGACACGGGCCAGCTCTTGCTGGGCGCGCTGCTCGCCGCCGCCGACCGCGGGGTCCGGGTGCGCATCCTGCTCGACGACGCCCTCGGCATCGACGGCGGCGCGACGATACGGCCGCTCGCGGCGCATCCGAATATCGAGATCCGCGTCTTCAATCCGTTTCTCACGCGGCACGAGTTCGCTTTCCTGCGCGGGCTGGAATACGTGCTGCAGGTCGGGAAGCTCGATTACCGGATGCACAACAAGCTTTTCGTCGGCGACAACGCGATCGCGGTGACGGGCGGCCGAAACATCGGCGACGAATACTTCCAGGCGAGCGGCGCGCGCGAGTTCGGAGACTTCGACCTCGCGGTCGCGGGCCCGATGGTCCAGAACCTGTCCCGGACGTTCGACCTCTTCTGGAACGACCGCCTCGCGATTCCGGTGGAGGCGCAGCCACTCGGCGAGCCGTCGGACGTGGACCTCGCCAAGGCCCGCGAGGCACTCGCCGAGCACCGCCGGAAGATGGTGGAGACGTCGGCGTACTACGGCGACATTTCCCGGCGCAATCAGCTCGCGGACATCCTGTCGGGCAAGCGTCCGCTCGTCTGGGCGAAGGCGATACTCGCGTACGACAGTCCCGACAAGGCGTCGATCGTCAGCGGAGACGAGACCGGCAACCTCATCTGGAGACGAGTCGCGGGCGCGACCGAGTCCGTGAAGTCGGAGCTCCTCATCGTGTCGCCGTACCTGGTGCCGGGAAGCTCCGAGTTGAAGCTCCTGCGGGAATTGCGGGAGCGCGGTGTGCGCGTGCGGATACTGACCAATTCGCTCGCGTCCACCGACATGCCGATCGTTCACGCCGGGTATCGCAATTATCGCGTGCCGCTGCTGCAAATGGGCGTCGAGCTCTATGAAGTCCGCAAGCAGCTGGGCGAGCCGGAGACGAAAGGCGGGTCGATCAAGTCGGCGAGCTCGGGATCGTTCGCGCTGCACGCGAAGGTCTTCGTCTTCGACCGCGAGCGCGCGTTTGTCGGTTCGATGAACTTCGATCGACGGTCGCTGCGGATCAACACCGAGCTCGGACTCATCATCGACAGTCCGCAGGTCGCGCGCCAGATCGCGGCGCGCTTCGAGGCGATCACCCAGCCCGCGAACAGCTACCAGGTCGTCCTCGCGCCCGGAAGCTCCCCGGACTTTCCGATCATCCAGTGGCGCGGCATCGAAAACGGCAGCCTGGTGAGCCTCGACATGGAGCCCGGCGTGAAGCCGCTGAAGCGAAGCTGGATCGAGACGCTGTCGCTGCTGCCGCTGGAGGGGCTGCTGTAAGTCTTGCAATTGTGCGTCCCGTGGCGGACGCAAATATGCCCCGAGTGCAGGCGGCTACGAATCGGGTGAGCGGGGCGCGCCGGGCGTGGCTCCGCCGCTCGCCCCACCCCGGTTGACCTGCAGCAGGTTTTCCTTGTCCGGCTTGAAACCGTCCTTGAGGCGCACGTAGACGGCCCGTGCCTTCGCCCGGTTGTTGCGCGCGTGCAAGCCCACGAACACGTCGAGTGTCACGGCTCCCTCGCCCGGCCACGTGTGGATCGTCACGTGCGAGTCCGGAAGCACCAGCACGCCGATGACGCCCGATGGCTCGCGCGGATGAAACAGCTCGGCCAGTATCGGCAGGCCGGCGGTCTCTGCGGCAATGAGACAAAGCCGCCGCAACGGCGCGCAGTCCTCCAGGAGCGTGGATGCGGCGCATCCAAACCACTCGACCAACAAATGCAGACCGCCATTTGCTCCCTGTTTAGGCCATAGCTCGACGACCTTGCTCTCGCGTCTCATGTGCTTGCGCTCCCGCTCGTTGCGATGCAATTCGCGTGCCGTGGCGCTGGAGCGACCCGACTTGCCCCGTCCTTTGCAAATCCAACGCGTTGAACGAACTCGACGGGCCACGCTGTCGCTTTTCGGCGACGGTGTCGGAAGCAAGAACTTCCCCCGGGCAGGTAATCGTTACCACGCGCACCATTCATCGCCACTCGCGGGCCGAAGTAATCGCACGGATGCCGGAAAATAAAAAAACGTCGCCCGAACAATCGATTCCGACGGCTTGATCGCTGCCACGGACGGTGTCGCGGATGCGAGGCACGGGTGTTGCTCCGGTTCTGGCGGAATCACATCCGTAGCTGAATTGCGGTTTTGAACTGGAGGGACGCGATGGACCGCTTACGCACCAATCGAATCACGTCAAAGTCGCCTACCGCGGAACCCGGGCCGGAGATCGCGGCCTACGACGAAGGGTTGAGCGGCAAGGTGATGACGCTGGGCCGCTACGTGCGCAGGCACGTGGTTGCCGAAACGCCGGGCCGGTCGGCGAGCGGAGTTGCGGACACTTCCGCCGCGGCGCCGCTCGGCGGGCGCGACCTGCGGGCCGCTGCTCCCAACCCCAGGCAGAACCATCTGCTGGCCGCCTTGAGCGAGGAGGACTACGGACGCCTGCTTCGCCATCTCGAGTTCGTGTCGCTGCCATGCGGCAAGGTGTTGGGCGAGGCCGGCAGCATCCCGGAATACGTGTACTTTCCGACGGCCGGCATTGTATCCATGCTGTACGAGATGAAAAACGGCACGTCGGTCGAGGCGGCGGTCACGGGTCACGACGGTGTCGTCGGCGTGACGGTGTTCATGGGCGGTGGCGCAACGACCAACCGTGCGGTCGTCCGCAATTCCGGTCATGGGTTTCGGCTGCGCGCCGACATCCTGAAGCGCGAATTTGAGGAGAGCCCGTCGCTGCGCCAGCCGCTCCTGAGATATACGCAGGCCCTGCTGATCCAGATGGCGCAAAGCGGGATCTGCCACGGACATCATCAGCTGGTGGAGCAGTTCTGCCGGCTGCTGCTGTCGAGCATGGACAGGCTGTCTTCGAACGACGTCGCGCTGACGCAGGACACGATCGCCAATCTGCTGGGCGTTCGCCGCGAGAGCATCACCGCAGCGGCGGGCAAGCTGCAGGCCGCGGGCCTGATCCAGTATCGCCGCGGACGCATCACCGTACTTGACCGCACGGCGCTCGAGGAGCGTGTCTGCGAGTGCTACGCAACCGTCAAGACGGAGCTCGATCGGCTGGTTCCGCGCCGGCTGCCGGCTTCCATGGTGCGGGCGCCGCTGCGGCGTCCCGAAACCGAGCCGGACGGTGCGGCGCTGGTCGCCACGGCGCACGCCGCTCAACGACTGCGCGCAACCGCGCAGCCGACCCGCGTCGGACGCGTCGGCTGATACCGCACCGCACGCGCGTCGGCCGTCAGCTGCCTCGTTGCGGCGTCGGCCGGTGCCGCGTCGCGACGGTGAGCGCTAGACGACTTTTTCCTTCTCGACGGGGACGGTGACCTCGACCACCGTTCCGCGGCCGGGCTGGCCGCGAACGGCCGATTCGCCCCCGAGTGCACGCGCGCGTTCGCGCATCGATACAAGCCCGTGCGCCGTCGTATTGTGCGGCTTCGACGGGTCGAGGCCGACGCCGTCGTCGACGATGCGCAGCGTCCAGCGGTCGCCGCTGCGCAAGAGCGACACGGAGACGCTCTTCGCCTGCGCGTACTTGCTGATGTTCGTGAGGGCCTCCTGGACCACGCGGTAGAACGCGATGCTGTAGGCCGGAGACAGCCGCAGCGACTCGTCCTGCATCTCGACCCGGCAGGGTATGTTCCAGCGCTTGCTGAACTGGCTGCACTGCCACTTGAGCGCCGCGCCGATGCCTAGGTTGTCGAGAAGCGTCGGCCGAAGGTCTTCGATGATCCGCCGCTTGACCTGAATCGTGTCGTCGATCGCGGACATGATGCGCACGAGCCGCGTGCGATGGATGTCGTCCTTCGGAAGCTTGTCCGAAATGAGCTGCAGGTCGATCTTGGCGGCGGCGAGCGTGCCGCCGAGCTCGTCGTGGATCTCGCGCGCGATCTTCGCCTTCTCCTCCTCCTGCAATCGCTGCAGGTGATGGGACAGTCCGCTCAACTCGGCCGTGCGCTCGTTGACGGCCCGGCCGAGCTGCACGTTGCGCTCCTCGGCTTCCGTTGCTTCGCGCCGCCGTCGCCTCGTTTCCTGGTTCAGGAAGATTCCGCCCATCGTGACCAGCAGGAGGTTGAGACCTGCCAGCAGATAGAAGCCCTGCCGAAGCTCGTTCTGGCTGTGGGTCAGCGCCTGCACGCGCCGCTCGTTCTGCATCTGCTCCTCCGCTGCCATGCCGTCGAGCGCCAGGCGCAGCGACGCCATCGTGACGGTGCCTTCGGGCGACCTCATCAACTGGCGAAAGGCGTCCTCGTCGCCCTCCCGCTTGAGCTTGAGCGATCGCTCCATCTGCGCGAAGCGGGTATCGATCAGCCTTCGGATCGTCGCGAACTGTGACACCTGCACGGGGTTGTCGCTCGTGAGCTTTCCAAGGGCGTCGAGGTCCTTCGGCAGCTCGGTGCGCGCTTCCGCGTAGGGGTTGAGGTAGGTCTCGTCCTCGGTCAGCAGGAAGCCCCGTTGGCCGGTCTCAGCGTCGACGGCCCGTCGATAGATCCGCGCGATGAGGTTCGCCGCGTCCTGCGTGTGATTCACCCAGTCGCCCGCCTCCCGCAACTCCGCAAACCGGCGCTCCGCCATGTAAATCGCCGCGATGTTGAGGATCGCGGCCAAAGCGAGGACGAAGATGCCGAACAGTCCGAAACGGGGGAGATTCATCGGTTGCCCCGGCGAAACCCAGAGCCTACGCCAAAGGACGCCTTCGCTGTGTAGGGCAAATCCCACGCCGCTAGGAGAGGTTCCCTACAGGATCTCAGTGCGGCTACTTACATTCGGAGAACGGACAATTTTGCAATGATCACCCCCAGCGGCTGACTAGAAAAAAGGGGGTTCCCGGCCATGACAGATCGACATGAAAGCGGCGACGTGACTTTCGTCGAGTTTGCCACGCAATCGCCATTGGGGCTCGGCCCCGCCACAATTGCAACGTTCGGCCCCTCCGCTGGCTGCGGCCGTACGCGCGGCTCCCGGCTTTCGCCTCGCGGCTCCGCGGTCGCCATGCTCGGCGAGTCGGCGGAAATGAAGGAAGTGACGGAGCATTTGCGGAAGATCGCGCCGTCGATGGCATCCGTCATGCTCGTCGGCGAGTCGGGCACCGGCAAGGAGGTGGCGGCGGAGATGCTCCACGCGCACAGTGCGCGGGCCGGCAAGCCATTCGTCAGCGTGAATTGCGGCGCGATACCGGCCAACCTGGTCGAGGCGGAGCTCTTCGGGTACGAGCGTGGCGCGTTCACCGGGGCCGTGCGCCAGCACCAGGGCTATTTCGAGCGTGCGAAGGGCGGGACGCTCTTCCTCGACGAAATCACCGAGATGCCGATCGACCTGCAGGCGAAGCTCCTGCGCGTTCTCGAGACGGGTCGCATGGTGCGCGTGGGTGGCTCGGAAGAGATTCCGCTCGATGTCCGCATCCTGACGGCGACCAACCGGCCGTCGGAAGCGGCCGTGCGCGACCACGTGCTGCGCGAAGACCTTTACTATCGTCTCGCTGTGTTCCTCGTCCGCCTGCCGCCCCTGCGGCGCCGCGGCGGCGACATCGAGCTCCTGGCAAACGCGTTCCTGGACCAGCTCAATCGGGAGAACGGGACGGCGAAGCGGTTCGACCGGTGCGCCTTGGCGGTGGCCGCAACGCACTCCTGGCCCGGCAACGTCCGGGAGCTCAAGAACTGCGTCGAGCGGAGCTACGTGCTGTCGGATGACATCGTGAAGCTGGACATCCAGCCAGCGCTGGACGTGACCGACACCGAATCCGACCATGGCGATTGCGTGCGGCTGCCGATCGGCATCACGATGGCCGACGCGGAGCGCGAGCTGTTTCTCGCGACACTGCGGCACTGCGGCGGCAACAAGCGGCGGACGGCGGATGTGCTGGGCGTGAGCCTGAAGACGGTCTACAACAAGCTGCTGGGATACTCCAACGGTGGCGCACCCGTGTTGCGAGTCGCGGGCGGGGAATGAGGTGACTCGCCACCCGCGTCGATTGCAGCGGGTAAACGGGGCTCAGGACGAGGGGCTCCCGGGGAATAGGCAGTGCGCGAGCATCGGGGCTACAATGGATCTGCCGACGGCGCCGAAGCGGCTAGAGCGCTTCCGCTGGCTGGCGCGGGTACCGATGCCCGTGCATTTTTTTCGTTTTCTGTTCGTTGGATGAGTTGGGTGGTGTTTGGATGATTGGCGCGCCGCACCGCGTATTTGTAGCCGATGATCACGCCCTCTTTCGCGAGGGCGTGAAGGCGCTGCTCGCCGAAGAAGCCGACCTCGTCGTTGCGGGCGAGGCGGGAACGGCGAAGGAGACCCTGCAGCGAGTTCGGCACGAGGACTTCGACGTCCTACTGCTCGACATCTCGCTGCCGGACGGCTCGGGCATCGACCTCCTGCGCCAGATTCGCCCGCACAAGCCCAATCTGCCGATCCTCATCCTGTCGATGCACCCGGAGGAGCAATTTGCGGTCAGTCTGCTGCGGGCCGGCGCGAGCGGCTACATTACGAAGGACGCCGTCCCTGAGCTCGTCGTCAAGGCGATCCGCACGCTCCTCAACGGACGCAAGTACATCAGCACGGCAGTGGCGCAGATCCTTGCCGAGGACGTCGGCGGCGACAACCGCCCGCCGCACGAACAGTTGAGCGAGCGCGAGTTCCAGGTTTTCTGCAAGCTCGCGGCCGGTCGCGCCGTGGGCGACATCGCGAACGAGCTCTTCCTCAGCAACAAGACGGTCAGCACGTACCGTGCGCGCATTCTCGAAAAGATGAATTCGAAGTCGAACGCCGACCTCACGTACTACGCGATCAAGAATGGTCTCATTCAATAGCGCTGCGCCGGCCGAGTCCAGCACGGGCCGGTCCGCGTTCGGCCGGGTCGCCACGTCGACGCTCGACAAGGCCGCGGAACGCTGCCTGCGCGTATTCCTGGTCGAGGATTCCGTTTCGCTGCGCGAGCGGCTCGGCGATTTTCTGTCCGAGCCGGGCAAGATCGAGATGATCGGCTTCGCTGCGACCGAGACTGACGCCGTGCGCGAGCTCTCCTCCCAGCCCGTCGATGTTGCGATCGTCGATCTCAATCTCAAGGAAGGCACGGGCCTCGGTGTGATCGAATCCATCCGCGCGCGGCACGCCAAAGCGCCGCCGACGATCATCGTGCTGACCAACTACGCGTTTCCCGAATTCGAGGCGGCGTGCCTCGAGCGCGGCGCCGACTATTTCTTCGACAAATCGACACAATTCGGCGCCGTCAAGGTCTTGCTGCAGTCCATCCGTCGCGGCGAGCACTGAGGAAGATTTTTCCGGCGCGGATGCATTTCCTTCCGCGCGCCGGGTGACTGCCTCGGCCTGAGAGCAGTAAATCCCTTAGAGAACAGGTACTTGGGCTAAGTCTGCGGCTGGCATGTGTCCTGCTGATGTTCCCCTGCCGCGGCGTGCGGCCGCACATTCGCAGGGGGTTCATCATGTTGCATTACGCAGTCGTGTTCTTCCTCATCGCGCTCGTCGCTGCGGTATTCGGTTTCGGCGGCATTGCGGTGGGGGCCGCGGAAATCGCGAAGATCCTGTTCGTGATCTTCCTCGTCCTGTTCCTCGGCAGCCTGATCGTGGGTCTTCTGAACAGGAGAAGTCCGTAGCACCGAATAGAGGTCGAGTTGGCAAGACGGGGGCGAGCGATCGCCCCCGTCTTTTTGTGTTTATACGGCGAGGTCGAATCCGTCGCGGCGTGACAGGAGTGCAGCTGGACGATCAGCCGCCGGAGAAATTCGTCCGCCGATTACAAAAAAAGGGCGGATGCAAGCATCCGCCCAAGGAATAGTCCGGGGAGGGAGGATCCGCGGACCAATGGCCTGTCCCGAGAAGGGACAGGAGGGAGAGCAACTTACATCTTGTATTTCGCCTTCGCCGCGTTCTGGCACGAGTCCTTCGCCGCGCCGGAGAGCGCATCGCACTTCTCCATCGCGACCTTGTAGTCCGCCTTCATCTTGTCCTCGCGCGCATCCTCGCGAACGGACGCGACCTTCTGCGTCGCCTTCGCATCCGCGATCGCCTTGGTCTCGACGGCCTTCGCTTCCTTCACGCAGACGTCCTTGTCATTGCCTTTCTTGTCGTCGCACTTTTCCTTGGCGACGTCATAGTCGGCCTTGGCGGCGGTGATGGCGGCGTCCTGCCGCGCCTTCTCAGTGTTCTTGTACTGCGCTTCGGCGTTCGCCTTGGCCTTCTTTTCCGCGGCCTTCGCCTCGGCGACGCACACGTCCTTGGCGTTAGCCTTGAGGCCGTCGCATTGCGTCTTCGCCGCCTTGTACTCCGCAGCGGCCCGATCCTTGGCCGCGCTGTATTCGCTCGATGTCATCCCCGGCGCCGCGAACGCGAACGTCGGAACGGTCAGACCGATGACGATGCCTTCCAGCAGTCGATTCAGTTTGCGATGTGTCATTACTTGTACCTCGGAGGTTGGTTGCCGCGGAGATCGCGGTTCGGCGGCGGAATGTCGTCCGGCGTCCAGTCGCTGTAGCGATCCTCGAACTTGCGGATCTGCTTCTCGGCTTCGTCTGCGCCGATTCCGTACGCTTCCTGCACCTTGCCCGCCAGGGTGTCGCGATTGCCGGCGATGACGTCAAGGTGATCGTCCGTGAGCTTGCCCCACTCCTGCTTTATCTTGCCCTTGAATTGCTTCCAATTACCTTCGACCCGGTCCCAGTTCATTTGCGGTTCTCCTAGATGGTCCGGCGGGCAAACGAGGCCCGCGACGCTCTCTCTGTAGAGCAGCGCGCGTGCCAGCGCAGCAAATCATTGGAAACAATCACTTGGGCCGTGACTGCGACGCGGGAATTGCAGAAAAATCTTCGCAGGCTGGAAGATTTTGCACATCGCGGTCGTCAGGCGGAGGGCATCGCCAGCGTCAGGGAAAACCCGATCGGCCCCTCGTCGACCGCGAATGTCCCACCCGCAGCGCCTACGCCCTGGCGCAGGGCATTCGCTTCTTCCGCCTCCCGCGGCGTGAACGGGATGGGCGTGCCGGGGTTGTCCGTGAGTCCAAGGATGCCGAGCAACGTGTTTTCACCGCCCAATGTGAAGGACAGCGTGACGTCGCCCGCGCGCTTCCGCCGGGCGATCGCTTCCAATGCCCATTCCGCCGAGCGCAAGATCAGGAATGCCTTCTGCGGATCGGTGACGCGGATCGTTCGATCGATCGTCATCTTGACCGTGAGCCCGCCGGACACGGAGTAGGCCTGCCCGATCGCCGAGAGGGCTTGCCCCACGCTCGGACTGTCGGGACGCGCCGGATCGCTCTCGCGCGCGCCGTCGTGCGCCGCCAGTGCGCGCTCCAGCGCCTCGACCAGCGGCTGCGTTCGCTCGGCGGCGCCGGGGTCGGCCGGCGTCGACTCGGCGGCAAGCCGCGCTCGCAACAGCACATCGCGCAGTCGCGCGTCGAGCTCGGTGTGGCGCTCGAGCGTCGACTCGGGAACGACGGTATTTGCCGGCACTGTCACCGGTGGCGGAATGAACGATCGCAGGCGGCGCACGGCGAGGAACAGGCAAACGACGAGGAGCAAGGTCATGCCGGCCGCCACGTACAGGTCGCCTCGCGCCTCGGCGAGCGTCCGGGCAAGCGTCGCGCGAAGTTGCGAGAGCTCGTCCTCCTCCCGCGCCTGCAGGGTCCCTATGATCGTCCGTATCTCGTCGGTGGTTTCCTTGCCACGCCGGCCGAGCGTCACCTCGTAGGGCCGATCCGGCGCGGCGCGCTTGCGCTCGATCCCGGAGACGGTGATCGTCGTCCGCTCGGCGATCAGCAACACGAGATCCTCGATGAGCGCCAGTTCCACGTTGTCGTCGCGCATCTTGTCCCGCAGCCGCGATAAGAGCAGCGGAACACGGCCGCGAGCACGCGTAAACGGCTCGAGGTAGCTCTCGTCGGCCGTAAGGACATAACCCCGCCCGGCTGTCTCCATGTCGGCGACGGCGGCCATGAGGTCCTTCAGATCCTTCGCGGTCTCGTAATTCTGCGACGCAGCATCGCTTACCCGCGTGATCGCATCGACCCGCGCGAGGCCGAGCCAAAGCGCGGCAACGGCGTAGGTCACGACGAGCAGCAGCACCGCGTACGGCGGCAGGAAAGGCGGGATTCGAAATCGCATCGCGGATGGCGCGGCGGCCCTCGTTGCTGCAGTCTATCCGATCACTTCACCGGCGCGAGGGCGAGGTGTGCGGGTCCGCGCGAGAAGCCTTTTCAGCTTGTAAGTTTTACAACTTCGGCGGCGTGGCACGCGGAGTCCGCTCGCATTGAAAGCAACGTGCATTTCGGCTATGTTTTGCTCGCCCCGACACCGGCGCCAGACGTTTGTCCTTCTTTCGCCGCGACCGTCGCTCGTTCCACGCCCGGAGAATTTCCATGCCACAGCTCAAGCAGCATTCCGTCACGCCGATCAGCGAGATGGCCGTCATCCTGGGCGCGCTCAACGCGCTCAAGCGAGGCGACATGGCCGTGCGCCTGCCGCTCGACTGGACCGGTGTGTCGGGGCGCGTCGCGGATGTGTTCAACGAAGTGGTCGAGCGAAACGAGCGGATGACGCAGGAGCTCGCGCGCCTCTCCCGTGTCGTCGGCAAGGAGGGCAAGCTTGGCAAGCGTGGATCGCTCGGCGACGTCACCGGTTTCTGGCGCGACTCGATCGATTCCGTCAACGTGCTGATCGACGACCTCGTCCACCCGACCAGCGAAACCGCACGCGTGATCGGCGCGGTCGCGCAGGGCGATCTGTCGCAGACGATGGCGCTCGAAGTCGACAGCCAGCCGCTGCAGGGCGAGTTTTTGCGCACCGCGAAGACCGTCAACAAGATGGTCGATCAGCTCGGTTCGTTCGCGGCCGAAGTGACGCG
>Ga0070670_100001354_pt1 | contig 19633 bp, 12 predicted proteins | sample KBSS63metaG_FD_64665 | JGI IMG/M metagenome (GOLD analysis project Ga0070670, IMG submission 64665) | Switchgrass rhizosphere microbial communities from Kellogg Biological Station, Michigan, USA - KBS S6-3 metaG | ecosystem: Host-associated > Plants > Roots > Rhizosphere > Soil ... | reverse complement strand
AGCGCGGACGGCAGGAAGCTGTACACGGCGAACGGCTCCTCCGGGGACGTGTCGGTCATCGATCTCGAAAGCGGCAAAGTCGAGAAGAAGATCGCCACGGGGGGAAGTCCGTGGGGGGTCGTGGTGAAATAAGGGGCTTCATGGCTTCGGGGCTTCAGGGCTTCGGGGCTTCAGGGCCTCAGGGCTCATTGGAATTGCACCCGCACGCCGATTGAAAAGGCGCGCGGAGGAGCCAGCGCCGTTCCTGAGAAGAGGCCAGCGAAATTGATTACGTCAAGCCGGTTGGTGAGATTGCGGACATCCGCCTGCAACCGCACTTCGCGGTGGCGCGATTTGCGGAGTACGACGCCGGCTGACCCGTCGAGCGAGGATGAAGGACGCACCCGGCCGGTCTCGAAGTTGACGCGACTCACGACACGCTCGCCGAAGGCTTCGATCGCCTCGTCGACATCGCCGTCGAAGTCCTCGAACGGCAGGCCACTGCCGTAGGAATGCGCGACGGCCAGCCAGAAAGTCGGTGCGACGCGCCAGCTGACGCGCGATCGAATCGTGTGACGCTGGTCCTGGGTCACCGGAAAGCGTTCGGTCGACGCGAGCAGCGCCGCGGCCTCCTCGCCGAGAAACAGGCCGCCGGTAATGGGCAGGTCGCCGAGGCCGCGCAAGTACGAATAGGCGAACGATGCCGTGCCGGTCCGCCATTTCGGCAGATCCACTTTCACTTCGGCGCCCTTGATCGACGCGCGATTGAACGCGATGGGAAAGCTCACACCGGTATTGAGCAGCAGATCGTCGTCCGCGACGTCGCTCATATGTCGCACGAACCAGTTTCCGTCCAGCCGTAGACCTCCAAACAGCAGCGTCGACAATCCGGCTTCGTAGAAATTCCCGCGCGACGGCGGCACCGGCAACCGCACGACGTCGTCGCCAAGCGTGCCGGCGGCCTCCGAGCTTGCCAGCAGGAGATTCTCGAAGGCCGGCGTCTGGAACACGCGGTCGTACGTGGCACGCAGCACGAGGTTGGCCGCCGGCCACGACCAGGCGGCCGCCAGTCGCGGGCTGATCGCCTGATCGTCGACGATGAGGTGATAGCCGTCCCATCGCACGCCCGCATTGACCGTCCAGTTCCCGAGCCGAATCTGATCCTGCACGAACGCGGCGGTGTCGTGTCCCCACCGCTTGTCGTTGAAGAAAAACGACAATGGCGTGTGCGGATCGAAGCTCGAAGGATCGACGATCTGATACGCGAATCGCTCGCGCACCGGGCCCGCGCTCACCTCTCCGCCCGCCTTCAGCTCGTGCGCGCCAGCGTGCATCGCGGCCGACCCCTTTGCGTAGATTTCGCTGAACCCGCGATCCTGCGACGCGTGGATCGGGGTGGCGTGTTCGTTGGACCACAGCACCGCACTCCCGCGCCGGCCCATCGCGCGCACGTCGACGACGCTGTTTTGCGACAGGATGCGCTGCCATGAAAACTGCGCGGCGCGATCGTTCGTCGATCGGTCCTGCCGCTGCCCGGCCTCCTGCTGAATCCGTTCGTTCGGCACCAGAAAATGCGCACCGCCGTGACGGAGGATCGCGCCGAGGCGGTTGGCGGGAGAGAGGTCGTGCTCGAGACGCAGGGAGAACGTTCGCGAGGCGCCCTGGTTGGTGAAATTGTCTTCGACCGGGGGATCGAGGTAGCGATCGGTCGTCGAGCCCGCGACGCTGCCGCTGATCGATCCGCTCTGCCATCCGTATTGCAGCAGGCCGTCGCCGGCCGCCGTATCGAAACTGCCCCCCATGATCGACAGCGCGCCGCCCCACCCACGGCGCGGCTGGTCCGCGGTCACCACCTCGATGACGCCGCCGAGCTTCCGGCCATACTCCGCCGGATAGCCGCCGGTCATCACCGTCATCGCGCGCACCTCGTCCGCGCCGAAGTCGGGCGCGAATGCCGGCGATCGGTTCTCGGTCATCGGCAGGCCGTCAACGACGTATTGCGTCTGGTACTCGGAGCCGCGCGGATGCAGGATGCCGTTCGCTTCCAGCAACCAGCCAGGCTGCGTGTTGACGACGTCCGGGAGGGCGCGTCCGGGAGGCGGAAGCGCGCGCGCGGCGAGCGTATCGGGCCCGAGGCGCTGAATGCTGGTGGTCTGACGCAGGTCGATCAACGTTTCGTTGGCCGCGACCGTAACCTGGGTCTGAATCGTGGCAATCGTCATCCTGACTCGATGCTCGATCGGCAGCGCGGATCGAATCTCGACCAGCGTCCTGTAGGGATCGAAGCCGGGCTGTTCGATGAGCACCCGATAAGTTCCGAACGGCAGCCGTTTTGCGACCAGCAAACCTTCCTGGTTCGCGTCGAGCCTCTGATGGATGTGGTTCGCTTCGCTGGCGATGTCGATGGCGGCGGCGAGCGGCAATCCGGCGGAATCGGTGACGACGACACGCAGTTCGCCGGTGTTGTTTTGTGCGAACTGCCCGGCCATCAGGACGATCGCGAGCGCCCAGGCGAGCATCCCGATCATTATGGCGGTAAACTCGGAGGGCCGGAGAAGCGTATTAGGAGCGATTCATGAACGCCGCTTTCCTCGTGCTGATCTCGCTCTCGATCCTCCCACCGTCGACGTGTCCCTGCGCGTCGGCGCCGGCAGAGGTCCTACAGGACGCTGACGCGACAGCGATCAGTGGCACCGTCCGTGATGCCGCCGGAGGGACGGTTCCCAATGCGTCCGTGACCGTGCGCGGCGGCGCGCGCGAGCTGCACGTCACCACCGGTCTTGACGGCCGATTCACCATCGCGGCGTCTCCCTCGGGCGATCTCGTGCTCGTTGTCCGCGCCCCGGGCTTCGCCGAGATCCAGCACAAACTGCCGGCGGGGGCGCCGCGAACCGATCTCGCGCTCGTCGTCTCGCCGGCGACCTTCACGGAAGCGGTGACGGTGACCGCCACCCGCGGCGAGCGGCGCGTCGGCGATGTGCCGGCAAGCGTGAGTTTTCTCGAGCGCCAAGACATCAAGCAGTCGCCGGCGCTCGTCGCGGACGATGTGTTGCGCCAGGTTCCGACGTTCAGCCTGTTTCGCCGGACCAGCAGTCTCGCCTCGCATCCGACCGCCCAGGGCGTGTCGCTTCGCGGCATCGGCCCCAGCGGCGTCAGCCGTACGCTCGTGCTCGTCGACGGCGTGCCGATCAACGATCCGTTCGGCGGCTGGGTGTACTGGTCGCGCGTGCCGCTCGAAAGCGCGGAGCGGGTCGAGATCGTCGACAGCAACACGTCGAGCCTGTACGGCAACTACGCCATGGGCGGCGTGATCCACTTCGTCACCACGCCTGCCGCGCCCAGGACCGCGGAATTCAAGGCCCAGTACGGAAGCCGCAACACCCCGAAGCTCGATTTCTCCGGCAGCCACGTCTGGGGAAAAGTGGGCGTCACGGTCGACGGCAACGTCTTCGACACCGACGGCTACGAAATCGTCCGCGCCAACGAGCGCGGCAAGGTGGACAACAAAGCCGCGGCGCAGTTCTGGAACCTGAACACGAAGGTCGACTACACGGCGTCGCCGCGCACGCGCGCGTTCGTCAGGGTCGGCTACTTCGACGAGGAGCGGGACAACGGCAAGGCGAGCACCATCGACGGGACCGAGGAGGCCAACCGCACGGCGTGGCTCAGTGTGAGCACCGGCGTCCGGCTCCGGCTGCCTGACGAGAGCGATTTGCAGGCGACGCTCTTCATAGACGACGAGACGTTTCGCAGCAACTTCCTCGCGGTGCCCGCGTCAACCCCGCCGCGGAACATCGGCCGCATGACGCTGAACCAGCGGGTGCCGACCAACAGCGTCGGCGGCATGGTGCAGTGGTCGCGCGTGCTCGGACCGAAGCAGTACTTCACCGCCGGCACCGACTGGCGCTGGGTGGACGGCGACAGCGAGGAGAACGGCCTCGATGCCACCACCGGAACGCAGGTGGTTCTCGAGCGCGTGTCCGGCGGTACGCAGCGCAGCATCGGCGCGTTTGTCCAGGATTTGATCGTCCCAATCCCGCAACTCACACTGACCTTCAGCGCGCGCGTCGACAACTGGCGCAACTACGACGGCCACAATCTCGAAACCAGCCTGATCGGGGCGGTCGTGAACAACATCCCATCGCTGCCGGTGCGCAGCGACACCGTCGCCAGCCCGCGCGCCGCGATTCGGTATCACCTCACCGATCGGGTTGATGTATGGGGCAACCTCGGTTGGGGGTTTCGCGCCCCCACGCTGAACGAGCTGTACCGGCAGTTCCGCGTCGGCCAGACGTTGACGCTGGCGAACTTCGACCTCGGCCCGGAGCGGCTGGTCGGCGGCGAGACCGGGATCTCGTTTGCCGCGACACCGAACGTGACGCTGCGCACGACGTGGTTCGACAACCACGTCAAGGATCCGGTGTCGAACGTCACCATCAGCCAGTCCGGCGCGAACATCACCCAGCAGCGCAAGAACCTCGGTCGGACCCACGTGTGGGGTATTCAGAACGACGTGGAGTACAGGGCGGGGACGTTCTGGAGGCTCGCCGCGGCGTATGTTTATGACCAGGCGACGGTCACGGAGAATCCGGCCAACACGGCGCTGGTGGGCAAGGTTCTCCCTCAGGTTCCAACCCACCGTGGTTCGCTCCGCGCGGCGTACGCCAACCCGCGATTGTTCGCGCTCGCCGCCTCGATCCAGTTCGTCGGCTCCCAGTTCGACGACGACGTCAACACCCCGACGCGGTTGCTGCCAAAATACGCGCTCGTCGATCTGACCGCCTCCCGCGAGATGGGGCGCAACGCCGAGCTGTTTGTCGGGGTTCAGAACCTGTTCGATGCCGAGTATTTCGTCGGCACCCTGCCGACCACCGTCGGCGCCCCCCGTCTGGTGACCGGGGGCGTCAGGCTTCGCCTTCACTAAAGGTTCTACAGGGTTCTGCCTGGTTCTGCTGGCTTCGACAGGGTTCGAGGTTCTACGGGTGCGGAGAACGTTGCCGAACCCAGAACCCCGTAGAACCCAGCAGAACCTCGTAGAACCTTGACAGGGCAGCAGACGGCCTGATAACGTCTTGAGCCTGCATGTTTTTCGTCATTACCCCGTGTTGCCCGTGCCGCGCGTCGATGTGTTGTCGATGCGTCTGTACGATGCCGGCGATGCGCGGGTGAGACGCCTCTAACTTCAAGCTTTACAATCGGCCCGGTCTCCTCGCACATCGCTCGGCCCCTTCCATGGTCGTCGATATCCGTCCGCGACGAGACGGCCCCAGGGGGGGCCGCCCGACACGCAGGCCGGGGCTGTCAGCCCGGCATCGCGGGCGTCAGCAGGAGATCGAGATGCAGACTGCTCCCGGGATAATCGGTAGGTTCGACGAAGGCTCAGCCACGCACGCCGCGCCCCCGGCGCTGCTCGGCCGCACGTCCACGCTGCGGCTCGACCACTTGCGTGCGCTCGAAGCGGAAAGCCTCCACATCATTCGCGAGGTTGCCGCCGAGTTCGAGCGGCCGGTGATGCTCTACTCGATCGGCAAGGACTCGTCGGTGCTGCTTCGCCTCGCGCAGAAGGCGTTCTATCCCGCGCCGATCCCGTTTCCACTCCTGCACGTCGACACCAGCTACAAGTTCCGCGAGATGATCGAGTTCCGCGACTCGTACGCGGCGTCGATCGGCGCCCGGCTGATCGTCCACACCAACACCGAAGCGCTCGCCGAGGGCACGCAGCCGTTTGCCGTCGGCACGCAGCGGTGCTGCGGGCTGCTCAAGACGAAGTCGCTGCTCGACGCGCTCGAAGCAGGGCGCTTTGACGCGGCCTTCGGCGGCGCACGCCGCGACGAGGAGCGATCGCGCGCGAAGGAACGGATTTTCTCGCTGCGCGACGAGAACGGCCAGTGGGACCCGAAGCGTCAACGGCCGGAGCTGTGGCGGCTCCTGAACAGCCGGATCCGGCCGGGCGAGAGCATTCGCGTGTTTCCCCTGTCCAACTGGACCGAGCTGGATGTCTGGAACTACATCCACGCCGAGAACATTCCCGTCGTTCCGCTCTACTTCGCCCAGGAGCGGGAGGTCATAGTCCGGGGCAACTCGCTGATTGTCGCGGAACAGCCGTTCGTGCCGGTGCTGCCCGGCGATCGCGTCGAACGCGTCATGTGCCGCATGCGGTCGCTCGGGTGCTCGCCGTGCACCGGCGCGGTGCGTTCGGACGCGGACACCGTGCCCAAGATCATCGAGGAGCTCGTGCGCGTGCGGCAGTCGGAGCGCCAGCTCCGGGTCATCGATCACGACCAGGACGGCTCGATGGAGCTGAAGAAACGGGAAGGCTACTTCTGATGTCGGGGCTGCTTCGCATCTGCACCGCCGGCAGCGTGGACGACGGCAAGAGCACCCTGATCGGGCGACTTCTCTACGATTCGCGCGGGGTGTACGAGGATCAGATCCATTCGGTCAAGAGTGCCTCGCGCAACCGCACCGCCGGGCCGATCGACTTCTCGCTGTTTACCGACGGTTTGCGCGCGGAGCGCGAGCAGGGGATCACGATCGACGTCGCCTACCGCTACTTCGCGACGGCGCGCCGGAAGTTCGTGCTGGCCGACACGCCGGGCCACGAGCAATACACCCGCAACATGGCCACCGGCGCGTCGAACGCGGACCTCGCCATCCTGCTGATCGACGCCCGGCACGGGGTGCGCGAGCAGACCCGGCGCCACGCGCGCATCGCGCAGCTGCTCGGAATCACCTCGCTCGTGCTCGCGGTCAACAAGATGGACCTCGTGGACTTCGACCGCGAGCTCTTCGACACGATCTGCGACGACTTTTCCACGCTGCACGACCACGCGGACGTACATGCGATTCCGCTGAGCGCGCTCGACGGCGACAACGTGATCACGCGCAGCGATCGCACGCCGTGGTTCGACGGTCCGAGCCTGCTCGAGTACCTCGAGACGGTCGACGTCGACCGCGATGCGACCGCGCGGCCGTTCCGTTTTCCCGTGCAGCTCGTGCTGCGTCCGACCCACGATTTCCGCGGCTACGCCGGGCAGATCAACTCCGGAGTGATTGCGATCGGCGACAGCGTGACCGTCTGGCCGAGCGGACGCTCGACGCGCGTGAAGCAAATCGTCACGTGGGACGGCGAAATCGACCGCGCGTTCGCGCCGATGTCGGTGACGCTGACGCTCGACGACGAGCTCGACATCAGCCGCGGGGATCTGCTCGCCGCGGGCCCGGTCGAGATCGGCCGCCGCTTCGACGCCGACATCGTCTGGATGGATGAGCGTCCCCTGGATCCCGGCCGTCCGTATCTGTTGAAACACGGGACGCGCACCGTGTCGGCCGAAATCAACCAGCCGTTCACGCTGAATCAGATCGGCCGGGCCACCGTCTCAACGGCGCGGGCGCTGGCCTTCGACAGCTACCGCAGCGACCGCGGCAACGGCAGCTTCATCCTGATCGATCCCGCCACGAACTTCACTGCCGGCGCCGGGATGATCGGCGCGCGCGTCGCCGAACACCACGTCGTCGAAGCGACCACGGGCGCGGCGCAGCGTCTTGCGGCGGCGGCGCGTACCGCCGGATCCGACGCCGAGGCCGCAGATGCGGTGCGCCGCCTCCTCGAGGAGATCCTGGTATGAACGACGCCGCCCTCGTCATTGCCGGTCAGCTTGCCGCGGCGAACGCGCCCTGCATCACCTGCAGCTTTCAACTCGACGGGGTCGTGGTGCTGCACATGCTGCGGCAGATCAGGCCGGAGATCCCGGTGCTGTTCATCGACACGTTCCACCACTTCGCCGAGACCTACGCCTATCGCGACGAGCTCGCGGAGCGGTGGAACCTGAATCTGGTCACGCTCAAGGCGACGGATCCCGCCGTCGGCCTCTGGCAGACCAGCACCGACGCGTGCTGCGCGCGGCACAAGGTAACCCCCCTGTTTGCGGCGCTCGAGACCTACGATGTCTGGTTTACCGGACTGCGGCGCGATCAGTCGCCGAGCCGCGCGCACCTCTCGCACCTAGAGCCGTTCCGGCTGCCGTCGGGTCGCGTGCTGCGCAAGGTGAGCCCGGTCGCGACGTGGACCACGAAAGAAATCCACGTCTACGCGAAGGAACACGGGATACCATTCCTTCCGCTGTACGAGGCGGGTTACACGAGCGTCGGGTGCGAGCCGTGCACGGCGATTCCGATTGACCCGTCCGACGTGCGATCCGGCCGCTGGCGCGGCGAGAAACTCGAGTGCGGCATCCACATCCAGCCGATCACGACCGCTTCATGACCGCGTCGTCCGGGGGACCCCCGTCCCCGGACGCGATGCTGCGGCTGATTCTCACCAGCCGCGTCTACGATGTCGCCCAGGAAACGCCGCTCGATCCCGCATCACGCCTGTCGCGCCGGTTGCAGAACGAGGTGCTGCTCAAACGCGAGGACCTGCAGCCGATCTTCAGTTACAAGCTGCGCGGGGCCTACAACCGCATCGCCCACCTGACGTCCGCGGAGCGCGAGCGCGGGGTGATCGCGGCAAGCGCCGGCAATCATGCGCAGGGGGTCGCGTTCGCCGCGCGCCATCTCGGACTGCGCGCGCTCATCGTGATGCCGCAGACCACTCCTGAGATCAAGGTGGACGCGGTGCGCGATCTCGGAGCGGAGGTCGAGCTCGCCGGGGACAGCTACGCCGATGCCCAGGTTCGCTGCGCCGTGCTCGCGGCCGAGCGGAGCCTGACGTTCATTCATCCCTTCGACGACCCGCTCGTGATCGCGGGACAAGGCACCGTCGGCGACGAGATTCTGCGTCATCGGCTTGGCGACGTTTCGGCGATCTTCGTTCCGGTCGGCGGCGGCGGCCTGATTGCGGGGATCGGCAGCTACGTGAAGGCGCTGCGGCCGTCGGTGCGGGTCGTCGGCGTCGAGCCGTACGGCGCGGACGCCATGTACCAGTCGCTCGCTGCCGGCCGCCGCGTCGCGCTCGACAGCGTGGACATCTTTGCCGACGGCGTCGCCGTCCGCGAGGTCGGCGCGATCACGTTCCCGATCGTGCAGTCGACCGTCGACGAGATCGTCCGGGTCACGAACGACGAGATTTGCGCGGCGATCAAGGACATCTTCGACGATACGCGGTCGATCATGGAGCCGGCGGGTGCCCTCGCCGTGGCCGGCCTGCGCACGTGGGTCGAGCGCACCGGCGCGACCGGCGAACGGCTCGCGGCAGTTCTCAGCGGCGCCAACATGAACTTCGATCGTCTCCGCTTCGTCGCGGAACGCGCCGAAGTGGGCGATGCGCGCGAGGCGCTGTTCGGGGTCACGATTCCGGAGCGGCCGGGGGCATTCCGCGCCTTCTGCGCCACGATTGGGCGGCGCGTCGTCACCGAGTTCAACTACCGTCTGAGCGGCCGGAACGTAGCGCACATCTTCGTGGGCATTGCCACCCGCTCGCGGCAGGACGCGGCAGAGATTGCCGCCATGCTCAATGGCGGTGGTTACACGACGGTCGATCTGACGGGAAACGAGACGGCAAAACTGCACGTTCGGCACATGGTCGGCGGCCGAAGCCCAGAAGTCGTGGACGAACGGCTGTGCCGGTTCGAGTTTCCCGAACGCCCCGGCGCGCTCATGGCGTTTCTCGAGAAGCTCGGCGGACGCTGGAACATCAGCCTGTTCCACTACCGCAATCACGGCGCGGACTTCGGGCGCGTGCTCGCGGGCTTCGAGGTACCCGAGAACGATATCCCTGCATTCGAAGCCTTCCTCGATGCGCTTGGTTACCGCCACCAGCGCGAATCGGAAAACGTCGCGTACGATCTCTTCCTCGGCCATCCCTGAGCGGGCAGCTCTGGCTGTCGCGCTGTCTTCGTTGCCAAGATCACACAGGAGAACGGAGAACGGGAGAGAACTCCTCGGACAGCAGAACTCGCCAAAAACGCCGGCCCAGCCGGCGTTCGCGAGCGACTCGCGAGATTGAAAACACAAACGGGCGGATGAAATAAATGCCCCTTGTGTTTTCAATCTCGCGCGTCGCTCTACCGCGCGAAGCGCCGTTTGGCGAGTCCGTCAGGGTTCCCTCGTCGTGATCTTCGCGTCTGTCCTTCGTGGTTTGAGTCGTCAGCGCGTGCAGCGCGACAGCGGCGTCGCTGATTGTGCTCAGCTTACGCCTCGTCAGTTTCACCTCATCCGCTCGCAAGGCATGCGACATGCACTCGCATCAGATGACACAAGTGGGACCGATCATGGAGGGAGAACTGATGAGACGACTGACTACACGAATCATGGGAACGTGCGCGGCGGTGATCCTCGGGGCGACGCTCGCCGGCGCGCAGGGGCTCGACACCAGCCGGACGACGATAGTGACGTTCAGTGCCCCGGTGGCGCTGCCCGGTGTCACCCTGCCCGCGGGCAGCTATTTGTTCCGGCTCGCCGATTCGCAGACCAACCGCAATATTGTCCAGGTGTTCGACAAGGATCGTACGAAGATCATCGCGACGATCCTGGCCGTTTCGGCACAGCGCAACAAGCCGGCGGACGAGACGGTGATCACGTTCAAGGAATCGCCGGCCAACGCGGCCCCGGCGGTGCAGTACTGGTATTACCCGGGCGAGACGACGGGTCAGGAATTTGCCTACCCGAAGAAACAGGCGATGGCGATCGCCAGTGCCGCGCATACGTCGGTGCTTGCCGTGGACACGGACTCCGACAGGTACGATGCAGCGACGGCCGGCGAAGTCTCCCGCGTCGAAGCTGGCGCGGAAGTGACGCAGAGCGCCGCGGCCGCGGTGCAGACGCAGCCTCAGTCACCGCCGACCGAGACGCCGGCGCCGAGCGCGCAGGCGACGCAACCCGTCCCGAACAACGACGTGAACGCGGCGGCGCCGCCGGCGCAACCGCAGCCGCCGGCTGAGATGCCGAGCGCGAAGCCGCAGCCGTCGCAGCCGGTCGCGGATCAGACTCCGCAGCCGAGCAGCGCGGCCAGTCAGCCGGTGGGCACCAGCGGCCGCCTGCCGCACACGGCCAGCCCGCTTCCGCTGATCGGGATTGCCGGGTTGCTCGCGCTATTCGGAGCCGCCAGCGTCCGCGCGTTGCGGAAGTCGGCCGCGTAGTTTGACAAGGCTGACGGGGACCGGCATGCGCAATCGCAGGTCGCATGGAATCGCCATCGCGGTGTTGATGTGCCTGCCCGTCCTCGTCTCCGCGTCGGCCCGCCGTCAATCGGCGGCGCAGGGCGCTCCGCGCAAGGTCTTCTCGTCAACGTCCGAAGTCGTGATGGTGCACGTCAGCGTGCGCGACCGGAAATCCCGGCTCGTTCCGGGCCTGCCGCGCGAAGCGTTTTCCGTTTTCGAGAACGGGCAGCCGCAGGCGATCACCTATTTCGAGAACGAGGATCGTCCGGTCACGGTCGGCCTCGTCGTCGACTCCAGCGGCAGCATGCAGCGAAAACGGGACGACGTGATTGCCGCCGGGCTCGCCTTCGCGAAGTCGAGCCATGCGCAGGACGAGATGTTCACGGTCAACTTCAACGAAGAGGTGTGGAAGGGGCTGCCGCCAGCCATCGCGTTCACGACGGACTTCGAGGAATTGCGCCGCGCGCTGCTTCGCTCGGGTGCGCGTGGACAGACGGCGCTCTTCGACGCGATCAAAACGGCGCTCAACCATCTCGAGCAGGGCCACGAGGAAAAGAAGGTCCTGGTCGTCGTCAGCGACGGCGGCGACAACGCGAGCAAGACAACCTACGACCAGGTGCTCGACACCGCGCTGCGGATGGACGCGATCATCTACACGATCGGCGTTTACGACGAGTACGCGACGGAGGCGAAGCCGGATTTGCTGAAGAAGCTCGCGGAGTCCACCGGCGGCGCGTCCTTCTTCCCGCAGGATCCGTCAGCAGCGACGCAGATCCTTCAACGCGTGGCGGCGGAGATTCGCAGCGGCTACACGCTCGGGTACTCGCCGGCCGCAGCGGCGGGTGGCTTTCGCACAATTCGCGTCGGAGTGCACGCACCGGACGGCAGGAAGCTGAACGTCCGTGCACGCTCCGGTTATGTGGCAGGAACGGCCAGTGCTTCGCGATAACATGCCGGCGGCGCCGGCGAGGATTTCGGTCGCGCCGCACTTCCGTGGCCCAAGCCCTATCGAGGGCAGACCGGCCACCGCCTCTTCGCTGGCGCCCGCCACGGTCTTACTACTCCTCGAACGTGCGCTGCTGCTGATCGGCGTCGTGTTGCTCGGCTGGTACGCCCTGCAGCAACTCCAAATCGCCTACGATCAGGCGGTCGCGTCGAGCGAGCTCGAGGAGGTCCGAATGGCGGCGCCCGCGTCGCCGATGGATCGCGCGCATGCGGCCCCGCGACTGTCCCTGACGACCGGCGCCGTCGTGGGCCGCGTCGAGATTCCCCGGGTCGGCGTGTCGGCGATGGTGCGGGAGGGGGATGACGTGAAGACGCTGCGGCGTGCCGTCGGCCATGTCCCCGGCACCGCGTTTCCCGGCGAAGTCGGCAACGCCGCACTGGCCGGACACCGCGACACCTTCTTCCGCGGATTGAGGAACATCCGCAACGGGGACGAGATCCTGCTCGCGACGCCCGGCGGCGACGCGCGTTACGTCGTCCGCAGCACGCGTGTCGTCGATCCTTCAGAGGTATCCGTGCTTGCGCCGACGCGGAAATCGACGCTCACCCTCGTCACCTGCTACCCGTTCAACTACATCGGCGCCGCGCCAAAGCGCTTCATCGTGCGTGCGGAAATCGCGCACTAGTGGTCTGCCGCTAGAATAGCCGCGTGACGCTCGACGAATTCAAGCACAGCACCTCCGACGATCATCCGCCGGCCGATCTGTCCCGTCCGCTGCTCGCGCTCTGGCACGACGCGCACGGCGACTGGGCCGCCGCACACGAGACGGCGCAGGAGATCAAGGATGCGATCGGTTCATGGATTCACGCGTATCTGCACCGCAAAGAGGGAGACCTGGGTAATGCGGGGTATTGGTACCACCGCGCGGGCAAGCCGGAGTGCCGCACCAGCCTCGACGCGGAGTGGGAGGCGATCGCGGCTGCGCTCGTCAATGCTGAATGATGAATGCGGACCGCGAAACCCTGCGGTTTCAGCATTCAGCATTCAGCATTCATTCATAGCGCAGCGCGATCATCGGATCGACCTTGCTGGCGCGCCGGGCCGGGATCCAGACGGCCAGCAGCGCGACCAGGGTGAGCAGCACGGGCACTCCTCCGAAGACCAGCGGATCGCGCGCCGTCACGCCGAACAGGAACGACGCGATCAACCGCGCGAGCCAGAACGCTGCCGCAACCCCGACGATCACGCCGACGACTGCGAGCCGCATACCCTGGAACACCACCATGTTCTTGACCTGGCCGGCCTGCGCGCCCAGCGCGAGACGGATGCCGATCTCCTGCGTGCGTTGCTCGACTGAATACGCCATCAAGCCATAGATGCCGATCGCCGCGAGCAAGAGCGCGGAAACGCCGAAGACCGACATCAGCCACATGTTGAATCGCTCGCGCGACGTGGACAGCGACACCACTTCGCCCATCGAGCGTACGTCGGTCACCGGGAGCCCGGTCGTCTGCCGAAGCTGTTCCTGGACGGCCGAGCTCACCAGGTGCGGGTCTCCTTGCGTCCGCACGACCCACGCAATCGGGGTCAGCCGCACGTTCAACGCATTCGCGAGGTCGGGCACCTGTCCCTGCGGAATGAACATCGTCGGATTCGGATCGTTGTTCAGGCCGCCGTCGCGCGTGTCGCCGACGATGCCGATGATCTGGCGCTCGGGTTCGTCGGCGAACTCGCGCATGACGCCGCGGCCGATGATCAGACGATCGTTCAGCGGATCGCCCTTCGGCCAGAACTGCTTGGCCATCGCCTCGTTGATGATCACGGCGCCGGGTGCATGGCCGTCGTCGTGGTCGGTGAACGAGCGGCCGCGCTTCACCGGAATCTTGAATACCTCGAAGTAGCCCGGCGAGACCGTCATCCAGCTGCCGCCGCCGTCGAACGGACCGTCCGACTTTCGGCCCACGATCTTGAACGGCAGCCCGTAGCCGCCTTGAAGCGGAACGCAGCACGTCGCGCTCGCGACTTCCACGCCCGGAACGGTTCGCAGCCGTTCGACACCGTTGCGCACGAGCTGCGCGACCCCTTCAGACTTCTGGAATCGCGGCCCGGTGAGCGACATCCTCATCGTCAACACATGCGTCGCGTCGAAGCCGGGATCGACATGCGCCAGCGCCACGGCGGTGCGGATCAGCAATGCCGATCCGATGAGGAGGACGAGCGCCAGGGCGACTTCGGTGACGACCAGTATCGAGCGGGCCTTGTTCTGCTTGAAGCCCGTACCCGACCGGCCGGCGCTCTCTTTCAGCGTCGTCGTCAGATCGGTTTTCGAGCTTTGCAGCGCGGGAATCAAGCCGAAGAGGATGCCCGTTCCCAGCGCGACGCCGACCGTGAACGCGACGACGCGCCAGTCGACGGCGACGAGCACGCCGTCTTCACCCACCCGGGGCAGGCCGGCCGTATTGACGGCCAGCAGCGCGCGAATGCCGATCATCCCGAACAGCAGACCAAGGATGCCGCCCACCGCGGAGAGCACCACGCTTTCGGTGAGCAACTGACGGATGATCCGCCCACGCGATCCCCCGATCGCCGCTCTGACGGCGATCTCGCGCCGGCGCCCGGTCGCGCGCGCCAGGAGCAGATTCGCGACGTTCGCACAGGCGATGAGCAGCACGAAGCTGACAGCGCCAGCGAGCACCAGCAGCGAATTCTTCACGTTTCGGACGAGCACTTCGCGAATCGGCTGCACTGTGAACCCGGCATTCGGCTGCAGCGCGTTCGGAAACTTGCGCCGGTATTCCTCCGCGGAAAACTGCAGCTTCGACTTCGCCTGGTCGAGGGACACCCCCGGCTTCAGCCGTCCGGCAGCCTGGAAGTAGTGTCCCTGGTCCTTCGTGTTCTGATCGAGTTGAAACGGGATCCACACCTGCGGCGGCGGCCCGAAATCTTCGAAGTGGAACTCGCCCAGGACGCCGACGATTGTGTACGGCTCACCGCTGAGCGAGATCGACTTGCCGGCGATGTCGGGGGCGTTATTGAAGCGGCTGGCCCACAGCCGTGCGCTCAGCACCGCAACCTTCGGCGCTTCCGGGCGGTCTTCATCAGCGGTGAACGTACGGCCCACCACCGTCTGGGCGCCGAACAGCTTGAAGAAATCCGACGTCACTTGGCCGGACCGCAGTTGCTCGGGGAAGTTGCCGCCGGTGTAGTTCACGACGCCCGTGCGGTAGGCGGCGACGTCCTGCACCACGTCCGACTGCTCGCGGTAGTGTTGGAATTTCGCCGGCGACGCGGCTGGAAACGGCCCTTGCGGCGTGGTGTTCATGAAGACGATGAGGCGGTTGGGATCCGGGAAGGAGACCGGCCTCAAGAGCACGGCGTCGACCACCGAAAAGATCGCGGTGTTCACGCCGATCCCGAGCGTCAGCGCGGCGACGGCCGCGAAGGTGAACGCCGGGCTCTTCGCGAACATGCGGATGGAGTGCTTCAGATCCTTGAGAAAAGATTCGAACATGAGGAGTTAGACGCCGAGGCGGACCGAATTGTTGTCGGGCTTACGCGACAGGTACGAACGCGGGGACGAATCAGTTCAACGAGATCTGACTCGGGATTTCGCCGAAGTCGTAATACCTGTGGCTGATTCCGCTGTCTCTGACGATGACCACGCGCACGCCTGATTTCGCATCGCCGAGCGGCTTTCCCACCGGACCCGTCGTAATCGCCTCGATGTCGCCGTCGCGCGCAACGGCATTTCGATGGTAATGGCCGGAGAAGAGATATTTCACTCCCGCCTGCCGGAACAGCTCGAGAAACACCGCGCGGCGAACCTTGGGAATATTGAAGTATTGGTCGTCTTCTCCCGCGTCCTTCAGGAACCAGGGATGATGCTGGAAGATGACGACGTGTGGTGCACCCGATCGGCGCGCGGCATCGAGCTCCGCACGCACCCAGCTCTCCTGCGCCGCGGCGAGATCGCCCGCGTTGTCGGGTGAATGGATGATGCTGGAGTCCAGAACGATCCCGTACAAACTGCCGTGGCGGAACGAGTAACGGTCAGGACCGAAGACGCTTGTATAAGCTGCGACGGAGTCCGGCGTCGGCACGTTCCCGACGTCGTGATTGCCGGCGACGTTGTAGAGCGGGATCGACCGATCGAGCTTTGCCGCAACGCGTCGATACTCCGCAACCTGCGCCGCATCCGCCGGCTTGTTCACGAGGTCGCCGGTGACGATCAGAAACGCCGGGTGCAACCGGTTCGCGGCCGCGATTGCGAATTCGAAGTTCGCCGTCTCCTGGGTGAAGTCCTTGTTCTCGGTGAACATGCCAAACTGCGGATCGCTGAACTGGAGAAAGAAGAACGCGCTCGTGCCCTGCCAGAGACGATCGGCAAAGTCCGCGAAGCGGGCCCAGTCGTACGGCGTCAGGTTGTGCGTGCCGCGTCGCACGTGATACGCGCGCCGGCCCGAGATCAGCGGCTGCTCGAGCGCCGGCATCGCGTCTGCCCGAACCGGCGCGTCACCCCATAGCGCATACACCGGCGACGCCGCCGCGAGCGACAGGAACTCGCCGCGCGGGTCCGACCAGAGATCCTCGTCCGCGCTCGCCACATAGACCGCGCGCGGGGCGATGAGCGCGATGAGCATGTGCTGATCAACCGGCAGCTCCGCCTCGCGGCCAGCGAAGGATTTGTAGCGCTCCGCGAACCAGTGCGGGAACGACGTCGTGATGCGGCCGAGCGTCTCGCCGAAGTTCCGCCGCGTCAACGCGGCGCCTCCCTCGCCGGATTCGTTCGAAATCACGAGCGCAAAGCGCTCGTCTTCGGCGCCGGCCCACAGCGCGGCCTTTCCTCCGCGCGAATGACCGACGACGGCGACGTGTTTCGCATCGACGCGCGCGTCGGTCTGGAAGTAGTCCATCGCGCGGCTCGCGCCCCACGCCCACGCCCCGAGCGCACCCCATCCATCCGGCGGCCGCGGACGGCTCGCATCGTCGAGGACGGACATGATGCCGTCGCGGAACTTGTCCTTGTCGTCGGGCGCGATGTCGCTGACCTGTAGCGCGGCGATCCCGTACCCGCGGGCGATCAGGTCCTCCGCCGGCCAGAAGCCGGATTTCTCCTTGCGCGTCGGATCCGTATTCGTGGCAGGACGATTGTTGAGAAGCAGGAAGACGGGCGCGGGGCGGCGCGCGTTCGGAAGGAACAGCGTCAGCTCGAAGCGATGCCGTCGAGGACCGTTCGCCGTGTTGATGACGACACGCTTGAGCGTGGCAGTCCCCGACATCGCCGCGAGGTCTTCCGCGATGACTTCGAACGGTCCATGCCATCCGATTGACGGCCCCCGGCCGTACACATTTGCGCGAAACAGCTCGAGGATTTCAGCGCGCCTTTTACGCCACTCGTCCGCGCTGCGGACGCGCCCGGCTGAAGTCGCGAGCGGATCGGGCAGCGTGTAGGATCCGACCTGTGCTTCGTCGTAGTTGAATCCCGCCTGCTGCTGCGACACGCGCCGCACAACTTCCGGGTTCGCCTGCCACGCGACACTCTGAGCGGCAACGGCAATCGGGAGCGCGATCAGAATCGCACGGAGTGTCGCCTTCATTTCGGATCCAGCTTGCGGCCCGCGTCGAGGCTGTCGAAGTTCAGGATCGTGTTGAACACGAGAAAGTAGCTGCCGATCGTCTCGCCGCGGTAAATCGGGTTATTCGCGAAGAGGACGACGTGCCCTTTGCCCACCGGCACGTCGACGACGACGGGACGCTGCGCGATGTCGGTGCCACCCTCGAGCAGGCCCGAAACGAGAAGCGAGTTCTGCGCGTCAAAACGCACGGCGACCCGCGGCCGCAACGGTGGCGGAATCAGCGTCGCGGGGTTGCGCTTCAACTGCTCGTCGGTCGGCAGCGCGTACTGCCAGGGCTGCACCTGCTGCGGCTCCGGCGCCGGCGGCAGGTTGGTTGGCTCCGCGGTGACGCGACCCTGCACGACGTCGGGATCGTCCGGCGTCCCGCGCCCGGTTGGACGGCCGCCCGGTCCACCGCCGCGGCCGCCGCCCGCGCCGGCTCCGGCGGCGCCCCCCGCTCCACGTCCACCGCCGCCCACACTCGCGCTCACGCTGAACGTGTCGCCGCTATCGCTGTACATCGCCAGGTTGTCCGGCACCCCGTACACGATCGGGCTCGCGTCGTCGACAATGCGCGTGCGCAACAGCGAGCCGACCACACGCGATCCCGTGCCTGGACGGTTCACGCTGACGCCGTAGGAGAAACTGTTGTTGATGGCGAAATCCGCGCTGCTGTTCGACGCGAGAAAGACTCCCCCGGCGTTGATGAACTGACGGAGATGCATCAGACCTTCGAGCCCCATGCCGATGCGCGTGTCTTCGGTCTGCGCCCACGTGCCGACGTTCGGCGTCTCCGCTGAATTGCGGTACGGAATCGCGTTGAGCCACATGGGTGTGCCCTCGACAGAGCCCTGATTGCCCCCCGGGCCGAACACGATGACGTCGTACTTCGACCGAAGGTCCGGCGTGTTGCGCACCGTCTGCGGATCGATATAGTCGAACGGGACGCCGTGCACGTCGAACGCCTGGCGCCACCAGCCTTCGGTCTGTGTATTCGTCCACTGATGGAGGATCGCGACGCGAGCGGCGCGAGCGGGGTGCAACTTTACGGTTGGTGCGGCGGCGATGGCGTGCGCCTTGAGGCCCAGTTCCTTGGCCGCCTTGTCGATGTCGGCTTGCGCAGCGTTACGGATGATGAACGAGCCACGCGCGAACTTCGCCCCGGCTGATTCGAACGGCTCCTCCGCAACCTGAATGTCCGCATCCTTCAATCGATAGCGCAGCGTGATCAGGGCGTTGTCGGCGTTGTGGTTGAGGGCGAACACCGTTCCGGAACCCGACACGCCGCTCGCCGGCCTGACGTTCCCTTTGACCGCCTCGATCGGCACGTCGAGCACTTTTGTGTCCGTGACGCGCACGGCCTGCACGCCAAACCCTTCGGGAAACGTCCACCCGGTGTCGTCGTAGGGCCGCGTCTGCGGATCGTTCGGCGCCCAGTACTGGTAATCGAGCAACGCGTCGGCAATCCGCGAGTAGGGTTGATCCATGCGGACGACGTAGCTGCCGGCGGGGAACTCCCGCGGTTCCTGTCGGGGTCGCTGCGGCCGTTGTCCTGGAGCGCCTTCCTGCGGCTGTCCGCCGCGCGGTCCTTGCGGACCCTGATCTTCACGATCGGCTTGCACCGGCTGCGTCGCGCCTGGAGGACCTGGAGCACCAGCCGGCGCTTGAGCGCCTTGTCCACCAGCCCCTCCCCGCCCGCGCCCGCCTCCCGTCCCCGGCACCGGCCTGACCGGGACGTTCACCGTGAACGCGGAGGGCGCGCGCGAGATCTCAACGGCCTGTTTCTGCAGCACGCGCAGCAGTTCAGCCTGCGCTCCCGGCCTCGGATCGTTTGCCGGAAAGACGTACGCGGCAGGGCCTTCAACCCGTGCCTTGAGGATCGACCGCTTGCTCTTGTCGTAGAAGTTGCGCAGGAAGTAAAGGCGGTTGTTGGCGAAGTAATTGAGCGACACGAGCAGCCCCGTCTGCTCGTAGTTGTTGTTGTTGCGGAGCGA
>Ga0070670_100001353_pt1 | contig 19634 bp, 15 predicted proteins | sample KBSS63metaG_FD_64665 | JGI IMG/M metagenome (GOLD analysis project Ga0070670, IMG submission 64665) | Switchgrass rhizosphere microbial communities from Kellogg Biological Station, Michigan, USA - KBS S6-3 metaG | ecosystem: Host-associated > Plants > Roots > Rhizosphere > Soil ... | reverse complement strand
CCGAACGTCTACATGATCGCGGACAGCAACCACGGCTTCAAGATGACGGGCGCCGGCAAGCTGGTAGCGAAATTCCTGGCCGGCAGCCGCGACGTGCCCGAGCTCAAGCCGTTTGCGCTGGACCGGTTCGCGAACGGGCGCACCTTCGGCGCGAGCAACAGCCATTGCCCGTGGGTATGAAGCGCGCCGGCGATACCACCGCGCCGCGCGGAAAGAACGGAGCCCGCAAAGGACTCGTCGAGCGTCTGGCGGAAGGGCCCGTGATTTGTGCCGAGGGCTATCTCTTCGAGCTCGAGCGGCGCGGTTACGTGCAGGCGGGCGCGTTCGTGCCCGAAGCGGTGCTCGATCATCCGGAGGTCGTCGCGCAGGTGCATCGCGATTTCGTGCACGCAGGCTCGGACGTCGTCGAGGCGTTCACCTACTACGCCCACCGCGAAAAGCTGCGGATCATCGGTCGCGAACAGGAGCTGGAAGCGCTCAACAAGGGCGCGCTGGCGATCGCAAAAGAGGTCGCCGCCGAGACCGGCGCGCTCTTTGCCGGCGACATCTGCAACACCAACGTCTACGATCCCGCGGTTCCCAGGAGCATCAAGGCCTGTCGTGCGATGTTCGAGGAGCAGGTCGCATGGGCGGCCGAGGCCGGCGTCGATTACGTCATCGCGGAAACATTCTCGTACGGATCCGAAGCGAAGCTCGCGCTCGAAATCATCAGAGCGGCGGGCTTGCGCGCGGCGGTCACGATGACGATCCATCGCGAGCCGGTTACCCGCGACGGCATGACCCCGGAAGACTGCTGCCGGATGCTGGCCGACAGCGGCGCCGACGTCGTCGGCCTCAACTGCATTCGCGGACCCAAGACGATGCTGCCGCTGATCGCGCGCATCGTCCGAGCGGTGAACGTGCCGGTCGCGGCGCTCCCGGTGCCCTATCGCACGCACGCACGCCAGCCGACCTTCCAGTCGCTGCGCGATCGCCACTGCGATTGCATCCCGGGCGAGATGCCGTTTCCGGTCGCACTCGATCCGTTCACATGCAACCGCTTTGAGATTGCAGAATTTGCGAAGGCTGCAGTGGATCTCGGCGTGCGTTACATCGGGCTGTGCTGCGGCGCGATGCCGCATCACATCCGCAGCATCGCCGAGGCACTCGGCCGCTCGCCGCCTGCAAGCCGCTACTCGGCGGACATGTCGAAGCACGCGTACTTCGGTACCAACAAGCGTCTCAAGAAGGCGAACCGCGAGTACGCGTCGAAGCTTTGATCATGTCGTCTGCGCTTAGCCTGTGGGCGGGATGGCACGCAGGACGTCCCTGAAAACGCCAAACTGCAACTTGAACGCTTGCGGGCTGTAGTCCTGGTAGTAACCTGCCGTCACGGCGACCACGAGATTGTTCTCCGGGACGATGCGTATGGACTGACCGCCTCGACCCAGTGCGCCAATCCAGCTGACCACGCCCGCGTTGTTCCTGGCGCGGCCGAGCCACCAGAGATACCCATAGTACTGATCGTCGGTCGCCTTGATTTTTGAAGTCGTCGAGGTCTCTATCCAATCTTTGGAAACGATTTGACGGTCGTTCCACCGACCGCCGGCGAGGACAAGCTGCCCGATTTTCGCCATGTCGCGCGGGCGCAAGCGCAACCCCCCTCCGGCATCAGTGTCCCCCTTGACCCGGGACCACTCTACGTCGCCAATGCCCAAGGGCTCGAACAACACTTCCCGGGCAAATTCGTCCAGGGGTCGTCCGGTCGCCTTGCGAACAATGGCGGACACGAGCGTCAGGGCTCCCGTGTTGTAGAAGAACTCCTGTCCCGCCGGGGCAGTCACCGGAAGGCCGAGGACGTACCGACACGGATCCCACGCCACATGCATCCGCGCCTCGTCGTTGTTCAAGTCACCGGTGCTTGGGGTCGCCTCCACCCACTTAAGACCCATCGTCATGGTGAGCGCATGCACCAGTTGAATGCGGTCCTTCAGAGGCGACCGCAAGTCTGCACACTCGGGGAAGAAGCCGAAGATCGGTTCGCTGACGCTTCGGATCAGTCCCCGATCGATGGCAATGCCGATTGCAAGCGACGCAACGCTTTTTGAAACCGACTTCATGTCATGGAGGGTGTCGGCATTGAAGACGACATTTTTCACCCGGCGGCCAAAAAACAGGCCGGGGACCTCGTCGGGGCCGCTGAAGTACCGCTCGAAGATCAGCTTGCGGCTGCGGGCGACCAGCACGGAATGTATGTTCGATGAGGCCGCGAGATGATCGGCCATCCTGCAGAGGGCCTCACCATCAACGAGATTGCCGTCATTGCCGGTCGAGATCCCCCACCCATCTCCTCGCGCAGCGGGTGCACCGCAGCCATCGGACGGGTCCGCGAACGCACGCAATCCATGGAGCGATGCCAGCATCGCTCCGCCGACGAGTGAAGAAAACTGCCGACGTCTCATATTCGTCAGTGTCGACCCGAGGCGATGTGTTCCGCCATGGCGTGAATGGTCGCAATCTGGACACCGTTCCTGTTGGCGTAATCGGCACCCGTGTAACCCCACCAGTCCCAGCAACCGAAGATGTTCTCGGGTGAGGGCGCGACCTGCGGAAAGAGCACGACGATCCGGTTGGTATCCGCTGTTTCGACGTAGCCTGCATGGCGCACGAACCTCGTGCCGTAGTGCAGCGCCGATCCTTGGAGGGGAGTGTAGGTTTGCGCTTGTTTGCAGCCGTGCAGGGCAATGTGCAAGCGGCATCGCTCGCCGCGGGCACAGGCGGCTGGAACATAGAGCCAGGCTGTCGCGTCCATGCCCGTCACCGCGAACGGTGCGACTCGAGGTACGTAGCGCGCCTGGTCGAACTGAATGAAGCGGCCGGTGCGAGTGCCCTGTCGGGGCGCATTCAGACCGCCGTAGATCCAGCTCAGCGCGGCATGGGCGCCGTCAAAGCCGCATTTGCCGATGTAGGGCGTTTCGCTCACCGAGCAGCGCGACCCGTAGTTCCGCGTCGGCATGGTGTGAGCGGCGTTGGCCTGCACGGTCTTGGTGATGTTGCCTGCAGGCACGGAAAAGCGCTGGTAGTACTGCTCGAGCTGCGCGGCAATGGTGCCCGGAACGACGAGGTCCTTGCCTCCGGTGAAGATGTATACACGGTGCTTCGCCAAATGGGTCGGCGGGTCGATGCTCCCGTCGTCTGCCGCCGCGCGGGTGATGCTTTCGAGGTGCGGCACGTCCGCACTGATCGACGAAACATTGCACGTTGGGAATGGCATGTCGAGCGAGCAGGAGCATTGCGTGGTTGCGCGGACCACGTCGTGTTGACCACAATAGTAAGGGCCGCCGGCGATGACGCCCACACCCTTGACTATCGCGGAATGGGCGACCTCGAATTGCACCGCCATGAACGCGCCGGACGATAAGCCCGAGAGCGACGTTTCGGCGAGGTCGACGTTGAGCGCAGGCAGTTCGCGGCCCGAGCAGGAAATCGAGAAGGCGAGGGCCAGCAGCGCCAGGCACAGCCGCGGGCGAGCAGGATTTGATGAAAGAGCCATAGGGTGCTTCGGTGAACGCCAAGTGGAGCTTCCCGATGTCACAGAACCTATCAGCCGCAGCCTTTCGCGGCGCGTGCCGAGGGTTGAACTCGCGACCCGCTCCGGCATCGCCACATCCGAGCAGCGCGCATTGCACTGAAACGATTGCTTCCGCCGTTCCTGGCGAAGGGACTGATGTATCGTCGCACCACGGTCGCCTTCCCAACAGGGCGCCGGGCCCCGCTGACCGTACCTTCAGCGGCAATTGTCACAGGGAGCGGATTCGATGAGAAGTCCATTCGACCTGCACGGCCGGGTCGCGATCGTGACCGGCGGGAATGGTGGAATCGGGCTCGGCATGGCCCGCGGTCTCGCCGCTGCCGGAGCGAGCATCGTCGTCGCGGCGCGCAATAGGGAGAAATCGAATGCGGCGGTTCGCGAGCTCGAGGCGCTCGGCGCCGATGCCCTCGCCGTGAGCGTGGACGTGGCCGACGAGAAATCCGTCGACGCGATGATCGGCGCAACCGTCGCGTGGCACGGACGGCTCGACATTCTGGTCAACAACGCCGGCATCAATATCCGCAAGCCGGCGCAAAATTTGTCACTTGAGGAGTGGCGGCGCGTGCTCGACACCAACCTGACGAGCGCATTCCTGTGCTCGCGCAGCGCCTATCCGCATATGAAAAGCGCGGGCGCCGGCAAGATCATCAATGTCGGATCGATGCTGTCGATCTTCGGCGCGTCGTTCGGCCCCGTATACGGCGCGAGCAAGGGTGGCGTCGTCCAGCTGACGAAGTCGTTGGCCGTAACCTGGGCGCCGGACAACATTCAAGTCAACGCGGTGCTGCCGGGTTGGGTCGATACCGATCTCACGCGTCGGGGGCGTAAGGAGATTCCCGGCCTCGATGAGCGCGTTCTCTCTGGCACGCCAGCCGGGCGCTGGGGCCACATCGACGACTTCGCCGGAATCGCGGTGTTCCTCGCCAGTGCAGCGTCGGATTTCATGACCGGGACGGCAATTCCGCTGGACGGCGGCTACTCGACGCTCCTGATGCGCTAGAAAACACGATGCGCAAGTCGTGCCCATGCCGGAGCAGACCCCCACGGCGGTCCGTTACTGAATCACCCGGTCCGCCCGCAGGAGCATCGTCTGCGACACCGTAAGGCCAAGCGCCTTCGCCGTCTTGAGATCAATGCGCATGCCTCGTCCTAGTCCGACGGCAGTCGCGAAAAGCGGAAATCGCAGTGGCTCGCGCCGCCCGCCAACGTTTGTGTCCTCTGCAGGTGAATGCCTCGCGTTGCATACGCATCGAAATCGAGCCCGCAGATATTCGGCAGAATTTCCTCGTCTTCATGCCGCGCCGCGAATTTGCAGAAGCCGCAGGCTTTGTAGTTGATCCCGAACTCGAACTTGTCGCCGGGACCCGGCTCGACGAAATCGTAGACGAAATCTTCCGGAAACTCCTTCTGATGGCTTGTCGTAACGCTTTTTGCCGCCTGCTCGCGCAGCAGCGTCCGATTCTCCGGCGCTTGCGCCGGGCAGCCGTCTACGTCTCGGCGTCGACCGGAAGCCCGCCCGCCGCCAGCGCTGCGTGCAGCTGCCGTACGTGCTCGTGCCCCATCGTTTCGGCCACGCACACGACGCGCACCGCGGAGAGATCCGGGCCGGCGAACGCGCGGTCGTGAACGATCTCCTTGATCGATGCGCCGTTCGCCGCAATCAGCTCCGCAAGTTTTGCGAGGCCGCCGGGCCGGTCGCTGATCGTGACGTTGAAGCGGCACAGGCGGCCGTCGGCGACGAGACCCACGTCGATGATCCGTCCGAGCGCCGACGAATCGATGTTGCCGCCGGCCAGCACGAGCACGACGCGCTTGCCTTTCAGAGTGTCGAGCCGCCCTGCCAGGAACGCAGCGAGCGGCGCCGCGCCGGCGCCTTCGACGACGCTCTTCTCGAGCTCGATCAGGCGCAGGATCGCAAGCGCGATGGCCGCTTCGTCGACGGTGACGACGCAATCGACGACGCGCTTCACGAGCCCGAACGGCGCGTCGCCCAATTTCGCGACGGCAAGGCCGTCGGCCAGCGTGTGCGACAGCGCCACGAGCGTCGGCTTGTCCTGCGCGAGCGCTTCCGTGAGGCACGCCGCGCGGTCGGGCTCGACGCCGATGATCTCGACGTGCGGCGCCTTTGCCTTGACAGCCGTGCCGATTCCCGCGATCAGTCCGCCCCCGCCGACCGGAACGACGATCGCTTCGACGTCGGGCGTCTGCTCCAGGATCTCGAGCCCCATGGTGCCCTGGCCCGCGATCACGTCGGCGTTGTCGAACGGGTGGATGAACGTGAGCCCTTCACGCGCCGCGATCTCGCCGGCGTGCGCCCGCGCTTCGGTCAAGTCGGCGCCATGCAGCACGACGTTGGCGCCGAACTGGCGGCAGTTCGTCACCTTGATGAGCGCCGCGAATTTCGGCATGACGACCGTCGTCGGAATGCCCAGAAGCTTCGCGTGATACGCGATGCCCTGCGCGTGATTGCCTGCGGAGGCGGCGATCACGCCGCGCTTGCGCGCGTCGGGCGACAGCCTGAGCAGCGCGTTGCGCGCGCCGCGCTCCTTGAAGCTGCCGGTGCGCTGCAGGTAGTCGAGCTTGCAGTAGATGTGCGCGGCGGTGAGCTGCGACAGCGGAATCGACTCGACGCACGGCGAGTAATAGACGCCGCCCTTTATCCGTTCGCGGGCGGCTTCGATGTCGGCAAGCGTCACCACGGCTCGACGGAGCGTCGATTCATCAGAATGGCAGCGCGATGCCCGGCTTTGCGACGGACAGCACCCGCCTGAATTCGCTCTTGATCCGCTCGAGCGCCGCGTCGCTGTCGGCTTCGAAACGCAGCACGATGACAGGCGTCGTGTTGGAGGCGCGTGCGAGACCGAAGCCGTCCGGATATTCGACGCGCAGGCCGTCGATGCGGATGATCTCGTCGGCACCCGGGAACTGTGCTGTCGTCCCCAGTTTCGCGATCAGCGCGTGGTGCTCGCCTTCGGCGCACGCGACGTTGAGCTCCGGTGTCGAGACCGCATCGGGAAGCGCGTCGAGCAGTGCCGAAGGATTATCGTGCCGCGCGAGAATCTCGAGCAGCCGCGCTCCGGCATACAGGCCGTCGTCGAAGCCGTACCAGCGCTCCCTGAAAAACGTATGCCCGCTCATTTCGCCCGCGAGCGCCGCGCCGACCTCCTTCATCTTGGTCTTGATCAGCGAATGCCCGGTCTTCCACAAGAGCGGCACGCCACCGTGCTTCAAAATGTAGGGCTTGAGGTTGCGCGTCGACTTGATGTCGTAGATGATCGTCGCGCCCGGCTCACGCGAGAGCACGTCGGATGCGAACAGCATCAGCTGCCGGTCGGGATAGATCACGTGCCCTTCCCGCGTGACGACGCCGAGCCGGTCGCCGTCACCGTCGAACGCCATGCCGAGGTCGTGCTTGCCCGCGGCGAGCAGCGACTGCAGATCCTCGAGGTTTTCGGGCTTCGAGGGGTCCGGGTGATGATTGGGAAACCGGCCGTCGACGGCGCAGAAGAGCTCGGTGACTTCGCAGCCCAGGCGGCGATAAAGCGCAGGCGCAAACGCACCGGCCACGCCGTTGCCGCAATCGACGGCGATCTTGAGCGGCCGCGCGAGTCGCACATCGCTCGCGACCCGCTGGTAATAAGCCTCGGCGATGTCGTCCGCGCGGTAGCTTCCTGCCCCGGTCGCGAAACGTCCCGTCTCGATTCGAGCGCGCAGGTCCTGGATGTCGTCGCCCGACAGCGCCGTGCCGTCGACGACCATCTTGAGCCCGTTGTAGTCGGGCGGATTGTGGCTGCCGGTGATCATCACGCTCGACTGCGTATCCGTGTGATGCGCAGCGAAGTACGACATCGGAGTGGTGACCATGCCGATGTCGATTACGCTCGTTCCCGTCGAGCGAATACCGTCGGCCACCGCGGCCGCAAACTCAGGGCCCGACAGCCGACCGTCGCGCCCGACGACCATCGCGCTGCGGCCGCGCTCCCTCGCGAGCGAGCCCAGCGCCTGGCCGATCGAACGGACGATGGATGAGGTCAGAGTCCTCCCGACGATGCCGCGTATGTCGTAGGCCTTGAAGATTTCCGGCGGGAGAGTCATCTGCGTGGGGATTGCCGAGTGTGGAGCCGCCTGCGCGCCGGGGCGCGGAAGCGAATCGCGTGAATGTGGCGCCGGATGCGGCCGGCTAGTGCCCGTGAATGAAGAAGTCTAGCAGGCGGCGCGGCAGCCAATCGACATGGCCGGGGAACGGGCCCGAAAGGAATCCCACGTGGCCACCTTCGTCCGGCTGCTCCAGCAGGACGTCGGGACTCGTGTCGGCGGCGCCGGGCAGCGACTCGCTCGGCACGAAAGGGTCGTTGCGCGCATTGATCACGAGCGTCGGCACTCTGACGCTCGCAAGCCACGGCTTCGCAGAGGCACGGCGCCAGTAGTCGGCCGAATCGGCGAAGCCATGCAGCACCGCGGTGACTGCGGTGTCGAACGCGTCGATGGTGTACGCGCGCTTCACTTTTGCCGGGTCGATGAGGCCGGGAAAGCGTTCGGCCATTGCGAGGCTCTTGGGCTTGAGCGTGGTCAGGAAGTTGTGCACGTAGACACGGTTGAAGCCCTTGTCGATCGAGGTGCCGGCGGCCATCAGGTCGTGCGGCACCGACACCGCCGCGGCGGCCTTGACGAGGCCGCCGGCGTCCCGACCGAGCCGACCCAGCCAGTTGATGAGCACGCTGCCGCCAACCGAGACACCGACGACATAGATGGGCGTGCTCGCGGGGACGCGACCGCGGATGGCGTCGAAGATCGCCTGCGCCTCGACGTGATCGCCCGAATGATAGGCGCGCGGCAGCCGGTTGAGCTCGCCGCTGCAGCCGCGGAAGTGCGGGATGACGCCGCGCCAGCCCTGCGCCTTCACCGCGACCATCAGTGCCCGCGCATAGTGCGACTCGGAGCTGCCTTCGAGCCCGTGCAGCAGCGCGACGAGCGGAGTGCCGTCGGAGGCGTGCGCCGCATCGACCCAGTCGAAGTCCCAGAAGTCTCCGTCGGGCACGTTCACGCGCTCGCGGCGAAACGCGACGGGCGGCCGTGGAAGCAGATAGGGCCAGATCGTCTGCATATGCCCGCCAGGAAGCCACGCGGGGCTGCGGAAGGGTTCCGATTGCGGCGCCGCGGGGAGCGCGCCGACGATGTGCTCACTCATCGTTCAGTCGTCGCTCAATCCAGCGCCGCCTCGAGGCGATGGATGATGGTCCTGAATATCTTGAGGCGCGCGAAGTACTTGTCCTCCGCCTCGACCAGCGTCCACGGCGCAATCTCGGTGCTGGTGCGGTCGACCATGTCGCAGATGGCGGCTTCGTACGCACCCCACTTCTTGCGATTGCGCCAGTCGTCGCGCGTGATCTTGAAACGCTTGAATGCCGTCTTCTCGCGTTCGCGGAAGCGCCGCAGCTGCTCTTCCTTGCTGATCTGCAGCCAGAACTTGATCACGATCGCGCCGGCGTCGACGAGCTGCTCCTCGAACTGGTTGATCTCGTCGTACGCGCGCATCCAGTCCGAAGGCGTGCAATAGCCTTCGACCCGCTCGACGAGCACGCGCCCGTACCACGAGCGGTCGAAGATGACGATCTCGCCCTTTGCCGGAATCTGGCGCCAGAATCGCCACAGGTACGGATGCGCGCGCTCCTCTTCGCTCGGCGCCGCCACCGGGACGATCGCGTACTGCCGCGCGTCGAGCGACGCAGCGACGCGACGGATGGCGCCGCCTTTGCCGGCCGCATCCGCGCCTTCGAACACGAGGATCAGCGACTCCTCGTCGAATCGCTTGCTGCGCGTGAGTTGCGCAAGCCGGCCCTGGAAGCGCTCGACGCCCTTGTCGTATTTCTTCTCCGAGACTTTCTGGGTGAGGTCGAGCTCGCGGATCAGCTTGACGTTGTCGATGACCGCGGGCGCGGGCGGCGTTGGCGTATGCATGGGCTGCGGCTTCTTGGCCGCGATGGTCCGCTCGAGCGCTTCGAGCAGGATCTTGCCCACGGTCAGGCTGCGGTACCGTTCGTCGGCGCCTTCGACGACGTACCACGGCGCCTCGGCGATCGACGTCTCGCGCAGCAGGTGCTCCCAAAGATCGTGGGACTTCGCGTAGATGCGGGCGCGCGTCCTGTCGTCGCGGGTCACGCGCCAGCGCGTGAGCGGATCCTCGGCCAGCTCGCGCATGCGCTCCTTCTGCGCGCTTTTCGAGAGATGGATCCAGAATTTCAGGAGGACGAGCCCTTCGTCGGTCAGCATGCGCTCGTGCTCGCGGATTGCCGTCATCCGCGCCTCGAGCTTGCTGTCGCCGATTCGTCCCTCGATGCGTGCGGCGAGCAACTCGTTGTACCACGCGTTCATGAAGATGCCGATCTTCCCGCGAGGCGGCAGTGCGCGCCAATACCGCCACGCGGGCGGGTGCGCCTTCTCTTCCGGCGTCGGTGGGCCGAATGCCAGCACGCGGATGTGCCGCGGATCCATCCATGCCGTCAACTGGTTCGCGGTTTCGCCGCGGCCGCCGCCTTCGACGCCGGAGATGATGAGGAGCACCGGTCCTCGTGCCGATTGGGAGAGGTCGTACTGCGCATTGAGCAGCGCTTCGCGCAGCTTCGGCTCTTCGCGCGTGTAATCGCTCTTCGAAATCCGGTGGCCCGTTTCGGCGGACTCGAGCATGGCCTCTCCTATCGGGACAACCAGAACGGCTTCGCGGCGTGGAACCGCCGCAGCGCCTTTTCAAGACGCGGCTCGATGGCCGCTGCCTGCGCCGCCACCCAGCCGCGCACGGCGCCCGTCGTCGCAGCGTCTGCGGAGCCCGACAATGTGCCCACGAGTGCGCTCGCCGTGACGGCATCGTTGAACTGGCCGAGCGCGTCCTGCGTCGCGGCGAGCGTCTCGAGATACGTGCGCGTGCGCTTGCCAGGAAAAAGCGGCGAGAAGAATTCGGCCACGTAGCGGAGACGCTTCGCCGCGATCCGCGCCGCGTGCCGCTCGTCGTTGGGAGCGTGGGCGAGCGTCGTCGCGAGATCGGCGAACTTGCGGTGGCGCCGTGCGATCAGCTTTTCGGCATAGACGGAAGCCTTCGTCACGCCCGGGTCGGGCGCTGCCACCGGGGCATCGGCGGTCGCGCTGCCATCATCCGGGCGGTCGTCGGACCGATCGGCGGGCCGATCGATGCAAGGCGCTGCCGAGACGAGCCCCGCTGCGAGCAACAGCCGCTGATAGCGAGGCGAAGCGATGCCTTCGCGCGCGGCTTTCCGCGCGCCGCGCCTGCGCCGCGCCGCGCGGTCGCGGAGCCGCTTGATGCCCGGAGCCGCGCTCGCATCGCGCGCGAACCACGCGGCGAGCGGCGGCAGCGTTTCCGTCACGAACACGTCCCAGTCGCGCGCCTCTCCGAGCAGCGCCGCCAGCCATTTCACCTCGGCGGTGAGCGGCTCGATCTCCACTTCGGCAGTGAATGGTTTCATCAGCGACAGACAGGAGCGCAGCCGTCTAGTGCCGACCCGCATCTGATGCACCCATTCGGGATCGTCGTCCGATAAGACACCATCGGCGTTGGCCGCGACCTGGCGCAGGCATTCGCGGGCGATCGCCGAAAGCGCGTCGGAGGTCGTGACGTCGGCATCGAGATCGACCTGTGCTGCGCGCACGGGCACCCGCGCCGCGGTGGACCATCCTTGGCGAAGCGCATAGCCGCGCTCCGCTTTCGATTGCGTCATGACGGACACCGGCAAGTCGGCAGCGAACGCGAGCCCGAGGCGAAAGAGATTGGCCGGGTCGCCCTCTTGCAACTCGATCTCGATCTCGGCAATGCGGGCGCGGCGCGAGCGTCCCGCTTCATGTGCACGGATCTCGCCGCGATCGACGCACAGCTGCGCGCGCGTGTTGTCGGGAAACTCGAGCTCGACCGTCTGCCGGCGGAACTCCGTCGTGCAGACCCGCATGAGGCCGCCGGTCTGCCGGACCTTCGTCACGAGCTTCTTCCACGGCGTCGTCGCGACGAGCGCGAGATCGGGGTCTCCTGACGCAAGCGGCCACTCATGCTCCGCCCGCGCATGGAGCCCGGCCCCCGCATCGGAAGGTCCCTTGAGAGTCTGGACCCAGCGCTTGCCGATGCGGCGAACGCGCAGGGACAAGCCGTCCTTCTGCAACCGGAAGGCCGGCGTATCGAAATACGTGCCGGAGACGTCGGCGGAACGAGCGCGACCTCGCTTCAAGGGCATGAGCGCGGCATGCCGCAGCAACAGCGGCATCGCCGCCGGGTCGAGCGAGAGCTTGAGCTCGATTTCGGTCGGAATGTCGTTTACTCCGCACCGCGCGGCCCGAGGAGCGCGAACGCGCGCTTCAGGCCTCGTCCGCCTGTTTCACGCGCCGTGCGCGCACGGCTTCCGCGAGTGTGGCGAGCGCTTCCACCGTCGCGTCCCAGCCGATGCAGGCGTCGGTGATCGACACGCCGTACTTGAGCGGCTGACCGGGGACGAGATCCTGACGGCCGGCGTTCAGATGACTCTCGATCATCAAGCCGCAGATGCGGCCATCGCCGCCGGCGATCTGCCCGGCGACGTCGCGGGCAACGTCGCTCTGCCGCTCGTATTTTTTCTCGCTGTTGGCATGCGAGCAGTCGATCATCAGGCGGGCGGCAAGTCCCGCGTTGGCGAGTGCCCTGCACGTCGCCTCCACGCTCTCCGCGCTGTAGTTCGGCGCCTTGCCGCCGCGCAGGATGATGTGGCAGTCCTCGTTGCCCGCGGTGTGCACGATGGCGGAGTGACCGCCTTTGGTGACGGAGAGGAAGTGATGCGGCGCGGACGCGGCCTTGATCGCGTCCACGGCGATCTTCACGTCGCCGTTCGTGCCGTTCTTGAATCCCACCGGACAGGAGAGCCCCGACGCGAGTTCGCGGTGCACCTGGCTCTCCGTCGTGCGCGCGCCGATCGCGCCCCACGCGATCATGTCGGCGAAGTATTGCGGCGTGATCATGTCGAGGTACTCGGTGCCCGCGGGCAGGTCGAGCTCGTTCACCTCCACGAGAATGCGGCGCGCGAGCCGGAGCCCTTCGTTGATCCGGTAGCTGTCGTCGAGGTGAGGGTCGTTGATGAGGCCCTTCCAGCCGACCGTCGTGCGCGGCTTCTCGAAATAGACGCGCATGACGATGACGAGATCGGCGGCGAGCTCGCGCCGCTGCGCGGACAGCCGCGTCGCGTAGTCGATGGCCGCATCGTAGTCGTGGATGGAGCAGGGGCCGACGACGACGAGCAGCCGGTCGTCAGCGCCGTGAAGGATGCGATGGATCGCCTGCCGCGCTTCGAACGTCGTGTTCGCTGCGCGCTCGGACGCCGGAAACTCGCGCAAGAGATGCGAGGGCGGCGCGAGCTCCATGATCTCGCGGATGCGCGTGTCGTCGATGGGCAGGCGTGCCGCCGCAGGTCCTGGCGCGAGCGGCCGGTTGCGGTTGGTCGCGGGGGGCGAAATCGGCGCGGGCGAAGAAGTGGGATTGGACATGGGAGGCGGCAGTGCCGTGATTGTTTTCTCAACAAAAACAGGATATTACCAGCTTACGCTCGGCAAGGGGCGGCACGCGCCTCCCCCGTTGCTCGAAAGCAGGATGGCTAAAACGAGACATAGCTGACGCAGGTCAATGGGCGGTAGCCGAAATCGTTGCTTCGCGCGTTTAGGATACCGTAGACTGCGCTCGACCCTGCTGGCTCGCCAGCGTGCCAAAGCAGACTACCCGGTGGCTCCATTTCCAAGCGAAGAGGTTTGGGGCAACTGAGGAGGCAACAAAATCAATCCGCTCATTTCCAGGAGAACCGTATGAAGAAGCTGATCGCGCTCGCCGTGTTTGGCGCGCTGAACCTGCTCGTTGCGCCGGTGTTTGCTGCCGACGCCGCGAAGTCCGCCGCCCCGGCCGCCGCACCCGCGGCCGCCCCGGCCGCCCCCGCTCCGGCCGCCCCCGCGCCGGCCGCACCTCCCGCAATGGCGCCCGCAGCGGCTCCCGGAATGGCTGCGTCGGCTGGCGGGTCCAGTTGCGATGCAATGGCCGCCGAAAAGAAGCTCGCAGGAGCGGCCAAGACGAGCTTCGTGAAGAAATGCAACAAAGACGCGGCGGACACGGCGAACAAAGCGTGCACTTCGCAAGCCGCGGACAAGAAGCTCGCCGGTGCAGCGAAGAATAGCTTCGTCAAGAAGTGCGTGGCGGATGCCACGATGGCGAAGAAGTAACGACGGCGAAGCGTTGCCACCGGAGTATCGCTGACACGAGCGAAAGTGCAGCAGCCGAACACGGCCGGGTGACCTCCTGTCCATCCGGCCGGACCGACAGGGCCCCACCGGGCAACCGGCTGGGGCCTTGTTTTATGCTTTGCGCACCAGCAGGCCTTTGAGATATTCGCCCTCGGGAAACGCCAACGCGACCGGATGATCCGCGCTCGCGCCGAACGTGCCGATGACCGACGCATCGGCGCCGGCATCCTGGGCGGCACCCGCGACGATCTTGCGGAATAGCGCCGCATCGATTCCGCCGGAGCACGAAAACGTCGCCAGCAGGCCGCCAGGGCGCAGCAGCTTGAGAGCGAGCAGGTTGATGTCCTTGTACGCGCGTGCTGCGCGTTCGGCGTGCGCGGCCGTCGGAGCGAACTTGGGCGGATCGAGTATTGCCACATCGAATGTGGCGCCGCGATCGCGCAGCTTGCGCAATTCCGCGAACGCGTCCGCTTCCCGCCACTCGGCGCGACCGGAAGGCAGCGACGGATTGCGCGAAAGGTTTTCCCGCGCGAGGTCGAGAGCGTCCGCCGAGCTGTCGATGGAAATCACACTTTTGGCGCCGCCCGCCAGCGCGGCAAGCGTGAAGCCGCCTGTGTAGGCGAACGTGTTGAGCACGTCCTTCCCCACGGCAAGATGCCGCACGAGCGCGCGATTCGTGCGCTGGTCGAGGTAGAACCCCGTCTTTTGCCCTTCTGCTACGTCGACGCGATAAACGAGCCCGTCCTCGACGAACGTGACGGGCGCGCGCAGTTCGCCGTGCGCACCTCCGGATCGCGGATCGAGACCTTCGAGCTTGCGCACGTCGACGTCCGAGCGCTCGTACACGCAGCCAATCCCCGTCGCCGCGACGAGCGCCGCAACGATCTCGGCCCGCCAGCGCTCCGCGCCTGCGGACGCAAGCTGCAGCACGATCGTGTCCGCATAGCGATCGGCGACCACGCCCGGCAAGCCGTCCGACTCTCCGTGCACGAGCCGACACCCCGTGTGGCGCGCATCCAGCATGGCGGCGCGCGCTGCGACCGCGCGCGCAACACGCCGTGCGAAGAATTCGCCATCGACGCGCTCGCCCGAGTCGAACGTCCAGGCGCGCGCCCGGATCTGCGACGTCGGCGACCACGCGGCATACGCGAGGAACGCGCCATCGCTCGAATGGACGGCGACGGTGTCGCCAGACGTGCGCTCGACTTCCGCCGCGGCGAGCGCGCCGGAAAAGATCCAGGGATGGCGCTGCCGCAGCGACTTCTCTCGTCCGGGCTTCAGCCGAACGACCGGATACGGGTCAGCCAAGCGCCGGTCAGCCAAGTGCGACGCCGGCGAGGCGCCCCACGCCGAACGTCACGGCCCCCGCGAATCCTCCGAGCAACAGCATGCGCAGACCGGAATTGAGCGCGCTGCGTCCGGTGAAGAGCGACAAAAGCGCGCCGACGGCGAACAACGAGAGCCCCGTCACGCCGATCGCGATCGGCAGCGTCCGCGGACCCGACAGCACCATGAATGGCGCGAGCGGCAAGAACGCGCCGACGGCGAACGAAAGGAACGACGCGATGGCCGCTCCCCACGGCGAGCCGAGCTCGTCGGGATTGAGGCCGAGCTCCTCCCGCGCCAGCGTGTCGAGCGCATGCTCGGGATCGGCGACGATCCGCGAAGCGAGCTTCGACGCTTCCTCCGGCCGCAGTCCTTTCGCGGTGTAGATGAGCGCAAGCTCCTGCGCCTCGGCTTCCGGGTACTGGGCGAGCTCGTCACGCTCGAGGCCGATCTGATACTCGAACAGCTCGCGCTGCGAGCGCACCGAGACGTACTCGCCGGTCGCCATCGCGAACGCGCCTGCGCACATCCCGGCGATGCCGGTCAGGATCACGGTATGCGCATCGGGGCTCGCCCCGGCGATGCCAAGGATGAGGCTCGCGTTCGAGATGAGCCCATCGTTGATGCCGAATACGGAGGCACGAAGGTTGCCGCCGCCATGCAATCCCCGGTGCCGGTGCTCGCTGCCGCTTCCGGGCCTTGGCGTCGCGTGGCCGGTTTCCTTCGGCAGCGTGAGATCGTAGATGCCCATGCCGCGAACCTTCATCGCGGCCAGCATCGAGCGCATCCTTCTCGGGCCGAGCTTCGACACCAGGGCCATGACGATGCGCGTGCGCGCATCCGGAACGTACGGGGTCGGCGCGGGGTGGCCGCGCGCAGTCAGCTGCGCTCGCCAGATCGCCGCCTGGGCCTCGGCTTCCCCGGCGAGCCGGCGGAAGAGCTCGGCGCGCGCGCTGTCGTTTTCGGCGTCGGCGCACGTGCGATACAAGAGCGCCGAGCGCTGCTCCTCGGTCCAGCTTTCGAGCGGATTCGACATCGGTGATCGCGGCTTGGCGGTCGCTTGATTTCCTGGCGCCGTGGTCCGTTGGGGCGGGCGCAAGCTAGGGCCTGTTCACACTATGGATGCAAACGCGAACGGCTGGCATTGGGCGCCTAACCGCCCGCGAGCGCCCCATCGATCCGCGCCATTATCTCCGGAGTGAGCTTCGGCACGACATCGAGCGACTTCATGTTCTCCGTGACCTGCTCGGGCCGGCTCGCTCCCGTGATGGCGGTCGACACATGGGGATTCTTGAGGCACCACGCAAGCGACATTTGCGCCATCGTGCAGCCAATATCCGCGGCGATGGGCACGAGCCTCTTCACCACCGCGATCTTGGGCTGATCCGACAACCGCTCCGCGAGCCACTCGTAGCCCTTGACCGTGCCGCGCGAGTTGGCGGGAATCCCGTCGTTGTACTTGCCGGTCAAAAGCCCCGACGCGAGCGGGCTCCAGATGGTCGTGCCCAACCCGATGTCGCGGTAGAGGCGCGCATATTCTTCCTCGACGCGCTCGCGATGAAGCAGGTTGTATTGCGGCTGCTCCATCACCGGCTTGTGCAGGTGGTGCCGCTCGGCGATCTGCCAGGCTGCCATGATCTCCGCGGCCGTCCACTCGGACGTGCCCCAGTAGAGCGCCTTGCCGGCGGTGATCATGTCGTGCATCGCGTACACCGTCTCCTCGATCGGCGTGTCGGGGTCGGCGCGATGGCAGAACACGAGGTCCACGTAGTCCATGCCGAAGCGGGTGAGCGAGCCGTCGATTGCCTGCATCAGGTATTTGCGATTCAGCGTGTTCTTCTCGTTCGGGCCATCGTTCAGCCCCCAGAAGAACTTGGTGGATACGATGTAAGACGAGCGGCGCCAGCCGAGCTTGCGCAGCGCTTCGCCCATCAGCACCTCGGACTGTCCTCGCGCATAGACCTCGGCATTGTCGAAGAAATTCACTCCGGCGTCGCGCGCGGCGGCCATGCACTCGCGCGCAAGGTCGGTGCCCATCTGGTTGCCGTACGTCACCCAGGATCCGAACGAGAGTTCGCTCACCTTGAGGCCGGAAGCGCCGAGACGGCGGTATTGCATCGTTGTCATTTGGCTCCCTAGAGGGGATTCGCGACTCGAACGCGCCGACAGGAACCCGGCGGGAGCGCGTTAGGTAGAATCGCAACCCTCTATTCTACGCACAGGGAACACTCGATGCCTGCTTCCGCCCGCAAGCCGCCCCTCTCCGTCGAAGCGCTGTGGGCCATCAAACGCATCGCCGCCCCAACGCTGTCGCCGGACGGCGCCTTGTCCTGCGCAGCCGTGACGAGCTTCGACATGGGCACGAACGAAAGCACGATCGAGTTGTGGCTCTTCCCGACCGGTCTTGCCGGCAAGCCAGGCGCCAAGGCACGGCGGCTCACTGCCGGCGACAAGGACAGCGACCCGAAGTGGTCGCCGCTCGGGGACGCGATCGCGTTTACCGCGAAGCGCAAGGACGACGACGAGCCCCAGATCTACGTCATCGCGCCGGACGGCGGCGAGGCGCGGCGCGTGACGTCGTTGGCCACAGGGTGCTCGGCGCTCAAGTGGTTTGCCGACGGCAAGCGGATCGCGTTCGTTTCGTGGGTCTGGCCCGACCTCAAGACCGACGCGGAGCAGGGGAAGCGCAAGAAGGAGAAAAAGGACGGCAAGGTCAAGGCGCACGTGACGGAGCGCGCCGAGTTCCGCTTCTGGGACCATTGGCTGACCGACGGTCGCGAGCCGCATGTATTCGTGTGCGACGTTGCCACCGGCCGCTGCCGCGACGTGCTCGCCGGCACCGGCGTCGCATTGCCGCCCTGGGAGCCGAAAACGGAGGACTACGACATCGCTCCGGATGGACGCGAGATCGCGCTGACGGTCGACCTCGGTCCTGAACAGCGAATGATGGCGCGACGCGACATCGTTACCCTCGACCTCGCGACGAAGCGAAAGCGCGTTCTCACCGCCGGGACCGGCACCGACGACGCGCAGCCGCTCTACGCGCCGGACGGTCGAGCGCTCGTTTTTCACGCGTACGACGTTGCGCGGTCCTTCAACGACCAGGGCAAGCTGATGCTGCGCGAACGCGCGAGCGGTCGCATGCGCGTGCTCGCGCCGCGCCTCGACCGCCAGCCGCAGCACGTTGCGTGGGCACCCGATTCGCGCTCGCTGCTGTTCACGCTCGAGGATCATGGTCGAGTCGGGTTGTGGCGCTTGTCGACGAATGCCGCCGATGCCGCTGCGGCACCGCTGGCGGTATCCGCGTCCGGCGGGTCGATCGGCGGCTTTGCGCAATCGCGCGACGGCTCGATTCTCGCGTTCGAGCGGGCTACGGCCGTGTCTCCACCGTCGCTCTATGCCTGCCGGAGCGACGGCTCCGGCGAGCGATCGATCGAGACGCTCAACCGCGCGCTCCTCGCCCGCCACTCGATGGGAACCGTGCGCGAGGTGACCGTCAAGGGCTGGGGCGGCGCGCCCGTCCAGATGTGGATCACCTATCCGCCGAACTTCGATCCCGACAGGAAGTGGCCGCTGCTGCAGACGATCCACGGCGGGCCGCACGCGGCGCACCAGGACATCTGGCATTTCCGCTGGAATACGCAGGTGTTCGCGGGCTACGGATATGTCGTCGCCGCCGTGAATTACCACGGCTCGTCCGGGTTCGGACAGAAGTGGCTCGAGACGATCCGCGGGCGCTACGGCGAGAAGGAATTCGCGGATGTCGAAGCGGGCACCGACTGGATGCTCCGGCAGGGGTACATCGATCGCGGACGCCTCGTCGCCACGGGCGGAAGCTATGGCGGATTCATGGTTGCGTACATGAACGGCAATACGGACCGCTACAAGAGCTACGTGTGCCACGCCGGCTGCTACGACTGGGTCAGCATGATGGCGACCGACGGCTACGCGTTTTTCTCCGACGAGCTCGGCGCCTTCCATTGGGACGACCCGACGCGCGTGATGAAGCAGTCGCCGCATCACTATGTCAAGCGGGCGAAGACGCCCACCCTCGTGATCCACGGCGAGCAGGACTATCGCGTGCCCGCAACGCAGGCGCTGCAGTACTACGACACGCTGAAAGCGAAGAACGTCCCGTCCCGGCTCGTCTATTTTCCGGACGAGAACCACTGGATCCTGAAGCCGCAGAATTCGCGACTGTGGTATCGCGAGTTTTTCGATTGGCTGGCGCGCTATGCGCCCGGCGGTCCCGTGCGGGAGCGCGCTGCCGCTAGACGGCCGTAATCGGCGGTCCTGACAACCTCTTCTCGTACGCGCCCTGGCAGGCGACGCACCGCTGAGCGGTGGGATAGGCCTTGAGCCGGGCAGGCGCGATCGGCTCGCCGCAATCGATGCATTCGCCGTACGACCCGTCGCGCATCCGCGCGAGCGCGGCGTCGACTTGCGTCAGGTCGGCCAGCACGTGCTTCACCTCGGCGAGATCGAGTTC
>Ga0070670_100001352_pt1 | contig 19635 bp, 18 predicted proteins | sample KBSS63metaG_FD_64665 | JGI IMG/M metagenome (GOLD analysis project Ga0070670, IMG submission 64665) | Switchgrass rhizosphere microbial communities from Kellogg Biological Station, Michigan, USA - KBS S6-3 metaG | ecosystem: Host-associated > Plants > Roots > Rhizosphere > Soil ... | reverse complement strand
CGCGACGAGCCACGCGCCGAGCAGGGACGCCTGAATCCCGAGCGACCAGACGAGCGTCGTCGTCGCGCGCAGGAAGTAGGGTCCGTCGCCGAGCGCGAGGATGCCGCCCCGAAAGCCCACGGCCGCGAGCGCGAACAGACCGCCGGACGCGATCCCGAGCAGCAGCGGCTTCGCGCTGCGCGCGCTCCAGTCCGAGCCGGGTTTCGCGGCTACGACGATCACGCCGGCCGTCGCGATAGCGATCGCGACGACGCGCGCGCCCGTCAGCGCGTCGCCGAGGAACACGAAGCCGAACAGCGCGACCTGCACCGCCTCCGTCTTCGTGAACGTGATCGCGACCGAGAAGGCTCGCGTGCGCATCGCTGCGAGCATCAGCGCCGTGGCGAAGATCTGCGCGAGCGCCCCCGCCGACGTGTAGACGATGAACGCGGCTGTCGGTCCCGGAACCGAAGCGCGCGCGAAGGCGGTGACGAGCGCGAGGAAGACGAGTGCGAACGGAAAACCGTAGAGGAATCGCACTTGCGTCGCGCCGAGCGTGCCGAGCGACGCGGTGAGGCTGCTCTGCATCGCGTTGCGCGCCGTTTGTCCGACGGCCGCGACGAGCGTTGTGAAGACCCAGAGCATCGAGTGCCGCCTCTATGCCGGGATGCGGCCCACGTACGCGCTCTGCGGTCGGATCAGCCGGCCCAGCGCGCGCTGCTCGAAGCAATGCGCCGTCCAGCCGGCGACGCGGCCGATCGCGAACGTCGGCGCGAAGAACGCGGTGTCGAGGTCGAGGCCGCAGAGTAGCAGCGCTGTATAGAACTCGACGTTCGTCTTGATCCGCCGGCCGGGTTTGTACTCCTCGAGGAGCTCGAGCGCTTTCGTCTCGACCGCGCGCGCAAGCTCGTACAGCTCGAGGTCGCCGGCGCGCGAGAACATCCGCGCCGCGGCGGCGGCGAGCACGTCGGCGCGCGGATCGCGAACTTTGTAGATTCGGTGGCCGAAGCCCATGAGGCGCTCGCCGCCTTCTAGCTTGCGGCGCAGCACGGACTCGGCGCGCGACGCGTCGCCGATCTCGAACACCATGTCGAGCGCGGGACCCGGTGCGCCGCCGTGCAGCGGCCCCTTGAGTGCGCCGATCGCGCCGGTCACGGCCGAGACGAAATCGGAGCCCGTGGACACGATCACGCGCGCGGTGAACGTCGACGCGTTGAAGCCGTGATCGGCGACCGTCGTGAGATACGTCTCGAGCCCGCGGACGAGCTCGGCGTGCGGCTCCGAGCCGCTCGACATGTAGAGGTAGTTCGCCGCGAGCCCGAGCGATTCACGCGGCGCGAGCGGCTCCTCGCCGCGGAGCAGGCGCGCGTACGCCGCGACGATCGTCGGAAAAGAGCCGACGAGCAGGTGCGCAGCCTCGGCGTCGTCCTCCGCCGTCAGAGTGCCGGCCGCCATGCGCAGCGCGTCCATCGGCGCCACACGGCGTGCGGCCGCGTCGCGCAGCAGCGCGAGCGTCGACGCGCGCAGCGCAGCCGCGCGCACGCGCGAGCCAGAATGGCCGGCCGCGTCCCAGAGGAGCGCGAGGACGTCCTCGAACGTTCTCCCCGCGAGTTGCTCCAGGCGGTGACCGGCGACGATCAGCTCGCCGCGCTCGCCGTCCACCATGCTGAGCCGCGTCTCTGCGGCGATCACGCCCTCGAGCCCGCCGTTCGCCCGGACTGCCGTTTGCGTTTCCATGGCGCGGCAAGGTAAGTTGTCGCGCATCGACCGTCAATATTGATTGAATAATCAACATGGCAGACAAAAGAGCCGCTTGGATCGATGCGAATGAGGCCACCTCGCTGCTCGGCGTGAGCCGTGCGACGCTGTACGCCTATGTGAGCCGCGGCCGGATACGGTCCGAGTCGGCGCCCGGGGCCGTGCGGCGCAGCCGTTACTCGCGCGACGACGTCGAGCGTCTGCGTGCGCGCACGCGCGAGCGCCGCAATCCGGAGCGCGCGGCCGAGCAGGCGCTGCACTGGGGCCTGCCGATCCTCGAGTCGTCGATCACGTTGATCGGCGACGGCCGCATCTATTATCGCGGCCGCGACGCCGCGGAGCTCGCGCGCACGAGCTCGCTGGCCGACGTCGCAGCGCTGATCTGGACCGGCAAGGCGGACGCCGCGCAGCTCGGTGCGCCGCCGCGGGTCACGGTTCCGAGCGGCGCGCGTTCCGGGGCGGATGTGCCGTTCGTCGCGCGCGCGCAGGCAGCGCTCGCGCTCGCGGCGCCGGCCGATCCGCTCGCGTACGACCTGCGTCCCCATTCGGTCGCGCGCGCGGGCTGGCGGATCCTGCACCTGCTCGCCCACGTCGCCGCGGGGCCGTCGAGCGAGCCGACGATCGATGCGGCGCTCGCGGCGGCGTGGCGCGTGTCTCGTCACGTCGACTTGATCCGCGCCGCGTTGATCCTGTGCGCGGACCACGAGCTCAACGTGTCGGCGTTCACCGCGCGCTGCGTCGCGTCGGCCGGATCGTCGCCGTACGGTGTCGTGATCGCCGGACTCGCCGCGCTCGAAGGCACTAAGCACGGCGGCACGACGGTGCGGATGGAAGCGTTTTGGGACGCGCTGCGGCGCAGCGCGCGCCTGCGCGGCGGCTTCGCCGAACGCCTGCGGCGCGGCGAGGCGATCGAGGGTTTCGGCCACCCGCTGTACCCCGCCGGCGATCCGCGCGCCGCGGTGCTGCTCGCCCGGCTGCCGAAGACCAAAGGCGCGAAGTACGCGCGTGATCTCGTTGCCGCGGCCCACGACGTGCTCGGCGAGCCGCCCAACGTCGATTTCGCGCTCGTTGCGCTCGCGCGCGCTCTCGGCTTGCCGGACGGCGCCGCGCTCACGCTGTTCGCGATCGGTCGCACGATCGGCTGGATCGGTCACGCGATCGAGCAGTACGAGCAGAACGCGATCATCCGGCCGCGCGCGAAGTACGTCGGCGAGAATCCGCCCGCTTGACTCGCTGCTGGGTTGCGCGGACGCGGTCGCCGCCGACAAACACGAGCGCCGGCTGGCGCCAACGTGTACGCTGCATCGCCTGAGCACCAAGGCTTCGGGGGAGGCGATGGTGTTCCGCAGCGCCTACGCCGACGTCGTCATCCCGAATCGATCGCTCTCGGACTTCGTGCTCGGAGCGGCTCACGAGCATTCAGCCAAGCCCGCGCTCGTCGACAATTCGACCGGGCTCGTGCTCACCTACGCTCAACTACTCGATCGAGTGCGGCGCGCGGCCTCGGGGCTCGCCGCGCTCGGCATCGGGAAAGGCGACGTGGTCGCGCTCAGTGCGCCGAACTCGCCGGAGTTCGCGGTCGCTTTCTACGCGACCGTGCGGCTCGGCGCGGTCGTGACGCCGGTCAATCCCGCGAACACGAGCCACGAGATCGCGCACCAGCTCGACGCCTCCGGCGCGAAGGTACTCGTCGCGGCGATCTCGCTCGCGGATAAGGCGCACACCGCGATCCGCGAAACCGGCCGGCCGATCGAGCTCCTCACGATCGACGGAGCGGCCGACGGCGTGCGCTCGCTCGAATCCATTGCGCTCGATGCGGAGCCGCCCGAGGTCGAGATCGATCCCGCAACGGACGTCGTCGTGTTGCCGTATTCCTCGGGCACGACCGGCTTGCCGAAAGGCGTGATGCTCACACATCGCAATGTCGTTGCGAACCTCGCGCAGCTCGCTGCCGTCGAGCATCGAGACTTGAGCGCGCTCGTCGCGGTGCTGCCGTTCTTCCATATCTACGGCATGGTCGTGATCCTGAACTTCGGACTCATGCGCGGGCTCACGGTCGTCACGATGCCAAGGTTCGAGTTCGAGCCGTTTTTGAAAGTGCTACAAGATTGGCGCATCGAGCTCGCGCACATCGTGCCGCCCGTGGCGATCGCGCTCGCGAAGCATCCAGCCGTCGACAACTACGACCTCAGCCGCTTGCGGTGGCTGCTGTCCGCCGCCGCACCGCTCGGAGCCGAGGTCACGAACGCAATCGAGTCGCGCCTCGGCGTGCGAATGCGGCAGGGCTACGGCATGACCGAAGCGAGCCCGGCCTCGCATTACACGGGGCCGGACGAGCGCCGTCCCGGCAAGGCCGGCACGCTGATACCGAACACGGAGTGCCGAATCGTCTGCACGGAAACGGGCCGGGATCTAGGCGCGAACGAGCCCGGCGAGGTTTGGGTCCGCGGGCCGCAAGTCATGAAAGGCTATCTCAACAACCCCGAGGCTACGGCGCGCACCGTCGACCCGGACGGGTGGCTGCATACCGGCGACATCGGCGTCGTCGACGACGACGGCTTTCTGCTCGTCGTCGACCGGCTCAAAGAGCTCATCAAGGTGAAGGGTTTCCAGGTCGCGCCCGCCGAGCTCGAGTCGTTGCTGCTCAAGCATCCGCGCGTCGCGGACGCGGCGGTGATCGGAGTGCCGGACGACGAAGCCGGCGAAGTCCCGAAGGCGATCGTCGTCGCCCGCGAGCCGCTCACCGCCGACGAGGTGATCGCGTTCGTGCACGCGGAAGTCGCGCACTACAAGCGAGTTCGCCACGTCGAGTTCGTCGACGCTATACCGAAGTCCGCCTCGGGCAAGATCCTGCGGCGAGTGCTGGTCGAGCGGGAGCGCGCTCGTCGATAGACAACGCAAAGACCTACTCTTCTTGTGCGTCGCGCTCGCCGTGGGCGCATCGCTGTGGCTTGGCACCGCAGCTTTGAGCGGCCGACGCGAGGCCTGGGATTCCCCGCTCTATTGGTCGGCTGCCTATCCGGTCTGCATCGCGCTTGCGGCATTGCTCGGGTACTTCGCGCCACAGCGGCCGGCGCGTTGGGCGTTCGCGGTAATGCTCGTGCAGCCGATTGCGATGGTGCTCTCGAGTGGCGGCGACTTCGGCCTGCTGCCGCTCGGGCTGATCATGTTCGCGATCCTCGCACTGCCGGCGTTCGCCGCCGCGAAGGTCGCCGCCTCGATTCGCTTGCGCGCCGCGCGCTAGCGCGGCTCGACGACGTGAAATTGCTCGCTTTTCAGCGCCTCGCGCAGATCCGGCGACTCGAGCACGATCTTCGCGGCCGCCGCGCGCAGCCGATCGACGGCCTCGCCACGTAGTGAAAACGACGTCGGCAGCTCGTTGAGGTAGGCGCGCTCCGCTTTGTCCTTGAGCGCCGCGAACGAGACCTCGACCGTGAAGATGTCGACGTTTGGGGCGTTCCTGATCTCGGCGACGCGCCATTCCTGGTCGCCCTGGAATGAGGCTTGGTCGCGGATTTCACGCAATGATGTCCAGCGTGCGTCGATATCCTTGAGCAGCTCGACCGACTCGTTCGCGTAACGATCGACCGGCACGCCGGATGCCTTGGTCAAAATCGACAGCGTGCCGGGCGGATCCTCCGCTTTGTTCCAGTCCGTGCGCGGCGACGACACCGAGTTCACGACGAAGATGATGAGCCGGCGCACGTGATCGAGCGGCGTCGCCTCACCCGTGGTCTTGAGCGCCTCGAGGGTCTCGAGCGAGTCGAGCACCCCGCGGAGCCCGAGGTTGTCGGCGACGGCGCCGTCCACGAGATGCAGATACGGGTCCTCGACGCCGTCGTCGAGCGCTTCGAGCTCGTGCAGCCGGTTCAAGACACGGCCAGCCGGGCGCAGCGGTTTTTCGGCCTTCGTGAACAGGGCAAGCCATGGCGGCTCTTCGTAGCCGCAGCCGCCGCCATAGTTGTTGATCGTGAGCGGCGATAGGAACACCGGTACGGCCGACGATGCGGCCGCCGCGCGCGCGAGGCGGAACGAGGCGAGGTCGGCGCACATCACGTCGAAGTTCTGCGAGACGAACACGACGCGCGAGCCGGACGAGAGGTCCGTCGAGCCGACGACGATTGCGGGTCCGCCGGCGCGCTCGAGGTCCGCATAGGTCGCGCCGTTGAACAGGATCTCGTCGTAGAGATTCGCGGCGAGCTCCGAGCGGCCCCAACCCCTCGACCAGAGTGCGCCCCAGTTCAGTGGGTTCAACGTGCGCTTCACAATCTCGCCCTGGACGTTGCGCTTCAGGAAGCGTTGCTCGTATTCGTCGAAGAGCTTTTCGCCGTAAAGGCCGTACGAGAGCGCGGTAAAACTGCCGCCCGACACGCCGGTGATCAGATCGACCTCGTCGAGCAAGCGATAATGCTCGCCGGAGCTCGCGGTGATCTCGATTCGCCGCAGCGTCTCGAGCACTCCGTACGAGAACGCGGCGGCGCGCGTGCCGCCGCCCGAGAACGCGAGGATGATGAGGTCGTCCTTCTTGCCGCTGTTGCGCTCGAGGTGCTCGAACTCGTAGGACGCGTTTTTCGCGATCCCTTTGAGCGGCGGGTTCACCGGCCGCTGCGTGCAGCCCCAGAGCAGCACCGACGACGCCAGGATCGATAGGGCGTTCCGCATCGATCCCGCGTCGGCGGTCATTCGATCTGAAGATGCCGCGTTACAGTAACGGCACGCACAGCAACGCGACGATGTTGATGATCTTGATCAGCGGGTTGATCGCGGGACCGGCCGTGTCCTTGTACGGATCGCCGACCGTGTCGCCCGTGACCGCGGCCTTGTGCGCGTCCGAGCCCTTGCCGCCGAACTTGCCGTCCTCGATGTACTTCTTCGCGTTGTCCCACGCGCCGCCACCGGTCGTCATCGAGATCGCGACGAACAGGCCCGTCACGATCGTGCCGACGAGCAGGCCGCCGAGCGCCTCGGCGCCGAGCAGCTTGCCGATGATCACCGGCACGAGCAGCGGCAAGAGCGACGGCACGATCATCTCTTTGATCGCGGCGCGTGTAAGCAGGTCGACCGCGGTCGAGTAGTCGGGCCGCGTGGTGCCTTCCATGATTCCCTTGATGTCGCGGAACTGGCGGCGAACCTCGTTCACGACCGAGCCCGCCGCGCGGCCGACGGCCTCCATCGCCATCGCGCCGAAGAGATAAGGAATCAAACCGCCGATGAAGAGGCCGATGATCACGCGGTGGTCGGACAGATCGAACTTGAGATCGCCGAGGCCCGCTTCGGCCAGGCTGTGCGTGTAGTCCGCGAACAGGACCAGCGCCGCGAGGCCGGCCGAGCCGATCGCGTAGCCCTTCGTCACGGCCTTCGTCGTGTTGCCGACCGCGTCGAGCGCGTCGGTCACGTGGCGCACTTCCTTCGGCAGCTTCGACATCTCGGCGATGCCGCCCGCGTTGTCGGTGATCGGCCCGAACGCGTCGAGCGCGACGATCATGCCCGTCATCGACAGCATGCTCGTGGCGGCGACTGCGATGCCGTATAGGCCGCCGAGCGCGTACGCGCCCCAGATCGCGAGGCAGACCGCGATCACGGGCAGCGCCGTAGCCTTCATCGATACGCCGAGGCCCGCGATGATGTTCGTCGCGTGGCCGGTCTGCGAAGCGGCGGCGACCTTCTGCACCGGGCTGAAGTTGGTGCCCGTGTAGTACTCGGTGATCACGACCATCGCGGCGGTCAGCGCGAGGCCGATCAGTGCGGCGCCGTAAAGGTTGATCGCGTTCGCGCCCATCATTGTCGTGGTGATCGGGTAGAACGCTATGCCCGCGAGCACGCCGGAGACGATCACGCCCTTGTAGAGCGCGGGCATGATCTTGCCGGTCTTCGTGCCGACGAAGAACGTGCCGACGATCGACGCGACGATCGACACCGCACCGAGCACGATCGGGTAGAGCGCCGCGTTCTCGCCGAGCGAACTTACGGTGAGGCCGCCGAGCAGCATCGTCGCGATCAAGGTCACCGCGTAGGTCTCGAAGAGGTCCGCGGCCATGCCTGCGCAGTCGCCGACATTGTCGCCGACGTTATCGGCGATCACGGCCGGATTGCGCGGGTCGTCTTCGGGGATGCCGGCTTCGACCTTGCCGACGAGGTCCGCGCCGACGTCGGCGCCCTTCGTGAAGATGCCGCCGCCGAGACGCGCGAAGATCGAGATCAGCGAGCCGCCGAACGCGAGGCCGACGAGCGCTTTCAAGATGTCTGCCTGCGCGTAGCCGGCCGCATGCAGCGCGGCGTAATAGCCCGCGACGCCGAGCAGGCCCAACCCGACGACGAGGAGGCCGGTCACCGCGCCGCTCCGGAACGCGACCGTGAGCGCGGGATTCAGGCCCTTGGTCGCGGCTTCGGCGGTGCGCACGTTCGCGCGTACCGACACGAACATGCCGATATAGCCCGCGAGACCCGAGAAGATGGCGCCGAACGCGAAGCCGATCGCGGTCTGCCAGTTCAGGGCGAAGCCGAGGATCACGAACAGCACGACGCCCGCGATCGCGATCGTCGTGTACTGCCGGTTCATGTACGCCCCCGCGCCTTCTTGGATCGCGCCGGCGATCTCCTGCATACGCGCATTGCCGGGGGAGAGCTTGAGCACCCAGCTCACCGTCACGACACCGTAGAGCACCGCGAGCACCGCGGCGCCGAGCGACAACCAGATCGCAATATTCGGATTCACCGTATTCGTCTCCAAAATGAGCTTTTAGACCGGGCGCGCCGCATCGGCGCAGCCTCGTGAGGCTGATCAACCCTGTCTGGAAACGCGCCGGCGGGCGCCGGCGGACTCGAATCGGGTTCGACCTTGTTCTTCTGGCTTCGCCGCCCCCCGGCGAAAGCGGCGGCTACTTTAGCACAAAGTCGGTCTTGAGCCGTCGCGTAACCCGCTGATTACGTAGGCTGACATAACTCGGTAGCCCGTTCTTGTAAGGGGGATAGTCCTCGCCGGCAATCAGCGGAGCAAGGTACTTTCGGCACGCCGCCGTAATCGCGAACCCGTCGGGGCTGATGAAATTCCGCGGCATCATCTTCTCTTTGTTCGCGACGTCCGCGAGCGGCACGCTGCCGACCTTCCAGCGGTACGGCTTGTCGGACGTGCGCACGATCGTCGGCATCACCGCGTTGTGCCCCTTGAGCGCGAGCTCGACCGCGGCCTTGCCCATCGCGTAGGCCTGCGCGACGTCGACTTTCGAGGCGACGTGTCGCGCAGCGCGCTGCAGATAATCCGCGATCGCGTAGTGGTACTTGAACCCGAGCTTCGATTTCACGAGCTGCGCGATCGTCGCCGCGACGCCGCCGAGTTGCGCGTGACCGAACGCGTCCTTGCCGCCCGCCTCGGACAGGAACCGGCCATCGGCGTAGTGCGCGCCCTCGGACACGACGACGACGCAATACTCGTGTTTCGCGACGGAATCCTTCACGCGTGCGAGGAACGCGGTTTCGTCGAACGGGATCTCCGGGAATAGGATCACGTGCGGCGCGTCGCCTTCCTTCTCACCCGCGAGGCCGGCGGCTGCCGCGATCCAGCCCGCGTGGCGCCCCATCACCTCGAGCACGAACACGCGCGTCGACGTGCGTGCCATCGACGCGACGTCGAGCGCGGCCTCGCGCGTCGACACGGCGACGTATTTCGCGACCGAGCCGAAGCCGGGGCACGTGTCGGTGACCGGTAGATCGTTGTCGACGGTCTTCGGCACGCCGACGCAGATCACGGGATAGCCGAGCTCACCGCCGATCTGCGACACCTTGTGCGCGGTGTCCATCGAGTCGCCGCCACCGTTGTAGAAGAAGTAACCGATGTCGTGCGCCTTGAACACCTCGATCAGGCGCTCGTACTCGGCGCGATTCTGGTCGAGGCCTTTGAGCTTGTAGCGCGCGGAGCCGAACGCGCCGCCCGGCGTGTAGCGCAAGCCGGCGATGGTCTTCGCGCTCTCGGCCGTGGTGTCGATCATGTCCTCGGTCAACGCGCCGAGGATGCCGTTCACGCCCGCATAGACTTTGCCGAGCTTGCTCTTGTTCTTGCGCGCGGTCTCGATCACGCCGCACGCGCTCGCATTGATGACGGCGGTGACTCCGCCCGATTGGGCGTAGAAGACGTTCTTCTTTTTCATGCGCTCTCCGGATCCCCAATCGACGCGGCGCTAGAGGATAGCAAACGACCTGCGTCGATGGGGATCGCGTGAGCGGAGCGTCGCGCCTTTGCGGGAGCGCGACCGTGTCTTACCGTGGAGCTTCCTGATCGTCCGTCGGACCGTCGTCCGTGATGTCTTGCGACCCAGCCTTGCGCATCTTTCGATAGGTCTCGTGCGGCCGCAGGATTCGCACCTCGACGGTGTCGTCATCGCCGTCCCCGTGCAGCACGCCCGAGACGTAGGTCGAGTGTGTGATTCTGTCCATTCTTGTATTTGCCCGGCCGTGGTCCGTTTCGGATCGCGGCTCGGCACTCCTTCGCCAACCGATGGCGCACACCTTACGTGTCACCCCAGGGGCGGCAACGTGTATGCGAATCGATGCGTCGGGGTTCGCCGACACGGGGCGCCGGACCAGCCATCGGCACGGGCCTAGGGCCTCAGGACGCACGGCCCCTAGGCATTACGTCGAATCGGTGGACGGCGTTTGCGCGCCTCGGCGTTTGCCCGCAGTATCCGTGCACCGCGACGAGCCCGCGCTCGACGGGCCGCGGTGGGGGGACTGAAGCGTGACGACACCGGCCGCGCCGCGCGCGCGCATCGACATTTCTCGCGTCGTCGACGAGAGCCGCGTCGGCGGCTTCCAGCTCGGCGTCTACGTGCTTTGCGGTGCCGCGCTGATCATGGATGGCTTCGACGTGCAGTCCTGGGGCTACGTCGCGCCGTCGGTGTTCGCCGAGTGGCAGATGCCGAGCGCCGCGGGCCGCGTCGGAAGCACCGCGCTGTTCGGCCTGCTGCTCGGGCTCATCTGCTTCAGCATGCTCGCCGACCGGATCGGGCGGCGGCCCGTGCTGATCGGCACCACGCTCTATTTCGGAGTGCTCACGCTGCTCACGGCGCAGGTGCACTCACTCGAGCAGCTGCTCGTCGTGCGCTTCCTCGCCGGGTTCGGGCTCGGCGCGACGATGCCGAACGCGATGGCGCTCGTGAGCGAGTACAGCCCGAAGCGCTCGCGCGTCACTGCGATGCTGATCGTTTCGAGCGCGTTCACGATCGGCGCCGCGGTGGCGGGGTTCGTCGCGGCGTGGCTGATCCCGAACTTCGGCTGGCGCGCGGTGTTCTATGTCGGCGGCACTGTGCCGCTCGTGCTCGGCGTTGCGATGTGGCTCGCTTTGCCGGAGTCGATGCAGTTCTTGACGCTCAAGCGCAGGCGGCTCGACGACGTCGGCCGCTGGCTCGCTCGGATAGCGCCTAACGTGGCCGGTCCGGCCGACGCCGACTACGTCGTCACGGAGGAGCCGGGCAAGGGCGTGCCGATTGTGCAGCTCTTTCATGGCGGCCGCGCGCCGGCGACCGCGCTGCTCTGGATCGTGATGTTCATGAATCTGCTCAACATCTATTTCCTCGCGACGTGGCTGCCGACGATCGCGCGTGAGATGGGCTTCGGCACGTCGGCCGCCGTGCTCGTCGGCACGACGCTGCAAGTCGGCGGCACGATCGGCGCTTTCGTGCTCGGGCCGCCGATCAGGCGGTTCGGATTCTTCGCCGTGCTCGCGCTGACCTTCGTCGCAGCCGCCGCTTCGATCGCGGCGATCGGGCAATCGCCGGCGGCCGCGCTTTTGTTCGCAGTCGTGTTCGTCGCGGGCTTCGGCGTGCTCGGCGGACAGGCGGCGTTGAACGCGCTCGCCGCGAGCTTCTATCCCACGTCGCTCCGCGCGACGGGTGTCGGCGCCGCGTCGGGCGTCGGCCGGACGGGATCGGTGCTCGGCCCGCTGCTCGCAGAGATCATGCGGTCTCGCTGGAGCACGGAGCAGCTCTTCCTCGCCGCCGCGGTGCCGGCGCTGATCTCGGCGGTCGCGATCGTGTCGCTCCGGCGCGCGATGAGGCGCACGGAGAACGCGCCGCTGCATAATGCCGGCCATGGCGCGCCGATCGCGGAGAGATAGATACTCGAACGTAGATCTCGGCCCCGTGCCGCGCGGCGCCGACACGCCGCCGGAGGAGGGGCCGTCCCGCAGCGCACGCAAACGGGAGAGCGAGGAGCTGCAATCGCTCGGCGAGCAGGTTGCCGAGCTTCCCGCCGAGACGATCGCGACGCTGCCGCTGCCCGAGCCCTTGGTCGACGCGCTCGCGAGCGCGAAGCGGATCGGAAGCTTCGGCGGCCGCCGGCGCCACCTTCAGTACATCGGCAAGCTCATGCGCCGCCTCGATCCGGGCGCGCTCGACGCCGTGCGCGACGCGGTCAGCGCGGCACGCGCGCCGTCGGCGCGACAGACCGCGCTGCTGCATCGCGCGGAGCGCGAGCGCGACGAGCTGCTGGAAAGCGACGCGGCGCTCGAGCGCTGGCTAGCGGATGATCGCGCCGGCGATGCGCAGCGCTTGCGCTCGCTGATTCGTCAGGCTCGCAAGGACGCGCGCGAGGCGCGTCCCGGCGAAGCGCCGCGCCGCGGCAAGGCCTACCGAGAGATCTTCGCGATCGTGCGCGCGCGGCTCGAGCGCGTTTGACGCCGGCGCCGCCGCGACGCTAGCGTAACGCCCTTCGCGAACGTGCTCGGAGAACAAGAACCATGAGGATCGTGATGCTCGGCGCGCCGGGCTCGGGCAAGGGCACGCAGGCACAGCGGCTCCAGAAGGACTTCGGCCTGCCGCAGGTGTCGACCGGCGATCTCTTGCGCCGCGCGGTCGCCGACAAGACGCCCCTCGGCCTCAAGGCGAAGGCCGTGATGGACGCCGGCGAGCTCGTCTCCGACGACATAGTGCTCGGCATGATCGAGGAGCGGATCGGGAAGCCCGACGCCGCGCACGGGTTCATCCTCGACGGCTACCCGCGCAACGGCAAGCAGGCGCAAGACCTCGAGACGGTGCTGAAGAGGCGCGGGGTCACGATCGACGCTGCCGTGCTGATGGACGTCGGCTTCGACATTTTGATGAAGCGGCTCACGGGCCGGCGCACCTGCTCGAAGACCGGCGCCGTGCTCAACATCTATTTCTCCCCGCCCGCGGAGCTCGAGGCGTGCAAAAAGGCCGGCGGCGAGCTCTTGCAGCGCGACGACGACAAGGAGGAGACGATCCGCAATCGGCTCCAGGTCTACCAACGTCAAACCGCGCCGCTGATCGAGCACTACGAGCAGCGCGGCTTGCTCAAGACGATCCCGGCGACTGGCGAGGTCGACGCGGTCTACCAGCGGCTCACGACGGAGCTCGGCCTGCGCCGTTAAGTCGCGGGCTTTAGCCCGAGCGCGACGGCGCGCCAGCCGTTGCGCAGATGCGTGGGCGGCTTGCCCGCCGCGAGCGCGACGAGGTCGCGCTTCGTCGCGAGGATTTCGGGCTCGAGGCCGAGCTCCGCGGCGCGCTTGCGCGCGTCTTCCTGCAGCGCTTTCACCTTGTTCTTATCGGGCACTTGCTGTGCAGCGCCCGCGCCCACGATCGCTTGCACTTCGGGCTCGTCGCGCCGCGCGACGGCCGCGACGATGTCCGCGCCGTTGCGCGCGATGAACCTCGGCGGCATCAGTGAATCGATCGCGTCGGGCGTAGCCGGCAGCGCGGCCGCGAGTGCGAGCAGCTTGTCGTCCTCGAGCAGCCAGCGGCGCGGGCGATCCGCTCGCTGCGCCGCCCGCTCCCGCCAGCGAACGAGCTCGAGCGCCGCGCATTGCGCCGCGAACGACAACGCGTGCATGCCTTTGAGGCGGGCCCACACCGAGGTCGCGTCCGGAACCGGCGGCTCGCCGAGCGCACGCGCGCAGTCCTGATGCAGCCAGTCGAGCCGGCCGAGCTCCCCGAGCCGGTGCTCGAGCACGTCCCACGCGGGCAGCAAATGCCGCACGTCTTCGAGCGCGTAGTTCAGTTGGGGAGGCGGCAGCGGCCGGCGGCTCCAGTCCGTGCGCGCGAAGCTCTCGCCGAGCGTGACGTGAACCGTGCGCTCGAGCAGCGCCTCGAGCCCGAGCTGCGGCGGCCAGCCGACGAGCGCCGCGCCTATCTGCGTGTCGATGAGCCGAGGCGGCAGCCGCGAAGCGCGCTGCCAGATCACCTCGAGGTCTTGCCGTGCACTGTGCAACACCCAGGTGCACTCGGGGCGGAACAGTCGCTCGAAGAGAGGCGCGAGATCGAGCGGCGCGAGACAGTCGATGCACGCTGCGTGCTCGCGCGTCGCGACTTGAATCAGGCACAGCTGCGGGTAGTAGGTCTTCTCTCGCACGAACTCCGTGTCGATCGCGACGAGCGATGCGCCGTCGAGTGCCGCGCAGAGCGACGCGAGCGCCATGTCACCATCGATCCATTCGTTTACCGCGTCCGTCACCGTTCGTCCTCTGCCTCCGTCGGCCTGCGCTATTATCGCGGTCTATGCCCTCGGAACCAGCCCATTGCTGCGTCTAATCCTCGCGTTCGTCGAGGTTGCGTTCCACCGCCGCAGTCCGGCGGATTTTCCGGCGTCACGCGCGTTCTTCATCGCGGTGCTCCTCGTCTACGTCGGAGTCGAGCTCGCGACGACGCGCTATTTACAAGTCGAGAGGTACCCGGAGCTCGAGGTCGCGTTCGATACGGTGCTCGGGTTGGCGTTCATGTGGAGCGTGTTGCACGCGTTTCAGCGCGAACGCCGCTTCCGTCAGGCGGCGGTTGCGATGCTCGGCGCCGACACGTTCCTCAATCTTCTCACCGTCCCGCTGCTCAGCTGGCACGCCTCTCTGCATGCAAAGCCGGAGGAGGCGACGCTGCCGTATGTTCTGTTCCTGCTCGTCGTGATTTGGTCGGTCGACGTCTCGGCCTTCATCCTCTCGCGCGCGCTCGAGCGGCCATATGTCTTGGCTGTTGCGATCATGGTAGGTTACGTGCTGCTTGAAGTGAGCGCGCACGTCACGTTGTTTTCACCGGCCACCTAATGCGGGTTCACATCCTCGGCATCTGCGGCACGTTCATGGGCGGCGTCGCGGCGATCGCGAAAGCCGCCGGCCACGAAGTTTCGGGCTCCGATCAAAACGTCTACCCGCCGATGAGCACGCAGCTCGAGCAGCTCGGGATTCGGCTCGAGCAGGGCTACGACCAGCGGCACGTCGACCCCGACCTCGACTGCGTCGTGGTCGGCAATGCGTTGTCCCGCGGCAAGCCAGTCGTCGAAGCGTTGCTGGACTCGGGGCTGCCGTACTACTCAGGCCCTCAGTGGCTCGCCGAGAACGTGCTGCGCGACAAGTGGGTGCTGGCGGTCTCGGGCACGCACGGCAAGACGACCACGACGAGCATGCTCGCGTGGATTCTCGAGTACGCGGGGCTCGATCCCGGCTTCCTGATCGGCGGCATCCCGCGCAACTTCGACATCTCGGCGCGGCTCGGTGGCTCGAAGTATTTCGTCGTCGAGGCCGACGAGTACGACACGGCGTTCTTCGACAAGCGCGCGAAGTTCGTTCACTACCGGCCGCGCACGCTCGTGATCAACAACATCGAGTACGACCACGCGGACATTTATCCGGACGTAGACGCGATCCTCTGGCAGTTCCACCAGCTCGTGCGCACGGTGCCCGGCAACGGACTGATCGTCGCGAACGGCCGCGACGCGAACGTCGACAAGCTCCGCGCGCGCGGCGTCTGGACGCCGGTCGAGACGTTCAGCGCGCACGGCGAAGCGGACTGGACGGCCGCGTACGAATCGATCGGCGAGCGATCGAGCTTCGGCGTCAAGCGCCGCGGCGACCGGCTCGGCAGCGTGCTATGGCAGCTGCTCGGCGAGCACAACCTCGAGAACGCGCTCGCGGCGCTCGCGGCCGCGCTGCACGTCGGCGTGCCGGCCGACGTCGCGCTCGCGGCGCTCGGCGAGTTCAGCGGCGTGAAGCGCAGGCTCGAGAAGCGCGGCGAGTTCGGAGGTGTGGCTCTGTTCGAGGATTTCGCGCACCACCCGACGGCGATCGCGACCACGCTCGCGGGCTTGCGGAGCCTCGGCACCGCGAAGCGCATCGTCGCAGTGATGGAGCCGCGCTCGAACACGATGCGCATGGGCGTGCACCGCGACACGCTCGCGGCCTCGTTCGCGGGCGCGGACCGCCTGTTCGTGCTCGGCGGCGACGATAGCCGCTGGGACGTCGCGGCCGCGTTCGCGCCGCTCGGCGCTAAGGCGAGCGTCGCAGCCCACGTCGACGAGCTGCTCGCGGCTCTGCTCGCGGAGCTGCGTCCCGGCGACCATGTCGTGCTGATGTCGAACGGCGGCTTCCAGGGTCTGCCGCTGAATCTGCAACGCGCGCTCGAGCAACGCGCGCGACACGGCGGCGCGTGACGCAAGAGCTGCCGCTCTTTCCGCTCCAGACCGTGTTGTTTCCCGGCGGGCCGCTGAACCTGCGAATCTTCGAGGCGCGCTATCTCGACATGATCGCGAGCGTGCTGCGCGGCAACAACCGCTTCGGCGTCGTCGCGATTCGCGCCGGCTCCGAGGTCGGCGAGGCGGAAACGTTCAGCGTGGGCACGACGGCAGAGATCGTCGACTGGCAAGACACCGGCGGGCTGCTCGCGATCACGGCCGCCGGCCGCGACAGTTTTGCGCTCGAGGAGTCGAGCCGCCGTCCCGATGGGCTCTACGTCGGTCGTGTCGCGTTGCTCGACGAGGTGCCCGCGCTACCTTTGCCGCCCGAGCACTCGAAGCTCAAGACCCTGCTCGAGACGCTGCTCGCACAGCTGCCGAGCTATGCGCGCGTTCCCGCGGCGTATGACGACGCCGTCTGGGTAGGCGCGCGGCTCGCCGAGATATTGCCGTTCACGCTCGTGCTCAAGCAGTCGCTGCTCGAGACGCGAGATGCGCGCGCCCGGCTCGACAAGATCGCGGCGGCCTTGCGAGCGGAGCCGTCGCTCGCCTGACCGCGCGTGCGCCGTGCTACGCTTCGCACCCGCGCGCGGGACGACGCGCGAGATGGGTGAACGGGAAGTGAAGACTTATATGTGTCTCATCTGCGGCTTCATATACAGCGAAGCCGCGGGCCGGCCGGACGAGGGGCTCCCGCCGGGTACGAAGTGGGAAGACGTGCCGCTGTCGTGGCGCTGCCCGGACTGCGGCTCAGGGAAGGAAGACTTCGAGATGGTCGAGGTGTAGCGCTCGCTACCGCCATTCGGGGCGGCTCAGTGCGTCGCGCCGACCCGCTCCACACGATGGCCGCGCGCGCCAAGCCTCTCGATCACGCTGTCGTGCCCCACGAGGTGGAGCGCGCCAACCACGACGAGGTAGCGGTGTCCGTCCTTCAGGAGCTTCTCGAGCGCGTCTGTCCACGCCGCGTTGCGTTTCGTCACGAGCTCCGGATACAGCTCGGGGAAGTCGTCGAAGTCGCCTAGCAGCTTGTCGGTCATCGTCTCGACGTGCCCTTCGCGCCAAGCGGTCTCGAGCTGGCTCATCGTCGTGTCGGCGGTGTCCAGCTCCTCGATGGTCTGGGAGAGCAGCGCCTGTTGGCTCTTGCGCGGCAACCCCGCGAAGATGCCGAGCTGTTGCTCGAGCGTCTCGAGCCCGACGATCTCTTTGCGGTCGCTCTTCGCCTTGCCGACCAAGTAGCGTTCGAGGCCGTGCTCCGGGTCGTAGCCGAGCTTGAGAAGGCCGATGTCGAGCAGCGTGATCGCGACGAGCCAAGGTTGCACGTGCTCCAAGACGGCGAGGTCGACGCCGAGCCCGCGCGCGCGCTGTTGCGCGAGGTCGTAAACCTTCTTGTCGAGCACGGTGGAGAGCGTTTGGCCTTCGGGCAGCGCGGCAACGCCAAGCACCGCGGCTTGCTCGGTCGCGGGGTCGAGATCGTCGAGGTCGAGCTCCATCACGATGACCTCGGCGCGGCCGTAGAGATCGTCGACGAGCGGCGGGAGCGGATAGTCGCGCGCGCGCAGCGCATGCATCGAGCCGAGCAGCGCGACTTCGCCGCCGCGCTCCCCCGCGATTCGCCACGCCGCGGGATCCGCCGCGACCGGCTGCGCGAGCAACGCGGCGAGCGCCGCGAGCGCGCCCGTCAGTCGCGCGAGCCGCGCGCCCAAGTCACTTCCGTTTCGATTCGTCCATCGGGGTGCAGCTCGAGCCAGCGCGCCGCGGGCGGGCGCTCGTCGAGCGCGAAGAACTCGCTCTTCGGCAGGAACTGCGCGCAAGTGGACGGCGTGCTCAAGAACAGGACGCCGTTATGCAGCCGCTCGCTTTGCTGATGCACGTGCCCGCAGACGACCGCGCGCACGTTCTTGTGCTCGTCGATGATGTCCCAGAAGGCGTCCGCGTCGCGCAACGCGACGCCGTCGAGCCACGTGCTGCCCATCGGCAGCGGATGGTGGTGCATCGCGACGACCACGTGCTGGCCCGTGTGCGCGCCGAGCGCCTTGCGCAGCCCGTTCAAGCGCGCGTGACCGAGACCGCCCGCGTCCTCGCCGGCGAGGAACGTGCTGAGACACAAGAGCGACCAAGGGCCGCGGCGTACCTCGCCGCCGAATTGGAACGAGCCGCCCGATAGGATCTCGGCCATCAGCTTCGGGTCGTCGTGGTTTCCGGGGATCGAGACGACGGGGACGTGGAACGGCTCGAGCGTCGAGTGGAACAGCTCGTAGCCCGCGCGGCTCTCGTCCTGAACGATGTCGCCGGTCGCGATCACGAGGTCAGGCGCCCAGCGCCGGTCGCGCTGCGCACGCTCCAGGACCTGCTTGAAAGTGGCGTACGTGGTCACTCCGCGCATCCGGCTGTCTGCCGCCGAATGCAGGTGGGTGTCGCTGATCTGCAGGACCCGGAGAGGCCGGTGTCCGGAGCTATCTGCCATCCTTGAGCGAGCTCCAATAGGAACCTTCCTCGATCATACTTAATTCTCCACCCCTGAGGCGGTGGGATTCCATCACAAAAACGTACTGCGGATTCGAATTCCCAAGGTTCTGAAGCTCGGCGCCGCGTCATTCCTGCCTGAGCACACGAGCCGGGATCGTGCGCGCCGCGCGCAATGTATGCGTGCCAACCGCGAGCCAAGCGATCGACAGCATGGCGAGAAGGCCCGCGATGAACGGCACCGCGTTGAGCTCGATCGGGCTCACGAACCGGTCGAGATAGAGCCGCATCGCGATGAAGGCGATCGGCCACGCGGCCACGCTCGCCACGATCACGGGCAGCGAGAAGCTCTTGAGCAGCATGAGCACGATCTGCGCGGTCGCCGCACCGAGCGTCTTGCGCACCCCAATCTCGTGCGTGCGCCTCGCCGCGACGACTTGCGACATCGCGAACAGGCCTACGATGGCGATCACGAGCGCGAACACGCAGAACGCCGCGAACGCGTCCGCGATTCGGGCGAACATCGCGTACTGCTGCTCGAATATGTCGTCGAGGAACTGGATTCGCGGCGCAATGCCGGGCGCGAGCCGTTTCCAGAGCGCGTCGATGTCGTTCATCGCCGCGCCAACGTCTTCGCGCGAGATCCTCACGATCGTAAAGGGCATCGCCGGGGCAAGGCTGTAGACGTTGGCTCGCTCCGCGTTGCTCAATCCGAGCGGCTTGTTCTCGACGACGCCGATGATCTGCTTGGGCAGCGCCGACGTTCCCGTGCCCTCCATCACGGCCATCTTCTTCGGCACGTAAACGAGCTCGCCGACGGCCGCCTCGGGCGACGCGAAACCGAGCTCCTCGATCAACGCTCGATTCACGACGATGCTCGGTACTTTCCCGTCGGGCCTCGTCGCGATGTCGTCGCCGCCTCGTTCGAACATTCGCCCCGCGAGGAGTCGCAGGTCGAATACCTCCGCGAAATCAGAGGAAACGAAATAGGGA
>Ga0070670_100001351_pt1 | contig 19639 bp, 18 predicted proteins | sample KBSS63metaG_FD_64665 | JGI IMG/M metagenome (GOLD analysis project Ga0070670, IMG submission 64665) | Switchgrass rhizosphere microbial communities from Kellogg Biological Station, Michigan, USA - KBS S6-3 metaG | ecosystem: Host-associated > Plants > Roots > Rhizosphere > Soil ... | reverse complement strand
CGAGCCACGGCGTACATTGATCAAGGTTCGCTTCTTGCACCTCCTGCGGGGAACAGAAGTATTCGACCTCAGGAGGAATGAATGGCGGAAGAAACGAATCCCCTCGAAGAATTGCTGATCGACGAACTGAAGGACCTCTACAGCGCGGAGAACCAGATTATCAAGGCGCTGCCGAAGATGGCGAAGGCGGCGAATTCACCGGATCTCCGTCGTGCATTCGAACGTCACCTCGAAGAGACCCGCAACCACGTCGAGCGGCTCGACCAGATTGGCGAGGAGCTCGAGACGAAGATGACGGGCAAGAAGTGCCACGGCATGGAAGGCCTCATCGAGGAGGGCAAGGAGATCATGAGCGAGGATCTCGAGGAGACCGCTCTCGATGCCGGCCTGATCGGTGCCGCGCAGAAGGTGGAGCACTACGAGATCGCCGGTTACGGTACCGCGCGTGCGCATGCGGAGATGCTGGGTTTCACGAAGGTGGCCCGTCTGCTGCAGCAGACCCTCAACGAAGAAGGGGCGACCGACAAGAAACTGACACAGCTCGCCGAGAACATCATCAACGCCGAAGCTGTGCAAGGGTAGCGGTTCCGCGTAGGGATTACGGGCAGAGCGCGACGTCACCTGATACAGGTGACGTCGCCTTTGTTTGGGCGGCTACTTCGAGAGGATCTCGGCGAAGAAGTCCACGGCCCGCGGGTCTTTCGACTGCCCGAGCCAGAACATCGCCTGGCGGCGCACATCGGGAATCCTGTTCGTGCGTGCCACCTGGATCAGCAGCGGCACCCCTTCATCCTTCGGCAGCTGGCTGAGGGCGAACACCGCGCGTTTCTTCACCTCGGTGTCGGGATCCTGATCGATCCGCTCACGGATGGTCGCGGCGACCTGGTCGCCGGCGCGTTGCGCGAGCCAGAAGAGCGCTTCACTGCGGGAGCGCGCCTCGCTGCCGCTCCTGGCAATCCGAAACAGAGTGTCGAGAGCAGAGGGCTCGGCGTGGAGCGAGATCGCCATGATCGCGCTGTTGGTCACGCGGTCCTTGGTGTCGCCGGCCGCCGCTGCCAGCGACTCCAGGAGGGCCACGCTGTCGGCCGGGCGCACATTGTCGATCCACGTCACCGGGCGGCCGCCGGCGTCGAGCCGGCAATCTTCCGAGAAGACGCGGACGCGTTCCACTCGCCGGTCGGCGATGCGGAAGAGGACGACCATACGGTCCGGACCTTCGAGCTTGATCGCGCCTGACGGAGAGGTCGATTCCGTTCTCGACGACATCGTGGTGCCCGACGAGTTCTCGAGCGTGCACACGCCGCAGCAGACGTTGCTGCCGGACATACTGCCGCTGACGTAGTTGTTCCCGGATCCGAAGCAGCACATGACGTGGTCGCGCCCTGCGACGGGCACCGCGTACCCGATCCATGCGACGTCCGTCTGTGACGACACGAGCGAGCGAAACGATTGAGCGAGGGGCGACGCGGCGGTCTGTACCGAGACGGCGCCGTTCTCGATGCGCGGCTGCTGTGCCGCCGCAGTGGTGCCGAGCACCACCGCGGCGAGCAGCGACGAAGCGATCGCTTTGAAGGAATTCGCCATGGCGGCCTACTTGTTGAGCAGTTCCATCATGAACTGCATGACGGCCGGGTTGTCCTTGCTCATCAGCGACAGCTTCTGCACGATGTCTTTCTTCATCGCCACGTCCTGCTCCTTGCGGGCGAGGGCGATCAGCGCGTCCGAGTTGCCCTGCTGGAACAGGCCGGTGATTACGGCCTTGCGGATCTCAGGGGTCTTGTCGGTGTTGTAGATCTCGAGCAGCGCGCTGCTCGCCTGCTTCGACCCCATGATGCCCAGGTTGCGCACCGCCGTGCGGCGCAGCTCGGGATCCTTTTCCGTCTTCGCCAGCTCGATCAGACGCGTCACGTTGCCGCCGACGAACATCGCCTGGATGATTCGCTTCTTGACGTCGACCGCGGTCTCTTTCTGGTAGAGCTGCCACAGTTCGTCGTGCGCTCCCATGACGCCGAGCTGCTGTACCGCTTCCGCGCGCAGCTCCGGGTTCTGCTCGCTCTGTGCGGCGGTGAGGAGACGGGCCTTCTCGCCGGCGACCATGAACGCGCGCAAGATCCGGCGTTTCACGTCGACGTCGGACGATGACGAATAGATTTCGGCGAGCGTGGCCCGGCTCTCGCGGCCCCCTTGCGTGCCGAGGTAATCAATCGCGCGATTCTGCAACTCCGGAGTGGAATTCCCCTTGGCGATGTTCTTCATCACTTCGCGCGCCCGCGGCGAATCGCTCTGCGCCAGGACGAACAACGCGCGCGACTTCACCTTCGGCGATGCGGTGCCTTGAAGCAGCTTTTCGAGAAGCGGGACCGCCTGTTCCGGATCCGAATTCTGCATGGCCTGAATCGCCATGATCTTCAGGTCCTCGTCGTCCTCGTTGGCCGGGTTCGGCGGTTGGCCGCTGTTACGACGCACTTCCGCTTCGAGCGCCTTCGCGTCCTGGAGGTAGCGGCTTTTCGGATAGTCCCGGCCGAGCGTGGCCACCGTGGCGAGCGCCTCGGCGCGCTGTCCCGATTTGTTCTGGGCCCAGGCCTTCCAATACACCGCGGCGTCGGCCCGCGGTCCTTTCATCGAGATCACGTCGTTCCAGCGCTCGATCGCGCGATCGTAGCGCCCCTGGTCGAGATAGTCTTTCGCCTGTTCATAGGCGCGCGCCTCGCGTTCGCGCTCCCGCTGTTCTGCTTCTTTTTCGCGATCCTGTGCGAACGTCACCGCCATAGTCGGTGCTTCGATCGCCGTCGGCGTGAGGATCAGCGTCGGCGCGAAGACCGTGGCCGGCGACGAAAGTTCCATCGGTCGGGAGGAGGGGCTGATCGTCGTCGGCGTTTCGCGCGGCTGCGCCAGCGCGTCGCCGCCCAGCCCCAGCACACCCGTCACCACCACAACGCACACACGCATGTAATTCGTCGTCATCGTTAGCTACCTTTGGAAATCGGCAATAAATCGGCAATCTTCAATCGGCCATGAAATCGGCAATCTGAAATCGACAATCGGCACTGTTTATGAGCTCTGGCCCGCCCGCACGCTGATCTGCCGCCGTTGACGCTTTTGCACTTCGGACGAAAGCACCCGCACTTTCAACAACAGATCCTTGTCGTCGATTCGCACCCGCATTGCGGCCAGGTCTTCGGCCGAGACGCGATCGGGGCTTGCGGCGACGTCGACGAGCACCTGTTCGAGATCATCGAGCACCTGGGCCAGCGCGAGATCGCCGGTGTCGACGGCAGTCTGCCGGTACAACCGGTTCGCTGACAGGAGCTCTTCCGCCCGCGTGCGCTCGATCGCAACATCCACGTCCTGTTCGCTGCTCGCGTTCACGAAATCGACCAGCATCATCTGCGATCGGTCGAGGTGCTCCGATAGATCCGCGAGCAGCACGCGCTCGCGAAGCTCTTTGCCGGCGACGCTGACCGACGTCGTCGCCGTACCGCTCTGCGGCTGCGACAACCGGCCAGCGACGAACGCCGCACCGACGAGGACGACGATGGCGGCCAGCCAGGCGAGGCGGGCCGGAGAGAGCACGAACCACCGTGCCCACCCGCCGGGGGCGCGGTCGAGCGCCGGCTGCAGACGCGCCCACACGATCCGCTCGAAGCCATCGCTCAGGGCGGGCTCGGGTGCCGCATCGACCATCGCAAACACGCGCTGCAGCTTCGTGAAGGCGCCGCGGCACGCGGTGCACTCGCGCAGATGCCCCGCCACGTGCGCGGCGTCATCGCTCTGGAGCTCGCCGTAGTAGTGCAGGATCAGGTCTTCTTCAGTCAGATGCGGCATGTATCAGTCCATCGAGACAAGCGGCTCGAGCGCGACCCGCATTTTTTTCACCGCGCGAAAGATGCTGTGCTTCGTCGCGTTCGTCTTGAGCCCGAGCGCGCGGCTGATTTCTTCGATCGAGTGCCCTTCGAAGTGGCGGAGCGCGAACGCGGCGCGCTCCATCTGGCTCAGCGAGTACATCGCCGCGGCGACGGCGTCCTGCACTTCGGTGCTGAGCATCAGCCGTTCGGGCGATACGCGGGTGGCGTCCCCGCGCTCGTCGCCGTCGAATTGATCGAGGTCGGCCGCATCGTGTGCGGCTTCGCGGTGAGGACGGGCCCGTATCAAGTCGATGGAGCAGTTGACCGCGATCCGGTGCAGCCACGTGCCGAAGTTGGATCGCGATTCGAACCGGCCCAGCTGTTTGTAGGCTTTCAGAAAGGTCTCCTGCACCACGTCCTCGGCGTCCTGGGGGCTGCCGGTCATCCGGTGCGCCAGCCTGTAGACAGCACGGCTGTGGCGCTCCACGAGCGCCCGGAAGGCTTCGCTATCACCGTCGCGGGCCAGCGCGACGGCGGCGGCGTCCGTATGCGGCATCCACTTGCTTAGACGGGACTTCGGGGTTGAGGTTAGGTCGGACCTACTGTCCTCGGGATGGGGGCGGAACGGGTTCGGCACCTAGCTTCGGCGGGGCGGCCCGCTCTTCACCCGCGGGGGGATTGCCGACGATCTCACGCACACGAGAGATCTCCGCCTGGAGCGCCTCGATACACGCGGGCTGCGTTTCGTGCGGCACCTCGCTCGCGAGCCCGCAGAAGGGGCACACGATCATGGATCTCCTCCCGTGAGTGTCTTCGCAGGGGCCGTCGAGGGAAGTGCAAAAAGATCTCCACCGAAGGCTCTCAATAAGTCAAGTGTGCTCAACGGGTTGCGAGCAACTCGTTAGCGCCGCAGCTGAGTTTTCGAAGCCTACAGGGCGTGTCGATGTCGGGAGCAGCCGCTGATATATGCTTCGAGAAATGTTCAAACGCCAGCGAACCGGATCCGTCGTGTGCTCGTCATGCGGATCCCTCGTGGGCGTGAACGACGATCGCTGCTACACCTGCGGCCGTCGAAACCCCGGACTCTGGGGGTTTGCCCCACTACTTCGCGCATTCGGCAACAACTTCGGGTTCGTCGACCTGATTGTCTACGCCTGTTCCATCCTCTATCTGGCGATGCTGCTGATGACCGTGGCGTTCGGCGGCAGCATTCTCGGTGGCGGCAGCCTGTTCAGTCTCCTGGCCCCGCATCCGGCCATCGAAAAAGCGTTCGGTGCCAGCGGTACGATCCCGGTCTTTGGCGCCGGGATGTGGTGGACGCTGCTGAGCGCCGGCTGGCTGCATGGCAGCATCCTGCACATCCTGTTCAACATGATGTGGGTCCGCCAGCTCGGACCCGTCGTCGGCGACATCTACGGCGCGGCACGAATGATCATCATTTACACGCTGGCCGGAATCGCGGGATTTCTGCTGAGCAGCGTGGCCGGGTATTACCTGTGGGCCGCGCCGATTCCGTTTCGAGCAGGCACCGCAACGCTCGGCGCCTCGGCCCCCATTTTCGGGTTGCTCGGCGCGCTCGTGCACTACGGGCGGCGCGGCGGCAGCAGCCTGATCGGCGGACAGGCGAAGCAGTATGCCATCATCCTGTTCGTCTACGGATTGATCATGCCAGGCGGAGGGATTGACAACTACGCGCACGCCGGCGGCTTCATCGGCGGCTATCTGGCCTCACTGTGGCTGGATCCTCTCAAGCGCGAGCGCACGGATCACTTCATCATCGCGCTCCTCTGCCTCGTGGCAACCGCGCTGGCGATTGTTGCGTCGTTCGTCAAATTCTTCTTCTAAGCCCTGAGCCCTGAGCCCTGAGCCTTGAGCCCTGAGCCTTGAGCCCTGAGCCTTGAGCCCTGATCACTTCGCATACAGATCGATGATCCGGCTGATCGCCCGCCGGCACACGGCACAGAATCCGACGTTGTCCCGGCTGAACATGATGCAGTCGGCCTGCGGCCGGTAGAGACCGCGCGCCTCGTACGCGGCGCCTTCGAACGCGCCAACCGCGCCGGCATGCGTCATCGATGACAGAAACTTCGTGTCCCAGTCGCGCTGCTCGCGGAAGAGCGCGTCCATCTCGGATTCCGGTCCATTACGCGCGCGGATTTCGCGGCGGCGCTGCTGAACGCCCGCGGTGTGCTTCTCGAACTCCGCCTTGTCCCACGGAGTCGGCAGCGGCGTTCCGGCGGTCACGAGATCTTTCCACTTGAGCGTCGCTGGATCGTGAAGCGCCGTGACGTTCGGTTCCCAGGGTTCCGGTTTCGCGCCCGCACCGGTGGCGTATGCGACGTCCGACGTGTAGTACTCGTCGGCCAGCGCCGCGAAGTGATGCCCGAACTCGTGGACGAACACGTACGGCGAGAACGCGCTGTCGACCGACGCGGTCGCCTGGTCGTTGAAAATGCCTCCGCCGCCGTAGGTCTTGTCGTTCACCAGGATCTCGATGAACTCGTACGGCGCCGCCGACGCCGCGTCGCGCAGGGCGCGGTTGTCGAGCGTCAGCACGTAGCGCTCGGAGTCGAAGATGTTGTATTCCGCTGAGAGCGGCGTCCGACGGAAAACTCCGCCATTGGGACGATTCACACCGCTCTCGGCCGAGGGCAGGTCCAGGGCCCGCACGTTGAAGTCCCCCTTGCGCCCCTTGAACGGCTCCTCGCCGAAGAGCGCCGGCAGCAGCCGCGCCGCGTCGCGATGGAACTTCGGAATCTCTGACGCGGTGTAGCCTTCGCCGATGACGAGGATGTCCACTTTCTCCGACGTCGGGCCGTTGATGAAGACCGGCCAGACGTTCCCCGCGCGACGCGTCTGCCGTGCGCGATTCACGAAACGCGACGACGGATCGATATCCGCCGTCCAGATCGGCGTGAAACTGTTGTCGTCCTGCCGTTTCGCGAGCGTGACGATGACCGGCTGCTTCGGCCACGGGAAGCGGAGCGACTCGTGGAAGCTGCGGTTGGTCGTCTTTTCCTCGCCGGTCGTCTCCCACTCACCGTAGACCGACGCGAACCCGCGCGAGTACAGCAGGGCCCGCGTCGCCTTGTCGCGCACTTCGAACATGTACTTGCCGAGATTCGTGTGGTCGACGAGCTGCGTGCGGCTCCCCGCCCAGTCGCCGTCGTTGACGACGCGATCGAGCGAAATTGTCTCTGAGCTTTTCAGCCCGCCGGTATGGAAATAGTCCACGCGCATCGTCTCGGCGGTGAAATGCGTGGCGAAGACCGGCGCCGGCGGCGATGCAGGCTGAACGCCGAATCCAATCGCCGCGGCGATGACGAGCAGGAAAACAATGCGCACGCCCCATTATAATTTTCGGGTGCGTAAACCAGTTGTCCTCATCACCGGGGCCGGCGGGGAGATCGGGCACGGCCTCATCGCCCGCCTCGCCGAGCGCGGCGACCGCGCCGTCGTCACGCTGGACGTGTCCCGGCTCGATGGCACCATTGCCGACAAGGTCGATCGTGAAGTCACCGGCTCGATTCTCGACCGCGCCGTGCTGGAGCGGCTGCTCGCGGAGTTCCAGGTCGAGCTCGTGTTTCATCTTGCGGCGCTGCTCTCGACGCGCTCGGAGTTCACCCCTGTGACGGCGCACCAGGTGAACGTCGAAGGCACGCTCAACCTGCTCGAGTTCGCTCAGCACGAAGCGGAATCCCACGGCCGGCCGGTCGTGTTCATGTACCCGTCGTCGATTGCGGCGTACGGCCTGCCCGGGCGCGACGCGAAAGCCGCCGCTGGAAAGGTCAAGGAAGACGAGTGGGCGCATCCCACGACGATGTACGGGTGCAACAAGCTGTATTGCGAGCAGCTGGGAACCTACTACGCCCGTCATTACAAGCAGCTCGCCGCCGAGTCGGCGTCGGGGCGCGTGGATTTCAGGTGTGTGCGTTTCCCCGGATTGATTTCGGCGGTGACGATGCCCGCGGGAGGAACCTCCGATTATGCGCCGGAGATGATCCACGCTGCGGCGCGAGGGGAGCCTTACAGCTGCTTCGTGCGGCCGGACACGAAGATTCCCTTCATGGCGATGCCGGACGCGGTGGAGGCGCTGATCGCGCTGGCGTCCACGCCGCGCCAGACGCTGACGCGCACCGCGTACAACGTCGCCGCGTTCAACCCATCGGCCGAAGAAATCTGCCGCGCGGTGCTGGCGGCGTTTCCCGACGCGCGCATTCAGTGGGACGCGGACGAGAAGCGCCAGGGCATCCTCGACTCGTGGCCGGCGGATGTCGACGACTCCGCGGCGCGGCGCGATTGGGGCTTCGCGCCGCGCTACGACTTCGATCGGGCGTTCAACGAGTACCTGGTGCCGACGATCAGGAAACGCTACGCCAGACCGGCGGCGGGTTAATCTCCGGCTCCGGCGTTGGGCCTGGATCGGGACGGCCGCTTCCTTCGAGCCGGCTGATCGCGCGTACGGTCATATCGTGATCGCACACCATCTGGCACGATAGCCGTGCCCCGGTCACTCCCTTGGCGGCCAGCACCTGATACTCCGCCTCCGTCATCCGCGAGGGTTCTCCGGCGATGAACTCGACGCGGCAGGTCGTGCAGCGCGCGTTTCCGCCGCAGGCATGGAGCACGTCGACCTTCGCGTTCTGCTCGATCGCCAGCACCAGGCGCTTGCCCTCGTCCACGTCAACCGTTCCAAATCCTTCGACCGTCAGCTTCGGCACGTCTGCTTCTCTCCTTCCGGGGATCATAGAATAGACGTTTCGGCAGGAGAGGAACCGAAACTTGCGGAACTTTGTCGAACCTCGCCGAACCATGCCGCACTGCTGTCGATGCTGAGTTTGAAGTACGCGCTTCGAGCGCTGGCCCGGCGGCCGGCGTTCGCCGCCGTGGCGGTCGTCACGCTCGCGCTCGGAATCGGCGCCAACGCAGCGATTTTCAGCGTCTTCGACGCCGTGCTGCTCCGCCCGCTGCCCTATCCGGACCCCGATCGCATCGTGATGCCGTGGGAGTACAGCGCGGAGGTGCACCAACAGCTCGGATTCGATCGCCTTCCCGCGTCGGCCGCGGACTTCACCGATTACCTGCGGCGCAATCGCACGCTCGACTCAATCGCGTCGATGCGCACGGAACAGGTGAACCTGACCGGTGAAGGAGAACCCGAACGCATCGGCGCGGTCCGCGTCAGCTCGCAGTTCTTCGATGTGCTCGGCGTCCGGCCGGTGATCGGCCGCACGTTCACGCCGAACGATGAAGCGCGCGGACGGCTGGTGCTGATCGCCAACAGTCTCTGGCAGCAGCGATTCGGCTCGGATGCCAACATCAGCGGGCGCGTCATCTCGCTGAACGGCGAGCCGGTCACCATCATCGGCGTCCTCCCATTCTGGTTTCAGTTTCCGGCGGCGGGCGAACTGCCCGAGGGGTTCGGTTTCACGTTGACTCCCATCGTGTGGGCGCTCGACGTCTTCACGCCGTCGCAGCAGCGCAATCGGGGCGGCAAGAGCATCGCGATCGTCGGACGGCTGAAGGAGGGAGTCACTCCCGCGCAGGCCCAAGCGGACCTTGCCGGCATCGCCGCGGACATCGCCCACGAGTCTCCGGCGACGAATACCGGCTGGACCATCCGTGTCCTGTCGTTGCGCGAGCAGCTCGTCGGCACGGTGCGCCCGGCGCTCGTCGCGCTGCTGACGGCGGTCGGATTCGTCCTGCTGATCGCCTGCGCGAATGTGGCCAACCTGCTGCTCGTGCGCGCCGCCGCGCGGCAGCGGGAGATCTGCGTCCGCTACGCACTTGGCGCTTCGGCGTCGTCCCTGGTCACCGGATTCCTCCTGGAGAGCGTCATGCTCTCGCTCGTTGCCGGGCTCGGCGGGCTGGCCGTCTCGTGGTGGATGTTGCGGGCGCTGCTGGCGATGGTCCCCGCGTCGCTGCCGGCGATCGGCCATGCCGGGCTCGACTGGCGCGTGTTCGCGTTCACCAGCGCGCTCTCGCTGTTGATCGGAATCGTTTTCGGTGCGGTGCCGGCGTGGCACTGCACGCGGTACGACACGGCCGACGGGCTCAGAGAAGGCGGACGCGGCGCCGTGGGCGGCCCGAAGGCGGCGCGAACGCGGAACCTGCTCGTCGTCATCGAGGTGGCGCTCGCAGTGGTGCTGCTGATTGGATCGGTCCTGCTGATCCAGACATTCGTGCGGCTGACCCGGGTCGACACGGGCTTCAGAAGCGATCGCATCCTGACGATGGAGGTCACCCTGCCGAAGAGCCGGTATTCCCCGGCGCGCACGGCGGCGTTTTTCCAGTCCGCGGTCGCCGGGATGTCTAGCGTGCCGGGCGTCGAAGCGGCCGGGATCACGTCCAGCGTCCCGCTCAGCGCGCGCGAGAGCCTGGTGCCGGTCACGATCGAGGGCAATCCGGTACCGCAGCCGGGGCTCGAATTGATTGCCGAGTATCGCGTGGTCACGCCCGGCTATTTCCGCGTGTTCGGTATTCCGGTCCGCGAGGGGCAGCCGCTGCCCGACACCGTGCCGGCGGGCCACCCGCCGCTCGTCATCATCAATGAAACGCTCGCGCGCATTGGCTGGCCGAATGGCAACTCGCTCGGTCGCCGCGTGAAGCTGGCGAGCTATTGGCAGGAAGCCCCGTGGTACACCATCGCCGGCATCGTCGGCGACACGCGGAATGCGAGTCTGGACACGTCGCTGCGGCCGCAGGTGTACGTGCACCATGCCTCCGACGCGAAGGAGCAGATGGCCATCGTGCTGCGGGCGTCAGGCGATCCGCTGCTGCTTGCCGCTCCGGCTCGCGGCGTCGTGCAGGCGATCGACCCGAATCAACCGGTGGCGCGCGTGAGGTCGATGGACGAGATCATGGCGACGGCGATCGCGACCCGCCGCTTCCACATGTTCCTCGTCGGGATCTTTGCGGCGCTCGCGGTGACGCTCGCCGTGGTCGGCCTGTATGCGGTCGTTTCTTTCTCGGTGGGAGAGCGCATACATGAGATGGGCCTGCGGCTTGCGCTCGGCGCGCAGCCGGCCAACCTGTTGAGCCTCGTCCTTCGCGAGGGGCTGAAGCTGGTCGCGATCGGAGCCGGGGTCGGTGTCATCGTCGCGCTCGTGCTGACCCGGTTCCTGGAGACGCTGCTCTACGGCGTCCACGCGCGCGATCTGGCGACGTTCGTCATCGCGCCGTCGGTGCTGTTCGCGGCGGGCATCCTCGGGTGTTTGGCCCCAGCGCGGCGTGCGATGCGCACGGATCCTGCAATAGCGCTGCGGGCGGAGTAGGGCTCGAGGGCTCAGGGCTCCGGGCTCAGGAGGAGACACGAGTGAGAGAGATTCTGTTGCACGGCAGTGCGGATGAGACGTTCGATCAGTCCGTCGGCGTTGCGCGGCGGCTGGCCGAATCGTTCGATGCGCGGCTGCACGTGGTGTATACCGTCGAGGATCCGTTGTCCGCGGGGTGGACGTCGGAGATGAGCGCGGATCGTCTGCCGGAAGTCCACCAGGCGATGGAGGCGGAAGCGCGTGAACGGCTCTCGCGGCTGATCTCGCTCGAGGATCAGGAACGATTGGGCGTCGAGATCGTCCTCCGCACGGGGGTCCCGATCCAGGAGATCCTCGCTTACGCCAACGATAATGCGATTGACCTGGCGATCGTCCAGACGCGCAGCGGCTCGGGGACCGATCTCGCGCGCGGCCTGCTGGACCACGCGCGGTGCGCCGTGCTCGTGCTGCGCTGAAGCCGCGCATGATCCCGTCAGAGCTGCTGGTGTCGGCATACAGCAGCGGCTGGTTCCCGATGGCGGTGGACGAGGGCGAGATCCGTTGGTACTCGCCTGACCCGCGCGGTATCATCCCGCTCGACGCGTTCCACGTGTCGTCGCGGCTGGCGCGCGTCATCCGCCGGGGCCGCTTCCGGATCGAAATCGATCGCGACTTCCCCGCGGTCATTCGCGGCTGCGCGCAGGTCGATCGGAAAGACGACGATCCCGGCACGTGGATCGACAGCCAGATCCTCACGAGCTACATCGCGATGCATCGCCAGGGCCTGGCGCATTCCGTCGAGGCGTGGGAAGGGGAGCGCCTCGCTGGTGGGCTGTACGGCGTCGCGCTCGGCGGTGCGTTTTTCGGCGAGTCGATGTTCCACCGCGCGACCGACGCGTCGAAAGTCGCGCTCGCGGCGCTGGTCGAACACATGAAGGCGCGCGGGTTCACGCTGCTGGACATCCAGTGGGTCACCCCGCACCTGGAGCAGTTCGGCGCGATCGAGATTCCGAAAGGCGAGTATCTCGAGCTTCTGCAAGAGGCGCTGAAAGTGGACGCGCGGTTCGTCTAGTGGATGGTGTAGGGCTCGCTCAGGGTGAACGGCGCAATCTTGGCGTCGAAGCGTTCGCCGCTTTCGGTCACCATCTGATACGTCCCTTCCATGACCCCGAACGGCGTCGTCAACGGACACCCGGATGTGTACTCGAATGATTGCCCGGTCTTCAGCGTCGGCTGTTTACCGACGACACCCGGACCGCGCGTTTCCTCGATGTGGCCGGTTCCGTCAGTCACGATCCAATGCCGCGTCAGCAGCTGAACGGTTTCGGGGCCCTCGTTGGTAATCGTGACCGTATACAGAAAGAACCACTGGTTCTTGTGGGGCGACGACTGGTCGGGCGAATACTCAGCCAAAACCCTCACGCGCAGCCCGCGCGTCACAGCTTCCGAGATGAACATGCGATCATTGTATGTTGGCCTCGCGCTTGAAGCCGACTAACGCTTATGCACATCATCGAGCCGGCGCATCTGAAGCCCGGAGTGTCCATGGATGCCATCCCCGAGCCCGCCCTGACGGCGGCCCGGGAGGCGCCGCTGATTCGGGGCCGGGCGCTCATCTTCTGGGATCCGAAGAGCCTGCCCGGGACCAGGTTCGCGAAAAAACTGGACGCCATCGACACCGATCAGATTACGCCGGCGGCCGACTGTGTCTCCGAAAGCCTCGACACCCTCGACGAGAAGTGGAAGGCCGGATCGTTCCGACACCTGATGCCGGACTTTCGCGAGCGCATCCACGGCGGGCAGACGTTCGTCATCGCGGGCGATCGCTTTGCCATCGGATCGTCACGGGAGATGAGCCCGGCGGGTTTGAAAGGAGTCGCCGAAGAGGCAGGCCTGGAAATGGTGGTCGTGTGCGGCCACAACATGGGCGACATCTTCCGCCGCAACAGCTTCAACCTCGGCCTGCATGTGGTGCAGAGTCCCGACGCCGTCGTTGACGCGAAGGACGACGACGAGTTCAGCTTCGACCCTGTCACTCGGCGGCTCACCAACGAGACCCAGGGAAGGATCTACGAGCCGGTGCCGCTGTCGCCAAAAGAGGAAGAGATCCGCAGGAGCGGCGGGATCTTCGCGGTCGGCCGGCGCGAGTTCAAGAGCGCGCTGCAAACTAGACCATCGGTGGAGTGGCCGGACGCGCGCGCCGCGCGTCGGATGACCTCGACCGAACAGATCGTGTGGGCGCACCGCGTCGACAAGGACCTCGAGCCAGGCGATTTGAAGCCTGGCACGACGCTGCGCGTCTACGCGGATCTGCTGCCGGCTTCGGATGGGACGGCGCCGTTTGCCATCCACACCTTCAACCAGATTACCGGCGGCCACATCGTCGATCCGCGTCAGGCCGCAATCGCCAACGACCATTTCGTGTTCACCGGCGTAGACGCGGATGAGAAGCAGACGAGCATCGGACGCGAGTTCGCGAGGCTGCACGGCATCACGAAGCCCTACTATGCGACCCCGGGCGACGGCATCTTTCATTTCTATTTCCCGGAGCAGGGGCTCGTCGTGCCGGGTCAGTTCATTCCGGGCGCCGACTCGCACAGCCGTGCCTACGGCGCGTACGGCGCCGTCGGAATCGGCGTCGGGTCGACCACGCTCGGATTCGGGTGGTCGACCGGCTACATCTACTTCACGCTGGCCAAACAACGGCGCGTGGTGTTCAAGGGCAGGCTGCAGCCGTGGGTCGGGGGCAAGGACATCGTGCTCGAGCTGCTGCGCCGATGGGGGGCGAAGCAGTCGGAAGGGATGTCGGTGGAGCTCGTCGATTCGGATCGTCAGCTGCCGATCGCCTATCGAAACACCATCGCGAACATGATGGCGGAAGCCGAAGCGCTCAACGGCATCTTCGCGCCGGACGACATCACCTACGAATGGTATCGCCGCAAAGGAATCACCGATCTGCCCTATCCCAGCGTGACGCCCGGTGCGGACGCCGTGTATGCGATCGACGAGACGCTCGATCTCGCGGAGGTGCGGCCGATGATCGCGAAGCCCTTCAGCCCGGGCAACGCCTTTCCGGCCGAGGAGGTCGCGCGGGAGCACATCTCGTTCGACAAGGCGTTGATCGGATCGTGCACGAATGGAAGCTACGACGACCTGCTGCAGGCGGCACTGGTGCTGCGTGCCGCGCGCCAGCACGGTGTCAAGCGCGTCGAGCGCGAGTTCGCGATTTTTCCCGGCTCGGGGGGCGTCGGCCGTCAGATCGAAGCGCCGGATCCGCGGCTCGGCGGCGAATCGATCGCCGAGGTATTCCGTTCAGTGGGCGGACAGATCAGGCGATCGTGGTGCGGGCCGTGCTTCGGCCAGGGCCCCGATGCGCTGAGCCGCGGCCAACGCGCGATCACCTCGTTCAATCGTAACTGGCAGAATCGGATGGGATTCGGCGGAGAGGGATATCTCGCGAGTCCCGCCGTCGTCGCGTCATCGGCTTTGCTCGGGTTCATGGCACCGCCATCAGAGCTCGGATTGACATGGAACCCGGAAGAATACGGCGTCTGATCGCGCTGCTCGCCCTGTCGGTGGTGCTGGCCTTCAGGCCAGCCTCGTCTGCGCAGCTGACTGCGTTGTCCCCCGGCATGGTCATCGATCGCTCGATTACCGTCAGACCGGGCACGTACCGGATCGATGCGCCGGAGGATCTTTCCAAGCCGGCGATCACCGTCCGGAGCAACAACATCATCGTCGACTTCAACGGCGCAACGCTGCTTGGATCACCACGTGCCGCGGATCCCGACATGATGGCCGGCGTCGGCATCCTCGTCGATGGCGGCAGCCACGTGACGATCAAGAACGCGGTCGTTCGCGGATACAAGGTCGCAATCCTCGCGCGGCGGTCGCCCGAGTTGCACATTACCCATAACGATCTCTCGTATAACTGGAAACAGCGGCTCTACAGCGGGATCGAAAAAGAAAGCCTCGTCGACTGGATGTCGTACCACGACAACGAGAGGGACGAATGGCTCCGCTACGGCGCCGCGATGTACCTCTCGCAGTGCGACCGCGCCGAGATCGACCACAACGCCGCGGTTCAGGGGCAGAACGGCTTGATGGTCACATCGTCGAGCGGTCTGAAGATCTGGAACAACACCTTTCAATTCCTCTCAGCGATCGGCATCGGCCTGTACCGCGTCACCGGCAGCACGATCATGCACAACAAGATCGACTGGTGCGTGCGCGGCTACAGCCACGGGTTCTATAACCGCGGCCAGGACTCGGCCGGGCTGCTGATGTACGAGCAGAGCAGCCACAACCACGTCGCGTTCAACTCGATTACGCACGGCGGCGACGGCCTCTTTTTATGGGCAGGGCGGTCGACGATGGAGACCGGTAAGGGTGGAGCGAACGACAACGAGTTCTATCGAAACGATTTCAGCCATGCCGTGGCGAACGGTATCGAGGCGACATTCAGCCGGAACCGCTTCATCGCCAACCGGATTGAAGACAGCTGGCACGGCGTGTGGGGCGGATACAGCTATGACTCGGTCTGGCAGGAAAACCGGTTTGCGCGAAATGCGGAAGGCATCGCGATCGAACACGGCCAGCGGAATACGATTGACGGCAATACCTTCGACGGTGACGAAATCGGGATTCGGCTGTGGCAGAACCCATCGCAGGATCCGGACTGGGGATATCCGAAGAATCGCGAGACGAAGAGCCACGGCTACGAGATCTTTCGAAACACGTTCCGCAACAACAAAACGGCGCTGCAGATCAAAGACACCGCCGATGTGAGCGTGGCCTACACCACGTTCGAGAACGTCGGCGCGAAACTCGCGCTCGAGGGTGCGACCCCCGGTGTCTCCGTGGATACCGCGACGCAGCCGCCCGCGTTCATGAAGCCTGAGGATACCGAGCCACTTCTTGGCGGGATGGACGCAATGATCAGGGAGGGAGAGCGCCGGGGGCGCGACGCGATCATTGTCGACGAGTGGGGACCGTACGACTGGAAGTCGCCGAAGTTGTGGCCCGCCTTCGCTCGGCTGCGCCGAGCTTCGGCGGGGCAAGCCCGTGATCCGCTGCCCCTCGACATTCTGGGGCCGGCCGGGCGTTGGAAGCTGGTGTCCGCCCGTGGTGCGACCGCGAGCCCGAGCGCCGGAAAGGTCGGTGCGTCGATAACCCTAGTCCCGAATGCCGGACCCCTCGTCGATTATGTGATTTCTCTCGAGTACCGCGGTAGTGCGGTAACGTCGCCTCGCGGCGCTGTCACGCCCGCCGGCGCGCCGTGTCGCTTCGGGTACTCGAAGTTCTTCGTTCCGATAGACTGGAACATCGACCTCTTCGAGTACACGGCCGCGACCGATCCGGTGAAGCAGCCCGACGCGTTTCGCAAATTGCTCGCGGGAACGCCGCTGAAGACCGTCACACGGGATCGCCTCGATTACATCTCAGGCGGTTCAATCGAAGAAGGCTCTCCGCGCGACACGGTCGCGCTCGTCGCGGAAGGGACTGCCGAACTGCCGCCGGGCGATTACACACTGACCGTGATCTCGGACGACGCCGTGCGCGTGTGGATGGATGGGGAAGTGGTGCTCGATGCGTGGTCCCCGCACGAGTCACGAGTGGATCGCGCGCAGATCCCCGGAGGAAAGCGCCGGTTCAAGGTGGAATACTACGAGGTCGGCGGTTTCGCCGAGCTCCGTTTCGACATTCAACGCCGATGATCAATCCTGAAAACCTCATCGCCCTCGCGACGCTCACCTTCCTCGAAATCGTGCTCGGCGTCGACAACATCATCTTCATCTCCATCCTCTCCGGCAAGCTGCCGCCCGAGCAGCAGCCGCAGGCACGACGGCTTGGACTGATCGGCGCCATGCTGACGCGCATCCTGCTGCTGATGTCGCTGGCCTGGATCATCAAGCTGACGCAGCCGCTGTTCAGTGCGGTCGGCCACGAGATCTCCGGACGCGACCTGATCCTCATCCTCGGCGGTTTGTTCCTGATCGGAAAGAGCACGTCCGAAATCCACGAAAGACTCGAAGGAGAGGAAGGGCACGCGTCGCAGCGCGTCGCCGCCTCCTTCGCCAGCGTGATCGCCCAGATCATGCTCCTCGATATCGTGTTCTCGCTCGACTCGGTGATTACGGCGGTCGGCATGGTCGACGAGCTGTGGATCATGATCGCGGCGGTCGTCATCAGCGTCGCCATCATGATGCTCGCCGCCGCGCCGATCAGTGCGTTCGTGCACCGGCACCCGACGGTCAAAGTCCTGGCGCTCAGCTTCCTGTTGCTGATCGGGCTGTCGCTGCTGCTGGAGGGGTTCGAGCAGCATATCCGCAAGGGCTACATCTATTTTGCGATGGGGTTCTCCGTTTTCGTCGAGATGATCAATCTGCGTGCGCGAGCCAAGGCCCGGCCCGTCCACCTGCGCGAGCCATACGTGGAGAATGCCGCGCCTGCCGCGCGGCCCACGGAGTAACGGAGCGCTGTCGGTTTTCCGGAAGCCGCCGCGGGCCATCGGGGCGATTACCCCGTTTGCCGTGCATCACTTCGTGGCACACTTGGTGCAAAGCACCAGGTGCCGACACTCGTGAAGCCGTTCCTTTTCGTCTGCGTCCTGCTTGCGGTTGCGCTGCTCGGACCCGTGGCGGCGCCGGCCGCCGCGCAGTCTTCCTCTGCTCCCCAGCCGCCGGCCGCCCTTGTCGCTGGGAACGAATCCGGCTACATCCCGCAGCGCGTGTTCGACAGCCAGCGAAAACGCTTCACGGATTTCGAGATGATGTCGGCCGATCTCGCGCGCGCTGATGTGGTCCTCGTCGGCGAGCAGCACGACGACGGGAATACCCATCGCCTCGAGCGGGCGATCCTGGAAGGCTTTGCCCGGCGCCATGTGCCGGTGACGCTGTCGCTCGAGATGTTCGAGCGGGACGTGCAGGAATCGGTCGACACCTACGTCGGCGGGACCGCGGCTGAGGCCGATTTCCTCAAAGGGACGCGGCCGTGGCCCCGCTATTCGACCGATTACCGTCCGCTGGTGGAGTTCGCCAAGGCCCACAAATGGCCGGTGGTCGCGGCCAACGTCCCCCGCCGGATTGCATCGGAGATCGCCAAGGGTGGGCGCTCGGCGGTCGATGCGTTGAGCGCGAGCGATCGCAGGCTGGCCGCGTCCGATATCCAGTGTCCGCACGACGATTACTACACCCGGTTTGCGGAGACGATGGGGACGCATCCTGCTGCGAGCTCGGGTTCGGGAGCCGCCGCGAGCGCCGCCGATACTGCGACCGAACGTTATTACTGGGCGCAGTGCATGAAGGATGAAACGATGGCGGAATCGATCGCCAATGCCTTCGCAAAGCTCGAAGGACGTCCCGGATCCATCGTGCACTTTACGGGTGCGTTCCACTCCGACTACGGCGAGGGCACGGGGGAACGCGTCCGCCGCCGCCTTGCCGGCCGCCGCGTCATCACCGTCACCGTGATTCCCGGCGACAGCCTTGACGATCTGTCGCCCGACAGCGACGATCTCAAGCGCGCGGACTACCTCATCTTCACGATCAAGTAATCAGCGCAGCAACTCCGGCATTTCGGCGATCACGTACGCCATGACGGCGATGGCCGCAGACGCCCGTGACATGTCGATCGGATCGATCTTGTCGATCGTGTCCGCTTCGGTGTGGTGAATGAGGAAATAGTTGCCCTCGACGTCGAGCGACATCGCGGGTATGTTTCCCGCCTGGACGCTCGGACCGATGTCCGCCCCTTCGCCTGCGGCGCTGATGCGATCCACCTGGATTCCCTTGAGCAGCGTCGCGATTTCCGTCACCTTCGTGCGCGCGGCATCGCTGCCGGTGAAGCCGAAGCCGGTGGGTTTGAAGACGCCTGAGTCCGATTCGAACATCAGCACGTGCTTCGCGAGCTCGTCGCGGTGGCGGTCGCGGTACGCGAGCGCACCGCGCAAGCCGTTCTCCTCGTTGGTCCAGAGTACGACGCGCACGGTGCGGCGCGGACGCAGGTTCAGCTTCTTCATGAGGCGAAGCGCTTCCCACGCCACGACGCAACCCCCGCCGTCATCGGTCGATCCCGTCCCGACGTCCCAGGAGTCGAAGTGGCCGCTGACGACGACGATCTCGTCGGGCCGCTCGCGTCCGCGCAGCTCGCCGACCACGTTGAACGAGTCGGCGTCGGGGAGGAACTTCGCGTCCATTTTCAGAAGGACGCGTGGAGTGATTCCGCGATCCTGCATGCGCTGCAGCTTGCCCGCGTCCTCGGTCGTAATGGCCGCCGCGGGGATCTGCGGGACGCCTTCCGCGTAGCGCAAGGCTCCGGTGTGGGGGAGGCGGAGTCCCGGGGGACCGACGGATCGGACCAACGCGGCAACGGCGCCGAGCGCGGCCGCCCGCGAGGGACCGTCGCTGCGGAACCGCACGGTGTCGCCATAAGTGGTGAACGGAACGTTGAAGGCGACGATCCGGCCCTTCACGCGGCTGCCGGCGGCGTCGAGCTCTTCGTAGCTGCGCACGACGAGGACATCCGCCTCGATGCCGGCTG
>Ga0070670_100001347_pt1 | contig 19652 bp, 23 predicted proteins | sample KBSS63metaG_FD_64665 | JGI IMG/M metagenome (GOLD analysis project Ga0070670, IMG submission 64665) | Switchgrass rhizosphere microbial communities from Kellogg Biological Station, Michigan, USA - KBS S6-3 metaG | ecosystem: Host-associated > Plants > Roots > Rhizosphere > Soil ... | reverse complement strand
TAGAGGAGCAGACCGTGGTTGCCCGCGCAACGGACGCGTTCCGGGCCGGCGATTATCGCCGCGTCGTGTCTCTCCTGGCCCCACTGGAGGTCCGCCTCACGGCGGCGGCGCGGATGAAACTCGCGCTCGCGCGAAAGCGCTTGTAACGCTTGGGTGCGCGCACGTGCTTACAATACGAAACACGCCGCCGGGGCGCGGCGTTATCGAAGGAGGCCGTTCTTGAGAAGGACTGTTCTTGCGCTGTCGATGAGTGCGTTATTCGGTGTCGCGCTGATTGCGCAACAACCGCAGGCGCCCTCGAAGGCAATGGGAATGAAGTACGAAGATCTGAAGTGGCAGGCGATTGTTCCCGAGCTCGGGGCGGATTCGCCGCAAATCTCCGTTCTCCGCGTAGACGAGAAAACGCAGGCGACGCAGCTTCTGATCCGGGTTCCAAAACAGGTCCACGTTCCCATGCACTGGCACGGCGCCAACGAAACGCACACCGTTATCCGCGGCAACTGGACATTCGAGCACGAAGGCAAGCGCGAAGCGCTGGGGCCAGGTGGCTTCAACTACATTCCCGCGAAAATGCATCATCAAGCGTGGGCGTCGAACGATGCGCTGGTGTTCATCACGGTGGATTCCGCCTGGGACGTCAACTGGGTCAACGGCCCACCGACGAAGGCCGACCTGGGGAAGACGCCGACGAGCAAGTAGCGTCGTCGTCATGACCTCGTCTGGGCGTCGCGTGAATACCTGGCGGTTACGTCGCGGCACTAGAGCGGGGCTGGTCAGCTGACAACCGGAAGCCCTCCTCGGACGCCTCTGAATAACTGCCGACACCGTAAAGCCGTCGCGCGGGTATCCCTGCCGCTATTCCTCGCGCAGCGCGACGAGCGGATCAACGGCGGACGCGCGCCATGCGGGCAGCCACGTCGCGGCGAGCGCCACGCCGGCGAGCACGGCCGCCACGGCTGCATAGCCGGACGGATCGTTCGGCGTGACGGCGATCAACAGGCTGCCGACGAGCGGGGTGACCGCGGCGGCGCCGCCAAGACCGATCGCGATGCCCAGCGTCGCAAGCGCGCCCACCTGACGCAACATCGGGCCGACCACCTGCGCGCGGCTGGCGCCCAGCGCGACCCGTAGACCGATCTCCCGCGTCCGCTGCGCCACGGTATAGAAGACGACCCCATACACACCCACGGCGGCCACGGCCACCGCAATCAGGCCGAGAATGCCGAACATCGTGCCCCACATCACGTACATCCAGTAACTCAGCCAGCGAACCTGCTCCATCGGATAGACATCGAACAGCGCCGCATTCGGATCGACCGCGCGGATCGCCGCTCGGACGTCGTTCACCACCGATGACGGCGCCGATCTCGTGCGGACGACGATGCCGTAGCTGCGGGTGGAAATAAAACGATGGGGCAGGTAAGCGGTCGGCGGCGTGGCGCGGCTCTCGTCGAGTTTCACCGTTCGGATGTCGGGGACGACGCCGATGACGGTCAGCCACGGGCGCGACGGATCGTCGGTGAGGCGAAAGCGTCGGCCGATGGCATTCTCCCCAGGCCAGAACGCGGCGGCGAGCTTGGCATTGACCAGCGCGACCGGCGCGGCGGTCTGCAGCTCGTGATCCGCGAACGTGCGACCGCTGACCAGCCGCACATCGAACGTTTCCGGCCAGCGCCCGGCCACGCCCGCAAAGTGGATGGCTGGCTCGCGGCCATCCTCGAACGTGCGGCCGTCGATCGCCGCAGGAGCGTCGGATCCGCCCTGATCGTCGAGCGGCACGAGATCGGTCACCGTCGCCGCGTGCGCGCCCGCGAGCAACCCGAGTCGCGCGGCCAGTGCATCCACGGCCCGCGCGCGGGCGGTGGCATCGTCGTACGCGGGTCCCGCCAGGTACACGCGCAGCGTCATGAGGTGTGACGGGTCGTATCCGAGCTCGACGCCGCGCAACCCGGCGTAGGTGCGGACGAACAGTGACGCCGCGGTCAGCAGCACCAGCGTCAAGGCGATTTGCACCACGATGAGGACGCTGTGGACGCGGCGCTGCGTGCGGCCGACCCCGGCACCGGCGTTGTCGCGCAACGGGTTCACCAGGCTGCGGCCGGCGGCCGCGAACGCCGGCGCGAGCCCGAAGGCGATGCCGGTAACGAGCGCGATGGCGAACGCGTACATGAAGGTCCGCACATCGAGCGACCACACCATGTAGTACGGACCGAGCGGCTCGGTCGGCGGCACCGCATCGTGCACCCATCGGATGCCATACCAGGCAAGCGGCATGGCCACCCCCGCGCTGATCACCGAAAGAAGGACCGACTCGATCAGCAGCTGGCGCATCAGCCGCCATCGGCTCGCGCCGATCGCGGCGCGCACGGCAAATTCCCGCCGCCGGCGGGCGCCCCGCGCGAGCAGCAGGTTGGCGATGTTCACGCACGCCATCACGAGCAGCACGGTGGTCGCGCCCATCAGCGCGCTGACGATGAGGCGCTCCTCGCCGCCGACGCTCGCGTTCGCATAGGAACGCGCAACAGCGACGCGCGCGGGACGCGAGCCGGTCGTCGGGAGCCCGCGCGCCGAGAGCTCCGCGTTGGCGCCGCGCAGCGTGGCGTCAGGACGCAGTCGTGCCATGACCGAAACACGTGTCGCCGCGCTCCGCGCCGACAGAGGTACCCAGAGTTCACTCGTGCTGGGGAATCGGAATTTCGGCGGCATGATGCCGACGATCGTGTACGCCGATCCGTCCAGATGAATGACGCGGCCGATCACCGATGGATCCGCCTGGTAGCGGCGGCGCCACAGCGAGTCGGCGAGGACTGCGACGGCGCCGGCGCGCTCGTCGGGCGAGTCGAGGGTGCGCCCGCGCCCCGCGTAGACGCCGAGGATCGGAAACAGCGTGGCGGTGACCTGCTGCATTCCGATCCGCTCGGGTTCGCCGCCGTCGGTCAGCGTGATCGTTCGTCCCGAGTACGCGGCGATCGTGTCCAGCGACTGGACCGCCGCCAGCTCGCGCACATCGTCCGGCGACAGCGCGGCGCGGCGCCCGGTCTCGAGCTGCCGCCCCGCGATCGTGACCAGCCGCGCGGCCTCGGGAAACGGCGGCGGCCGCAGGAACATCGCGTCGAAGACCGAGAACATCGTGGTGTTCGTCGCGATCGCGAGCGCCAGGCATATCACCGCGATGGCGGTGAAGAGCCGTCCGGCGATCAGCGTGCGCACGGCGTAGCGAAAATCAGCGGTGAGCACGGGTTCGCCCGATCATAATAGCCAGATGAATCGGCGTGTCGCGCTGAAATCGCTGCTGGCCGCGCTGGCGCTGCCACCGACGCGGGCCGCGCAGACGTCGGTGTCCACGTTGATCGGCACAGGATCGCCGGGGTATTCCGACCGGCAGGTCAACAACCCCTACGGACTCGTCGTCGGGCCAGATCGCGCGCTGTACTTCTGTGACCTGGACAATCAGCGCATCCGCAGGCTCGACCTGGCGAACCGTCGTATATCGACGGTTGCCGGGAACGGACAAAAGGCGTACGCGGGGGACGCAGGGCCGGCCACCGACGCGTCGCTGAACATGCCGCACGAGATACAGTTCGATGCCGCCGGGCACCTGTACATCGCCGAACGCGATAATCACGTCATTCGGAAGCGCGATGCGAAGACAGGCACCATCTCCACGTTCGCCGGAACCGGGAGCGCGGGATTTTCGGGAGACGACGGTCCTGCGACGCGCGCGCAGCTGCGGCAGCCTCACAGCATCGTGGTCGACTCACGCCGCAATCGGCTTCTGATTTGTGACGTCGGCAACCATCGCATCCGGTCCGTCGACTTTTCGACAGGTATGATCGAAACGTTCGGGGGAACTGGCGAACGGCAACCCACTCCGGATGGGGCGCGGCTCAGCGGCACCCCATTGAATGGCCCGAGAACCATCGCGCTCGATCGCGCCGGCAATCTCTACCTCGCGTTGCGGGAAGGGAATGCGATCTACCGTGTGGACGCCGACGAGCTCACGCTTCACCGTGTCGCGGGCACGGGCGAGCAGGGATATTCGGGTGACGGCCGCGATGCGCGTGCGGCGACACTGGCCGGGCCGAAAGGCCTGTCATGGTCGCGCGACTCGTTGTACGTGGCCGACACGGAGAACCACGTGATTCGACAGATCGATCTGAAGACCGGCATCATTCGGACCGTGCTGGGAACCGGCCGCCGAGGCGACGGCCCAGAACCTGATCCTTTGAAGTGCTCGCTGTCTCGGCCGCACGGTGTGCTGGTCGATGATCGCGGGCTGCTTTATGTCGCCGACAGCGAAGCGCACCGGATTCGGGTCGTGGGCAAACCTTGAACGTCTTCGTCTTGCTCCGCGCGCTCACTTACGCCGCGCTCTTTGTCGGCCTCCTGCTCGTCTACCTCCCGGGCCGCGTTTTATCCCGGGCCGGCAGCGTGCGACCGGCAGAAAGCAGCGTGCAGCGAGTCCTTGGATTGACGATCGCCACCGCCGGTGGCCTGCTCGCCGTTTGGTGCATCCTTACGTTCGTGGCGATCGGTCGCGGCACTCCCGCGCCTTTCGACCCGCCTCGCCGTCTTGTGACACGCGGACCGTATCGATTCGTGCGAAACCCGATGTACATCGGAGCCGGACTCGCACTGGCGGGAGCGGCGCTATACTCCGCGTCATTCCCGCTGCTGGCGTATGCCGCCGTGTTCGTGCTGGTTACCCATCTTCTGGTCGTGGGCTACGAGGAAACAGCACTGCGACAGAGCTTCGGAGAAGAGTACGAGGCGTACTGCAGCCGGGTGCGCCGTTGGTGGCCGCGCGTGTGGAGAAGGTGATGCCTTTGCTGTTTTCGTATGGCACGCTGCAGAAAGAGGATGTGCAGCGCTCGACGTTCGGCAGGAGGCTCGAAGGGCGGCCGGACTCGCTGCCGGGATTTCAGCGCGACGCGGTGAAGATCGAGGATGCCGCGATAATCCGCGCGCTTGGCCGCACTCACCACGCGAACGTGATACCGGCGAACCGCACGAACAGTGGACTCGAGGGCACCGTGTTCGAGATTACCGACGCTGAACTGGCGCAGGCGGACGAATTCGAAGCGCAGTTCTCGTATCGCCGTGTCGCCGTTACCCTCGCTTCCGGCAATCGCGCGTGGGTCTACGTCCACCAGCCTCTCCCCGGTGAGTAGCGCTTATGGTGTTCATGAAGCCCCTTCGCGAGGGCATCCGCCGTGGAAGAATCAGATGCAGCGTTCGCATCTGGGCGCGGCCGCACGTCAAAGTCGGCGGCCGTTACCGAATGGACGATGGCCACATCGTCGTGGATTCCGTCGTTTCCATCTCCATTGCAGACATCACCTACGATCTGGCCCGTGAGTCCGGGTTCCAGAGCGTGGAAGACCTGCTTCGAATCGCCAAACACGGCCGCGGCCAGCACGTGTATTTGATCCGGTTTCATTATTTGCCGCCTGGCGCGTGGGATACGCCAGGTGCAAGACGGGGCCACACACTGGGGTCCCGGTGATCTGTCCGAAGTGCGGCTACTCCGCATCCGCTGACACGACGGAGTGTGACCGCTGCGGAGTCGTGTTCGCGAAGCTGCACTCCCGCTCTGCGGTGAACCGCGACGATACCGCCACGCTGGCCGTCGATCCGCCACCAGCCGCAACTCACCAGAATCGCATCGTTTTCATCGTGCGCGTGCTCGCGGTAGCCGGGCTCGCGCTCTGGACGTGGCGGTTTGCCCGCGCGCCGATCGGCGCGGCGGCGATGCAGTCCGTGCTGCACCTGCCGAACCTGGTGTTCCACGAAGCCGGCCATGTGCTGTTTCTGCCGTTCGGGCGTTTCATGACCGTGCTCGGCGGCAGCCTCTTTCAGTTCATGGTCCCGCTGATCCTCGCGGGAGCGCTGCTGAAGCAGGGCGACCGGTTCGGGGCCGCCGTCTGCACGTGGTGGGCGGGGCAGAACCTGCTGGACGTCGCTCCTTACATCGCCGATGCGCGCGCGCTGCAACTGGTGCTGCTCGGAGGCCGGACGGGCGCTGAGGTCGAGGGACATGATTGGGAATACCTGCTGGCGGCGCTCGGGTGGATGCGCTTCGATCGTGCGCTCGGCGCCGCCGCGCACCGATCCGGCCTCGCGATGATGATCGCGGCGCTCGTGTGGGCGGCGACAACGTTGCGGGCGCGACAAAACCAGTCGGCATGAACGGGACGGTGAACCGACGCCGGCGATTGGTGACGCGTGCCCGCATTCGCGCCGTGCTGCTGGTTTGGGCGGTGGGGTCGACGCTGTGGCTCGCCAACTCGATGCGCACGCGGGGAGTCGGCGACGACGTGATGCGCAGCACGGAGGCGGTGTCCGTGCAGGAGGGTGCGACGACCCTGCAGTTCGTGCCGGTCTCTTCAAGCCACCGCGTAGGACTCATCTTTTTTTGCGGCTCCGGCGTTGGTGCGCGTGCCTACGCTCCATTGTTGCGCCCGATCGCCGAGGCCGGCTATGCAGTCTTCGTCGTCAAGCTCCCGTATCGTTTCGCGCCGTTGGACGCCCACCGGGAAGAGGCGATCGATCGCGCCCGCACGGTGATGGCGGCTCACCCGGACATCCCGCGCTGGACGATAGCCGGGCATTCACTCGGCGGTGCGATCGCCGCGCGCATGGCGCGGGCCGACCCGGGAGCCGTCTCGGCGTTGGTACTGATGGGCACCACGCACCCGAAGGACATCGATCTGTCACTCCTCCAGATGCCGGTGACGAAGATCTACGCCAGCAACGACGGAGTGGCGCCTGCTGAGCGAATCCTGGCGAACAAACAGCTGCTTCCGCCGGCCACCAAGTGGGTGAGCATCGCCGGCGGTAACCATTCTCAGTTTGGTCATTACGGGCATCAGCTGTTCGACGGTACGGCATCGATCAGTCGTGACGCGCAACAGGCCGTCGTACGATCGGCGTTGCTCGAATCGCTGGCCTCTATCAGTCAACATCCCTAGCAGGCTGATGAAAGGATAATGATCAATTTCCAAGCGCCAACTCCCAACCTCCTAGCGGGCCGATTCGCTGCCGTTTCTGGAGCGTGGGAGTTGGAAATTGGGAGTCGGGAGTTGATTCGATTCCATGTTTGACCTCACTTCTGTTCCCGAAACCAATCCTGTTGATCTTTATCGCGTCCGCGACGGCATCTACGCCGCCGACATGCTGCTGACCGCGCTCGTCCATCTCGATCTCTTCTCGTGGCTCGCCGAACAGCCATCGACGAAGGACGAGATCTGCCGCGCGTTCGACATCGTCGATCGTCCGGCGGACGTGATGCTGACGCTGCTGGCGGCGATGGGTCTCGTCGAGGAGCGGCAGCAGCGTTTTCACGTGACGGCCCTGGCGCGAGACCACCTGGTGAAGGCGTCACCGTGGTATCTGGGGCCGTATTACGCGTCTTTGAAGGATCGGCCGGTGGCGCTCGATCTGCTGAAGGTGTTGCGCACCGGAAAGCCGGCCAACTGGGGCAGCCGGCAGGGCGAGAAGGACTGGCACCGGGCGATGGAAACGGAGGAGTTTGCCACCCAGTTCACCGCCGCGATGGACTGCCGCGGTGTGTATCTCGCGCAGGCTGTGGCGAAGTCGGTGGACCTGTCACGGCAGCGGCACGTTCTCGACGTCGCGGGAGGCTCGGGCGTTTACGCGTGCTCGCTCGTGTCGCACTATCCGCATCTCTCGGCGACCGTGTTCGAAAAGCCGCCGGTGGACAGAATTGCGGCTCGCGCGATCGCGAACCGGGGCTGTTCGAACAAGGTGACGGTGGCCGCCGGCGACATGCTGGCTGCACCATTGCCAGCTGTCGCCGACGCGCACCTGTATTCGAACGTGCTTCACGACTGGGACGAGCCGGTCGTCCGGCAGTTGCTCTCGAAATCATTCGACGCGCTGCCGTCTCCAGGCCTGGTCGTGATCCACGACGCGTTTCTCAACGCCGCCAGGAACGGCCCGCTCCATGTCGCTGAGTATTCTGTGCTGTTGATGCACTCGTCGGAAGGGCGATGCTATGCGACGAGCGAGATGGAGCGGTATCTGAACGAGGCCGGGTTTCGCGACGTGAGGTATCTCGACACCGCGGCGGCAAGAGGGGTCATGACAGCGAGGAAGTAATTACCAATCCCTTGGCGTCGGAGTAGACTGAACCGCCAATGGACAGTTCCGCAACGGCGACATGGACCAGGGGCATTGCGCTCGCTGGGCTATGGGCGATCGCTCTCCCGCCTGCCGCTGCTGGCGACGCTCAGCCGCCCCAAACGCAGCTGTCTTCCCCCGCAGCCGACGCGAAATTGATCGACGCCCTCCGGAAAAAGGGCGTGCGGCTCGAGACCGGTCAGATCACCGCGTGGTTTTCTCCGAAAGCCATGCCGCGTGAGGACATGAACGTCCTCGTCGACCGCCTCGGGAAAGGCGTGGCAGCTCTCGAAGCATTCCTCCATACGCCGCGCCGCTGGCAGGAGTCGCGCCCGCGGCGAGTCGAGTATTTTTTCGACGACGGGCCCTTTTTCATTCCGCACGCAACGGTGAGTGGACAAGTGCTCATCCCGATGACGAGGCTCCGCGAGGGGCAGGCTCCAATACTGCACGAGACGACGCACGCCCTGCTCAGCCCCCCGCAAGGACGACGCCCGCTCGCATGGTTGACGGAAGGGTTGGCCGCGTACGTCGCGAAATCCGTCGCGGCTCAGACCGGCATCGAGGAAGGCGATCGGTTCGAGCTTGGCGACGTGCCCGAGCTCGATAGCAAGTGCGCCGCCGGGCTGTCGTCGGACCCTGGACCGAAGATTCTGCCATTCATCGGTGCTCCCGGAAATCTGCCCGTGCTGTATGCCATGGAACCCGCGCTCGTCGTGCGCCGGGTGTTTTATGGCTGCTCTGCCTCGTTCACCAAATACCTCATCGGCCGGCTGGGTCTCGAACGCGTAGTCGATGTGCTCCCCGAAGACGATCCGCACAAGACGCTCGAAGCGCTTGCAGGAGCGACGATGGCGTCGCTGCGATCGTCGTGGATGGAGAGCATCGGCGCGAAGACGCCGAGGTGAGGCCCCGGGGGGCGTAACGACCGTTCGCGCGCCGCGTCAGTGCGTCAATCCGTAGATCACGTAGTTGACGCCCAGCTTGTACGCCTCGTTCGATGCATCGAACGGAAACAAGCCCTCGCCGGACCACTCCCAATACTCCGGTACGTCGTTGTCGAAATTGGCGACGACCATGAGCCGCTTGGACGGATCGTTGTTCTCGAAGATCCCGAAATAGATGGGAGGGATTCCGGACATCGGATGGACAATCGCGTCGATGTTCTTCACCTCGAAGAAAGAGTTGAAGATGCGATGGGTGTTGTCGAGCCTGATGAAGCGCGCGTCGGGAAGCACGCGCCGCATCTGCGCTTCGAAGTTGCTCCACTGCTGCGCGCCGTCGAAGTCCTCGAACACCGCAAAACCGCCCTTCAACAGGTAGGCGCGAAACGTGGCGGCTTCCCGGTCCGTGAGATTCCAGAAACCCGGTTCCCACATGAAGGCGATCGGGTAGTTGAACAGCTCAGGGTCGTCGAGCGTCAGGATCAGACTGCGATCCGTGTGGATATCCAGGCTCGTCAGCTCTTCGAGAATCAGCGACAGGTGCTGCTCCGCGCGGGGGTAGTCGTGATTCCATGCGGCGCTGAAGCCGCCGCGGCGGGAGAACCCGAGATCAGAGCCCCAGCGCAGTCGCACGAACATGAAACGTCCGTCGTACGCCGCGCCGCCGTGGTTCGGGCTGCCGGAATCGAACTGGACCACGCCACTCGCCGGCGCGCTGAGTACGACGGCAAGCACGGCGCACAGCCATCGGCGCACGCGTCATTGTACCTAGATCAATCCCGCCGTGTCGGCGGCTGAGTTATAGTCACCGCACTTCTGGACCTCATGTCGGCAGTCCGGTCATTGCGGCGGCGGGTCAGACTCTGGGCGGCCGCCGCGGCGGCCTGCGCGATTCTCGGGCTGGCACTCCGCGCATTCTGGCTGGAGCCGGCGAGCTTGACGGTCTCGGAAGAACGAATCACGCTGCGCTCATCCTCGCATGGATCGGTGCGCATCGCGATCCTGACCGATCTACACGTGGGGTCTCCATTCAACGGCCTCGCGAAACTGCACCAGATCGTCGAGCGTACCAACGCCGCGCGTCCGGATATCGTGTGCATCCTCGGCGATCTTGTGATCCAAGGGGTTGTTGGCGGGCAGTTTGTTGCCCCGGAACAGATTGCCGCGGATTTAGGAAACCTGAGAGCTCCCGTTGGTGTGTTCGCGGTACTGGGGAATCACGACGGCTGGTTCGACCACGATCGCGTCCGCGCAGCCCTGCAGCAAAGCGGCATTCACATCGTCGAGGAAGCGGCGATGAGAGTTGCGACGCCGTCAGGCCCCCTCTGGATCGCGGGCATCAGCGACCTGTGGACCGGTAGGCACGACATTCACAAGGCGCTGGCGTCCGTGCCCGACGATGGCGCAGCGGTGGTCCTGCTGACGCATAATCCGGACGTCTTCCCGGACGTTCCGGATCGTGTCGCGGTCACGCTCGCCGGACACACACACGGTGGACAGGTAAGGCTTCCTTTCGTCGGCCGGCCGATTGTGCCGTCGCGATTCGGGCAGCGTTATGCCGCCGGACACGTGATCGAAGGTGAGCGCCATATGATCGTCGCAACGGGACTGGGCACGAGCATCCTGCCGATCCGGTTTCGCGTACCTCCGGCCGTCACGATGCTCACGATCACATCGGATTAGTGTGGGGTTCCGGCGTGTGGAGCACTGAGCAGATCGACGCTGAGCGCGGACTTGTCGGCGAGCTGGTCGGCGATGGCCGTCCACTGCTGGCCGTCACAGCGCTGATGCTGCTGCTGTCTGGCGCCTTCGCGATCTTCCTTTCCGTGCGCCGGGAGTTTCTTCCGCACGACGCCGCGTTTCTCGGCATCGACGCGCAGACGCTGTGTGCCGTCGCCGACTGCCGGATCGTGCGTTTCATGTTTCACGACCGCGTGTCATTCGGCGGTACGCTCATCTCGGTTGCCGTTCTGTACCTGTGGCTGGCGGTGTTTCCGCTGCGGCAGGGATATGCGTGGGCATGGTGGGCGTTCGTCGCGAGCGGGGTGTTGGGGTTCGGCAGTTTTCTGACCTATCTTGGATACGGCTATCTCGACACGTGGCACGGGACCGCCAGCCTCGTCTTGCTGCCCGCCTTCCTGACGGGGCTCATCCTCTCGCGGTCCCACGCCACGGTCTCACTTGCGGGCTGGTTGAACAGCACGCCGGGGCGCGGCGCGCCCGCGATCCTTCGCCGCGGCCGTTGGGGATTGCTGGCAACCGCCGCCGGCATCTGCCTGGCCGGGCTCGTGATTCTCTACATCGGGGCGACCGACGTGTTCGTCCGGGAGGACCTCATGCAGCTCACGCGCACGGACCTCGACGCGATCAACCAGCGTCTCGTTCCGCTGATCGCGCACGATCGGGCGGGCTTCGGTGGTGGCCTGGCGACGACCGGCCTGCTGCTGTTGATCTGTGCGTGGTATGCGCCGCCGACCCGCGCGTTCCATCAGGCCGTTCTCGTCGCCGGGATCGCCGGATTCGGCTGCGCGATCGGCACGCACTTCATCGAGGGCTACCTCAATCCCCTACACCTCGGCCCGGCGTTTGCGGGAGCCGCGCTCTTCGCGGTGAGTATCGGGTTCGAGATTGCCGGGTCCGCTCGGCTCAAGGACGACAAAAGACGATGAAATCCGCGACTCCCTTTGTTGCGCTGCTGCGCGGCGTCAACGTCGGCGGCAATAACATGATCAGCATGGCCTCACTCAGAGCCAGTTTCGAGAAGCTCGGTTTCGACGAGGTCGCGACGTACATCAACAGCGGCAACGTCCTGTTCAAAGCGCGCGAAGCGGACGCGAGAAAGCTCGAACAGCGAATCGAAGCGATGCTCTCGAAACAGCATCAGCTCGGGTGCAAGGTCGTCGTGCGAAGCCTGCCCGAAATGGCCAAGCTCGTGAAGAGTTTGCCGCCGACCTGGAACGGCGACGCTCGCTGGCGCTACAACGTCATATTCCTCTATCACACCATCGATTCGGAGGACCTGCTGAAGGATCTGGGACCGAAGTCTGAAATCGAGGAGGTTGTGTATCGTCCCGGCACGCTGTTGTGGTCGGCGCAGGTGAGCCAGATCACGCGAACGACGATGCTGAAGTTGTCGGCGCGAAAAACATTTCAGTACATGACCGTCAGGAACTTGAATACGACGAAAAGGCTCTACGAGCTGTTGAAGAAGATGGCGGAGCCCTGACGCGCCGGGCGCCGTCGTGCGCGACGCCACAAGGAGGCTCAGATGAACCACAAAGTTGCGGCAGTGATGATCGGTGTAGCCGGAGTGCTGCTGACGCCGGCCGAACCGGTCCGGGCCAGTGGCCCCCTCGGCATCTACGGAATCGTCGAAAAGGTCGTCTTCGAGCCGAACGAGCAGGCGCCGGCGAGAATTCAGGTGTGGGGTGCGTTCGCCTACGCCGACGGCACGGCCGGCGAGTCGCTGACGATCTCCCCGGCGAGGCGCGGTTACCTGTATTTCAGACTTCCGACGGCAGACGATGGCGGTGTGACGGCGGAAGTGGTGCAAACGATACGACGAGAGTGGATCGACCTGAAGTCGGTGTCAGGGGCAGGAACGGCGGTCGGCTTCGGACGTTGGGGATACATCGGAGGGTTTTCGGATCTACGTCCCGACGTCCGCAGCGACATGCCGCCGTACATTCTCGAGCGCGCACCGGGCAATCCACACACGGATCTGCGCGTCCGGCCCTCGTCGGAGCCGCCGACGTCGCCTGCCTTGTATCAGACGAACGTCGGGGTCGTGAAACTGTCCGCCAATGGAAATCACGCAGCCATCGTCAAGCAGCTGCAGGACGCGCTGAACCGATAGCTGCGGCTTCGGCGCGCATCTATGGTTGACTTCGTCCCACGCGGGCTAGGATGGGCCATTCCGAATGACGAGCAGACCGGCGCGCGCTGTGTGGTTCGCCGTGGCGCTCGGCGTTGGCGTCCTGTACCTGGTGATCAGCGTGGTTTTCGGAAGCCTCGCGGGCAACGCCGCGACCACGGCCGGGCGGACGCGGTGGCGCATGGCGGCGTGGCTGATCAGCGGCGTTCCATTCCTCGCGCAGATTGTCTTCGAGCGCCTGCGGCTCCGTAATCGCCCGACTGATTCGGCGTGGCACGCAGCCGTAGCCGCTGGCATCGGCGGTTTCCTGCTCGCGGTTGCCGCAACGGTCAATAAGATGTCCTCGGGGAGCCTCGATGCCCGCTACGCGGTCGCGCTGGTCGCGTGGCCGCTCCTTACCGGCGTCCCTGCTTTCGTCGTGGCGCTGGCGGTGTCGCTGATCGTTCGACCGCGAACGTAATTCCCATGAACGTCTTTTCTCTGGGTTTGTTCGTGGCGCTGTTCGTTGTTCACGAGGCCCACCTCGTCGTCCCCGCCGTTGCTCAGATTGATCAGCCCCTGATTCCGGTTCCCGCCGCGCAATACATCACCACGGCTTTCGACCATTACCCGCTGGTTGCGCTCAGCGAGATGCACGGAAACGCCGAATCACGCGATTTCCTCGCACGTCTGATTCGGGAGCCCGGATTCGCCGGCAAGGTCAACGACATCGTGATTGAGTTCGGAAATGCGCGCTACCAGGACGTTGTCGACCGCTACATTGCGGGCCGCGAGGTGGCTCGTGACGACTTACGCGGCGCGTGGGAGGACACGACGCAAGTCAGCGACATCTGGTCCCTGCCTATGTACGAGGCCATGCTCGCCGACATCCGGGCGGTCAATTTCACGCTGCCGCGTGATCGGCGCTTTCGCGTCCTGTTGGGAGATCCGCCCATCGATTGGCGCCGCGTCACGAGCCCTGCCGACGAAGACATGAACGACTGGCGCGACGCGCACTACGCGTGGGTCGTTGAAAACCGCGTCCGCGCCGCAGGACGCAGGGCGCTGCTCTTCATCGGTGGAGCGCACATCAGCCGCACGGTAGTCTTCCCTAACAGCCTGATCCACCTGCTCGACGCCCGGCTGCCTGGTCAGACGCACGTGGTTTCCGTCGTCGACACCGGGACGGTCGAGCCTGCTGTTGCCGACCGACTGCGGCCGTGGCGCGTTCCCTCGGCCGCGGCCGTTCTCGGCACATGGCTGGGACGATCCGACGTCAAGGTGATTGGCTGGCGTTTCTCTCGCGGATTGATTGAACAGGATCTGGACGCCATCCTCTATCTCAGCCCGTCTCCTCTCGCCTACGAACCGGCGCCTGCGCTGCAGAATGCATCGCCGCGAGGCGCCGAGCTGAAGAGACGTCGCGCGCTGGCTGCTGCGACCGTACCCTTCCGCGGCGCTCAGATACGATTCACTGAGGCTGCGGCAAAGCTGTCGGCCTCTTCCGAGAAGCCTCTGATGGCTGTCTCGACCGAGTTGCAGCGGGATCGAGCGCTCCGTGTGGTGGTCAAAGCGTTTGCCGACGCTCGTGAGCCGGCTCCGTTGGCGCTGTCGACGGCTCGGGCTGAGCAGGTGGTGGAGTGGCTGGCCTCGCGAGGAATCCCGCGCTCGCGCCTGCGGCCTCTCGGGTGCGGCGCCGCACGGCCGCTGTGGAGTGACGATGCGCCAGAACATAGAGCGGCAAACCGGCGTGCTGAAATCGTCCGGAATACGCCCACCGCCGGATGTGAGCCGCCATCGTCTTTTGCACCCATTCCGTCACCGAAAGCCGCGGGACGCCGCTGATTCAGTTTCGTAGATGTAGAGCGTCGACGTGTCGTCTTCCGGCATGAAATAGGCTCGTATTCCAGTCGCCGCCGGTTCGACCCAGACGGGATTGTGCGTCATGTCGAGACCGGTCGCAGTCCACAGCAGCACGGGCGCCTGGTGCAGCGGACGGCCATCGTGAAGATCGACCAGTTCCATGCCGCCCAGACGAAACGGCGTGCCGTTCTGCGTGACCCGCAGCTCGGTCACACCAGTGCACACCATTCGATGGTTCCCGGCGTATTTGCAATCCTGGTAGTCGATGTAATGTGATGCGTTTTGTCTCGGACGCGGCGTCTGCGGCGTGCCGCGAACGCTGCCGCCTTGCACCTTCCACTGATAGAACCGGCGCGATCCCCAGCTTGCCCCGTGCAGGATGTTCTCGTCGGTGTCGTATGCGACGGCCCCAATGTGATCGTCCACCCGGAACGTTTCGGTGGCGCGCATGGTCTGCGGATTGACCCGGTAGATGATCGCGCGGCTGTTCGGCCGGTATTCGGCGACCGCGACCCAGATGCTCGTGCCGTCGTAGTCGATTCCCCCCGGGTGATAGATGCTGCCCTCTCCGAGACGCACGTCCGCGAGCAGGTTCCCCGACGTGTCCATCTTGAACAGGTGTCCGGCGCCTTCCCCGGCGTCGCGATCCACGCCATTGACGGGAGCGGGGAAGCGCTTCGTCGGCACCGTGACTTCCACGGACGATACGAAGATCGTGTCGCCGATCTTCACCATGCCTTGCGGGTGAAATGTCCGGAACCGGATCGGAACCGACGACACGAGCGTCCACTGGGTTTCACGGGTGAGTGCCATGACCCGATCGCCGACGAGCGACCGTGGCTGCTGTGCCGAGCCGGAGGTGAGCGCGATGACAATGGCGGCGACTGCGAACCCACGCATCTTGGACCCTCGCGAAGAAGTGTCGAACTGAGCCCTAGTTTTTATCAGGGTTTGCGCACGGGCGCGGAAGGCGCGATCATCTTCGCTATGCACATGCCGCGGCGAGACCGCCTGGCGGAGGACCGGACCGGCGAAAGCCAGTTCCACGGGATCCGCTGCCCGCGGTGCCACTGGCAGCCAATTTCGTCGAGCCGATGGACCTGCGAAGCGAGTGCTGCCCCGGAACCGTTTTTTCACGGATGCCGGACGCAGTGGAACACGTTCGCCACCCGCGGCCGCTGTCCCGGCTGCGCCCACCTGTGGCGCTGGACGTCGTGCCTGCGCTGTGCCCAGTGGTCTCTGCACGAAGACTGGTACGAGAAAGGCAGCGAACGCTGACGGCGCAGCAGGTGGCTACGCCAGTCGACGCTAGGTGCGCAGACGACGGCCCATCCGGACGTACATGAGCGCGCAGATGAACGCCGCGATCAGCAGCACGAGCGCCTGTACCGGACTATCGCGCAGCACCACATACCGGATCTGGTTCCCCTCGAAACTGAACGCGAACATCGTCAGCCCGAACGCGATGGCCATCGCGAGCAGCGTGGTTCGCTTCCGATTGAAGCGGCGCACGCGCTCGAGCGTCACTCTCTCACCATCTGGCGTCGGTGCACTCGACTCGGCGGCCGTAAGCAGTGACGCGGTCCGTGCAGCGGCCTCGCGCACGGTCGCGGCGAATTCCGGATGTTCGCGCAGATAGTCCTCGAGCAGCTGCCGCGTGCCCGGGCTTGCCTCGCCCGCAAGGTACAGGGGCAGCAAATCGGTAATGACGTCGTTGCTGATGTTCATGGCTGGACCCTCTCTGGAGTCAGATTGGCAAGTTTGACCCTCGCCCGGTGAACCTTGACTTTTGCGTTCGCGATCGAGATCTTCAGGGCCTGCGCGATTTCGTCGTAGCGCATTTCCCCCTGAGTGCGCATCAGCAGCGCGGCGCGTTCGATTTCGGGCAGGTTTTTCAGGAGTCGCAGCACTGTGCGCAGTGCCGTTCCCGACTCGAGCTGCTCGTGCTGTCCCGGTGAGGACGACGGAATGAGATCGCTGAGCTCGACATGCCGTGACGATCGGCCAATCTCCGACAGGTAGAGGTGCCGCACAATCGTGAAGAGGTACGCCTTGACGGTGGCTTCACGGATTGGGGACGCGGAGGTCCAGGCCCGGAGGAACGTTTCCGACGTCAGATCGTCGGCGAGCGCCGCATCACCGCACAGATACAATGCGAACCGGTGCACGTCGGCGGCGTAGCGTGAATACAGATCGTGCAGGTCCATCGTTCGTGATCAAGATACCGGCCAGCCCCGGAAAAGTTACACTGAGACCATCGCCATGACGGTCGTGTATTGGCCGCTCTGGACCGGCGCCGCGCTCGGTCTGGCCGCGCTGGCCTGCAGTGCGGGGGCCCCTGAAGGCCAGTTTCCGGAGCGCGACTGGGCGTCCGAGCGCCAGCGGATGGTCGACCAGCAGCTTCGCGCCCGCGATATCCGTGATCCGAGGGTGCTGGATGCGATGGCGCGGGTGCCGCGCCACCTGTTCATTCCCACCGCGAACCGCACGGAGGCCTACCAGGATTCACCCGTGCCGATCGGATACGGTCAGACGATTTCGCAACCCTACATTGTGGCGTTCATGACCCAGGCGCTCGAGATCGAGCCGAACGATCGCGTGCTGGAGATTGGTACCGGGTGCGGCTACCAGGCGGCCGTACTCAGCGTGCTCGCGAAGCAGGTGTACTCGATCGAGATAATCGGGGCGCTCGCCGAGCGTGCGCGCGAGACGCTGGGGGCGCTTGGTTATCGCAACGTCGAGGTGCGCACGGGGAATGGCTACCTGGGATGGGCCGAACACGCGCCGTTCGATCGCATCATGGTCACCGCCGCGCCCGATGAAGTTCCCGCGATGCTCGTCCAGCAGTTGAAGGTCGGTGGTTTGATGGCGGTTCCGGTGGGGACGGTGATGCAGGAATTGCGGATTCTGCGCCGCACCGAGACCGGGACCGAAACTCTCGATACCCTGCCGGTGCGTTTCGTCCCCATGACCAATAAGCCAAAGGACGCGCCGGACTGACTGCGCTACGATTCCCGAGATGGAGAGGTTGAGGCATGACCGTCATCGATCGTACTGAAGCCGCGGAGTATTTCTTCACCTACATCAATCAGGTTCCCGAGGGGGAGATCGGGCGCATTCTCGAGGCGCAGGGGCGAGAGACTGTGCAGCTCCTGAGCGGCATCTCCGAGGAGCGGTCGCTCCATCGGTATGCGGCGGGGAAGTGGACGATCCGCGAGGTCGTCAGCCACATCAATGATACGGAACGCATGTTCACGTTTCGGGCGCTGTGGTTCGCCCGGGGATTCGACAGCGAGCTTCCGAGTTTCGACCAGGACGTCGCAATCCGAACGGCGGGCGCCAACGATCGCGCGTTTCGCAGCCACGTCGACGAGTTCCGTGCGATTCGGGCCGCAACGCTCACGCTCTTCGGCGATCTGCCGGCCGACGCGTGGACCCGCCGCGGCAAGGCGAGCGGAAACCCGTTCAGCGTCCGCGCGCTCGCGCACATCACCGCTGGCCACGTCGCGCATCACCTGCGGCTGCTGCGGGAGCGGTACCTCTAATTGGCGGCTGGCGGCTGGCGGCTGGCGGCTGGCAGCTGGCAGCTGGTAGCTGGTAGCTGGTAGCTATGAACAACCGAGATCGGATCATCGACGAATTGACCCGTGCGCTGGAACGGGATCCCTGGTACGGTCCGGCGATTAGCGAGGTCCTCGAAGGCGTCGATGCCACCGCCGCCGCCGCCCGCCCGATCGCCGGGGCGCATTCGATCTGGGAGCTCGTGCATCACGTGACCGCATGGGTCCGGGCGATTCACACGCGTTTGAAGGGAAGCGTCTGTGAGCTCGCCGGCGAGGCGGACTGGCCGCCGGTGCGCGAACCCAGCGAGCGCGCATGGACGGCGGCGGTCGATGATCTCCGGCGCGCGCAAGCGGAGCTCGTCGCGACGCTTCGGAGCCTCGGCGATGCAGACCTCGGTGCCACGACACCTAATCGTGACTACGACCTCGAATATCTGTTGCGCGGGTTGACGCAACACCACGCCTATCACACGGGCCAGATGGCGATCATCAAGAACGCCGGCCGCAAGCGAACATGAGATGCGACAGCTAGCCTTCGCGCTGACAGCGATCGCAACCCTGATCCCCGTCGTCGATCAGGCGCCCCCGAGAGCGCAGGCTGCTGATCGAGCCATGACCATCGACACGCCGATGGCTGCCCCGCGCTGGGCGGTGCTCGAGCGCCGGCTTCTCGCGGACAACGTTCCCGCCTGCGGCGAATTCTTCCGGAAGTATTTCGACGACCGCGGCCACCTGCAATGTGTTGTCCGCTGGGGCGCGAACGATGGTCCGGATGACGCCTTCGAGAATTTCAACCGCTGGCCGGAGCTGCATGCGCTCGGCGCGAGCGACGAGATCCTGAGGCTGTACACGAAGGGACATGAAGGACTTCTCGAGCAGTACGCCGGCGCCCGGACCGTCGAAGTTCCGATCGCCCGGCAAGGCATGTACTACAAGGAGTTCATCGTCCAGTCGGACTGGATGCATCACGGCGAAGGGTTGCAGCTCTTCAACCGCATGGGCCTTTCCGTGCCTGCGGACAGCAAGTATCAGCAGCGCGCCCGGCGGTTCGCCGGCCTGTATATGGGGGAGGATCCGGAGGCGCCGAACTACGACCGAGTACACAAGATCATCCGCAGCATGCAGAACGGCAGCCGCGGGCCGATGCTGCGGCCGGCGACGCCTCTCGACTGGGTGGGCGATCCATTCGACGTCACGAAGTTCACGGCGCTGCACGGCGAATCCACCTTCCAGCAATTCCTCGCCCACTACGCCGAGTACGGCGACGTGGTCGGCGATCACTTTCTC
>Ga0070670_100001344_pt1 | contig 19675 bp, 13 predicted proteins | sample KBSS63metaG_FD_64665 | JGI IMG/M metagenome (GOLD analysis project Ga0070670, IMG submission 64665) | Switchgrass rhizosphere microbial communities from Kellogg Biological Station, Michigan, USA - KBS S6-3 metaG | ecosystem: Host-associated > Plants > Roots > Rhizosphere > Soil ... | reverse complement strand
GATCGGCCCTCCGGAATATCGCATGTCTGCCGGGCACCGCCTGCGAGCGACGGATCGGGCGATCGCGCCAGGCGTTGTTCGACACCGGCACACGGCCCGGACGAACTGCCGTGGCGCCGACGCTGCGCGAGGCGTCCACTTGCCGGACTCGATCGCGATTGGTGTGGCCATGCCGAAGTGCGATGAGTGCGTGGGATCGCGCGGCGCCGGCTTGCGTTCGCCCCGTCGTACGCGATGCCCTCGCATCGAGGCCGACATGGGGCGCGGTGGCGGCGCAAGCCGATCGAACAGGCCACGCGCGAGTGGCTAGACTTCCGCGATGTCCTCGTCCCGCGACCATGCCGTTCCCGCCATTCCCCGCCCGTTCCGCTGGCACCCTGGCGACGGCCTGCACCCCGGCTGCCTGCAGCGCATGCGCGCGAAGCTGCGGCGCCCGGCAAAACCGATGGGCGAGGCCTGGTTCATGGGCGAGGACCGGCACATGTTCGTGTCCCTGCTGGGCAATCTGGAGCGCTGCTCGAGCGAGGAACTGCGTGCGCCGCTGGAGGAAATCGCCTCCGGTATCGCCAGCTTCGGCCCCATGGACGAATGGACCGACTGGTACCGGTATCTGCTGGCCCAGCTCGTGGCGCGGCATCCGGAGCAGTCGTTCGACAGCCTCTACCAACGCCTGGTGACGGCCTTCATCGCCGTGCATCCGCGCGACATCGACGAACCGTATCCCGGCTTCGCCGACGATGCGCGGCAGACCCTGGGCCGCTGCCTGATGGATCCATCGCGCTGGAGCGGAGCGCGGCTGGCCGTGGCCGCGCCGCAGGATCCGTTCGCCCACCCCGACCACCGTTTCGCATGGAGCGTGGCCTGCGGCGATTTCTCGGCCGGCATGGTCTTCTGCACGAAGTACCTCGCCAGCGCCGAACTGCCGGCCTGGCTGGATTCGGCATTCGCGATCCAGTGCCCGCTGTGGACCACGCAACTCCATGGCTGGCTGTTGGGCGCCTACCCCTTGTTGTCGGGGCGCGTGCCGCAACTGGCCGCGCTGGAGAACGACGCCGCGAGCGAGGTCGCGTGGCTGGGAACGCATGTGCTGAAGGGCGACTTCTCGGGCGACCACGCTGCGTCCAGGCCGCCGCTGCCGCTGCTGTCGGAGCCGCGCTGCCAGGCCGTGCTGGATGCCGTGCGCCGGCATGTGTCGGAAGCGCGCTATTTCGCCTGGTTGGACGCGATCAAGCCCTACCCCTACCTGGAGACGCTGCTGGGCGGCATGCCGAGCCGCTTTGCCGAGGTGTTCGAGATCGCTTAGCTGGCGGTCCCGGGCGCGCGGGCTTCTCGTCGCGGCGAATTGCCTGCACCCGCCGCCTTTCCGGCGTGCCTGACCGAGAGCACCTGCACTTCGCTGACTTGCCGCACGCTGCTGTCGACCACAGCACGGACGCAGGCGGGCCGCTGAAGCGGCGCGCCCGCCGCCGCCCCGGCGGCTCGCGTATGATCCGCGCTCTTCGCCCCTTCCGAACCGGCATCATGGATCGAGCCCGTCCGTCGCTTGCCTGGCCGCGCCTGCTGGCGTGGCTCGTCGTCGTCGCGCTGTTGGGGTGTGCCGCCCCCGCGCTGGCGCAGACCGCGCGCAAACCCTCGCCCTACGAATACCGGCCAGGCCGCGAGGGCGCCACACCGCGGCTGGTGCTGGGTCCGGACGCGCTGCCGCGCCTGGACAGCCGCGCGCAGTTCGCGCGGCTGGCCCGGGTCTACAACCCCGGCACCGCGCTGGAAATCCCGCACCTGCTCTTCGTCATCGACCGGCAGCAGGGCGGGCGTGTCTACTACCTCAACACGCGGCGGTTCGCGCTGCACGAGCAGTTCGTGCGCCAGCGTCTGGCACCGGAGATGGACAAGGCGGCGCTGAAGGCGCAGTACCGCGATCCGCAGCGGCGGTTCCTGTTCGGCACCCTGAGCTGGCAGCGCGATCTACCGGGCTACACCTACGAGTTCTGGGAGGGCGATGTCCTGACGGCGTCCCTGCTGCAGCAGGCCGACGCCGCCTTGCGCGCGTCGTTCTACGAGGCGCTGCGCTTCAAGACCAACTCCACGCAGCAGGAGCAACTGGCCGCCGCGACCGGGCTGGCCTTCGTCACCCAGGAAGCGCTGCTGCGCGAGCAGCGCTTCCTGCCGTTGAACACCGGGCGTGCCGAGGGCCGGCTGCGCATCGTCCGCTCCGAGGCGCAGCTGCGCACGCTGAGTCCGCGCGACATCCCGGTGCTGGACGAGGTGCCGATCGCGCTGGCGCCGGTCGCCGGCCTGGTCACGCAGCGTCCGTCGACCCTGCTGTCGCACGTCAACCTGCTGGCCAAGGGCTGGGGCATCCCGAACGTGTACTTGCGCGATGCGCAGGCGGCGCTGCGCCAGTACGACGGCCGCTGGGTGCGGCTGGAGGTCAGCCACAACGACTACCGGGTGACGCCGCTGGCGGGCCCGTCGGCGAGCGCGCAGGCGCCCGCCCCGCGCACGGCGGCGCGGGCGCTGCCGCGTCCGGATCTGACCGTGGGTGAACTCAAACCGCTGGATGCGCTGCGCGCGCGCGACAGCCGCTTCTGCGGCAGCAAGGCCGCCAACCTCGGCACGCTGAAGGCGGTGCTGCCGCCGGCGGCGCGCGTACCGGACGGCTTCTGCATCCCGTTCTCCTTCTATGCGGCGACGATGCAGCGCCTGCACATCGCCTCGCGCCTGCGCGACCTGCAGCGCACGCCCGGCTTCGCCACCGACGCCGACGTGCGCCGCGCCGCGCTGGCGACGCTGCGCGCCGAGATCGCCGAGGCCACGCCCGATCCGGCCTTCGCGCGCGCGCTGGAGGCGCAATGGCGCGCGCAGCTGCACGGCGCCGGCGTGTTCGTGCGCAGCTCGTCCAACTCCGAGGATCTGCCCGGGTTCAGCGGCGCCGGCCTGTACACCACCGTGCCCAACGTCACCCGCGCCGACGCCCTGGCCAAGGCGGTGCAGACGGTGTGGGCGTCCGTCTACAACTTCGAGGCCTACGAAGCGCGCGCCGCCGCCGGCCTGCCGCAGGATGCGGTGGCCATGGCGGTGCTGGTGCAGGCGGCCGCGCCGTCGGACAGCTCGGGCGTGATGATCACCCGCGACCCGTTCGATGCCGCCCGCCGCCACGTCACCTACATCTCGGCCAAGCGCGGCCTGGGCATCCGCGTGGTCGAGGGCAAGCGCCAGGCCGAGCAGGTGATGTACTCGACCCGCTCCAAGGCGGTGCAGGTGCTGAGTCACTCGGCGGAAGACACCCAACTCGTCGCCAATGCCACCGGCGGCGTCCGCGAAGTGCCGATCACCGGCACCCGCCAGGTGTTGACCGACGCGCTGATCGCGCGACTGGCCGAGGTCGGCGCGCTGACCAAGCAGGCGCTGGGCGGCGTCGATCAGGACATCGAGTGGGCCGTGGTCGGCGACGAGGTGGTGATGTTGCAGGCGCGGCCGTATGTGGATGGGAATTCGCGATAGCGATCGCGGATGAGCGCACATCGGCCCACCAGGCTGGCTAACGCCGCGCGCGCTCCAGCGCCAACCGCTCCTGCGACTTGGCGTCCTTCAGTGCGGCGCCACGTTCCAGCAGCGACAGTGCGGCGGCACGGTCGCCGTCTCCGCCGCGTTCCAGGCGCATCAGCGCGGCGTTGTAGGCGGCGATGGCGCTGCCCTTCGCCGCGGCGCGCTCGAAGCCGGCCAGGGCCTTGTCCGGACACAGGAACATGATGTCCCACCCGGCCGCGGCCTGCGTCAACAGCGCCAGATCGGTGTCGGCGATCTCGTCCTCCACGTAGGCGGGCCAGCCGCCCGCCATCGACACGAACAGGTCCGCGCCTTCGGGCAGGAAGTAGGAGCCGGCGCCTCGGCGCATCGTGTAGGCCTGGCGGGTGGTGTGGCGTGCGCCATCCTTGGAAAGCCACAGGAAGCCGTCTTCGCCCTTCACGGGAAAGCCGTCCAGGGCCTTGGAGACGCGTTCTGCGAGCGACGGCACACCCGGCTGCGGCGACACACCGGTCCACGAAGCCAACAGTTCGACCTGCTTTACCTTGGCGTCGCGCTTCGCACGCACGGCCGTGGCGAGTTCTTGGGGGGTGAGAATGCGCCACTGTCCGTCGTACATGCGCCATGGGCTGGCGTGCATGGCGATGGTGAAGTTCGTGTCGCTGTCCGGAATCGCCTCCAGGTAGTCGTGCAGCACGCTTCCGGAAAAGACGCAGTCGGCCGAATCCTCCTGCGGCGTACAGGTCGTGACGCTGACCGCGCCCGACAGCGGGAGGTGGTGGTCGCAGGCCCACGTCGCGGGACTGAGCAGGCATAGAGCGAGCAGTGCGCGTTTCATCTGATGGCGAGGAGTGGTCGATCGCAAGCGCGAAGCTTGCAGCCTCCCTTGCACTCCGGCAAGCGAGCAGCGTGAGGACGGTCGTGCGCCTGCCTGGCGGAGCAGCGCTCGATGGATCGCCTGGGTTCCAATTTCCAGGAGACGCCGAAGGCCAGGGGGCGCGGTTGCATCGATCTCAGGTACGGCTTTAGCGGCGACCGGAGACGTCGCATGCCTTGGCATCGCGTGGTGCGTTGACGCCGATCGCTTGCGCTAACGTTGGATGTGGATGTGGATGTGGATGTGGATAGGCTGCGTGCTGCGGAGGCCGTCGCGGCTGAAGCCGCTCCTACAAGGGGCGGCATCTACGGCGAAGTTCGTTGGCAGTTCTGTAGGAGCGGCTTCAGCCGCGACGAACGGAGTCGAGAGGTCTCGGTGTCGCATGCGCTACAGAATCGATACGTCCTGGAACATCGCTGTATTGCGAATGGGCCGCGAGCTGCGGAAACAGTCGCGGCTGAAGCCGCTCCTACAGGGCAGGGATGGGGTCTCTCGCGATCCGGTGGGTATGGCTAGGCCAGCAGCCGCGGCCGAAGCCGCGACTGCACACGCTTGCACTCGCTTTGTCGGAGGCGGGCCCAGTCCCCGCCCGGATCATCGACTACCATGCCAACGCCGGCCGCTTACCCCGCCGCCGGCGGCGCCGCCGCGTTCCGGTGCTGGGCGGCGGTGGACTTGTTGTCGCGCTCGGCCGCCAGCAGGGTCAGCGAACGGCCGATGCCGTGCCACGGCGAGCCGCCGGGCAGGCCATGCTCCAGATCGCGCTCGGCGGTGTCGATCAGCACGCGCCAATGCTCGCCCTCGACCAGCGGCAGGGTGAAGCCGACGTCCTCCACGGCACCGTTGATGATCATCAGCAAGGTCACGTTCGACGCCGCCTGGCGCAGGCCGCTGGACGGCGCCCTGCCGTCCAGGCGCATCATCATCGCCCGCGCATGCGGGTCGTGCCAGGACCCCTCGGTCATTTCCTCGCCGTCCGGCGCCAGCCAGGTCACGTCCTTGATGCCCAGCTCTTCGTCGTAGACGCCGTCGAAGAAACGCGCGCGGTGCAACAGCGGATAGTGCGCGCGCAGGTGGCTCAGGCGGGCCACGAACGCGGCCAGCCGCTCGGCGCGCTCGCCGCCTTCCCAGTTCAGCCAGGTCAGTTCGTTGTCCTGGCAGTAGGTGTTGTTGTTGCCGCCCTTGCTGCGCCCGAACTCGTCGCCGGCCAGCAGCATCGGCGTGCCCTGCGACAGCAGCAGCGTGGCCAGCATGTTGCGCATCTGCCGCTGGCGCAGCGCGTTGATCTGCTCGTCGTCGGTCTCGCCCTCGGCGCCGTAGTTGGCCGAGATGTTGTTGTCCGAGCCGTCGCGGTTCTCTTCGCCGTTGGCGTCGTTGTGCTTGTGCGCGTAGCTGACCAGGTCGTGCAGGGTGAAGCCGTCGTGCGCGGTGACGAAATTGACCGAGGCCGACGGGCGGCGGCCGCGGTGGTTGAACAGGTCGGCCGAGCCGGTCAGGCGCGTGGCCAGTTCGGCCAGTTGGCCTTCGTCGCCGCGCCAGAACGCGCGCACGTTGTCGCGGAACTTGTCGTTCCATTCCGACCAGCCCGGCGGGAAGCCGCCGACCTGGTAGCCGCCCGGGCCGACGTCCCATGGCTCGGCGATCAGCTTGACCTGGCTCAGCAGCGGATCCTGGCGGCAGGCGTCGAGGAAGCCGCCCTTGGGATCGAAGCCGTGGTGTTCGCGGCCGAGGATGGTGGCCAGGTCGAAGCGGAACCCGTCCACGTGCATCTCCGAGACCCAGTAGCGCAGCGAGTCGTTGACCATGCGCAGCGCGCCGGCATTGGTCAGGTCGAAGGTATTGCCGGTGCCGGTGTCGTTGATGTAGAAACGGCGGTCTTCGGCCAGGCGATAGTAGCTGGCGTTGTCGATGCCCTTGAACGACAGCGTCGGCCCCAGTTCGTTGCCCTCGGCGGTGTGGTTGTAGACCACGTCCAGGATCACTTCCAGCCCGGCATGGTGCAGCCGCGCCACCATCTGCTTGAATTCGGCCACGGTGCGCGTGGCCATGTAGCGCGGCTGCGGCGCGAAGAAGCCGATGGTGTTGTAGCCCCAGTAGTTGCGCAGGCCCTGCTTGAGCAGGTATTCGTCGTCGACGAAGGCGTGCACCGGCAGCAGCTCCACCGCGGTCATGCCGAGCCGCTTGATGTGCTCCACCACCTCGTCGACCTTCAGTCCGGAGAAGGTGCCGCGCCACGCCTCGGGGACCGACGGGTGGCGCATGGTGGTGCCGCGCACGTGGGTCTCGTAGATCACCGTGCGGTCCCACGGGGTCTGCAGGCGCTGGTCCTTGCCCCAGGTGAAGGCCGGATCGATCACCGCGCACTTGGGCATGTAGGCGGCGCTGTCGCGGCGGTCGAAACTCAGGTCCGCGTCCTTGTGGCCGATGGTGTAGCCGAACAGGTGCGGCGCCCATTTCACTTCGCCGACCAACTGCTTGGCGTACGGATCGAGCAGCAGCTTGTTCGGATTGAAGCGGTGTCCGGCATCGGGCGCGTACGGGCCGTGCACGCGATAGCCGTAGAGCTGGCCGGGGCGCGCGTCGGGCAGGTAGCCGTGCCAGATTTCGTCGGTGTACTCGGGCAAGGCGATGCGCTCCACCTCGCGTCCGCGCTCGTCGAACAGGCACAGCTCCACCTTGGTGGCGTTGCTCGAATAGATCGCGAAATTGACGCCCAGGCCGTCCCAGGTGGCGCCCAGGGGAAAGGAGCGGCCTTCGCGGATGCGGGAACGGCTGGCGAGTTTGCGGAGGGGCATACGGAGTCCTTACGACGTGGCGGAGCCGTTGCCGGCGGAAGAAAGCGGTGGGTCCTGCAGATGGGCCTGGGCTTCGGCATCGACCAGGCGCTCCGCCATCGCCCAGTGGCGGGCGGCGCGGCCGTCGGGCCGGCCTTCGGCCTCCCAGATTTCGTGTGCGAGTTGCTCGATGCGGCGCTTGCGTGTTTCTTCGTCCATGGCGGTCTTGTCAGGGGAGGGTGGCCAGTACGGCGACCGGGAAGTCGGCGAGCAGCGCGGACACCGGCGTCGCCGCCGATAGTGCAAGCGTGTGTCCGCCCAGCACGTGCCGGTACTGTGCCGGGGGCAGCGTCAGAATGGTGTCATGCCACTCCAGCGGCGCGTGCAGCGGCGCGGACGGATCGAGCGCCTGCGCGGTCGCGCCCAGGCGCGGCACCACCACCAGCAGGGTCTGTCCGTCGTGTTCGCGGGCGAAGCCGAGCACGCGTTCGGCGTGCGCGCCCTGCGCCACCAGCGGGCGGTAGCCGCCGTGCGCGAATAGGGCCGGGTGCGCGGCGCGCAGCTGCAGCAACTGCGCGGTCAGCCAGGCCTTGACCTGGCCGTTGCGCCAATCGCGCAGCAGCGACGCCGGCGTCGGTGCGTCGCGCAGCCAGGCCGCGCGCAGCGCGTAGTCCACCGGACGGCGGTTGTCCGGATCCACCAGCGACAGGTCCCAGCCTTCGCTGCCCTGGTACAGGTCGGGCACGCCCGGCGCGGTCAGGCGCAGCGTGGTCTGCGCCAGGCTGTTGCGCGCGCCGGCGGGGGCCAGCGCCGCCGCCGCCTGCGCCAGCGCCTGGCGCAGCGGCGCGCCGGCCGGCGCCAGCAGCGCCGCGTCCAGCAGCGCGCGCGCGGCGTTCTCGTAGGCCTCGTTCGGCCAGGTCCAGTAGGTCCGCAGCTTGGCCTCGCGCGCGGCCTTGAGCTGCCAGGCGGCGATGCGCTCGGCGTAGTCGCGCAGGCCGTCGCTATCGTCGGCGGCCAGCTCCAGCGGCCACGCGGCGACCAGCATCTGCCACAGCATCAGCAGGTCGCCGGGCAGCGGCGCGGCGCTGCCGGCCGGCAGCAGGTCGGCGGACAAGGCCTGAAAGCGCGTCACCTGTTCGGCCCACCACGGCGCCTGCGCGCTGAGCGCGGCCAGGCGCATGCGCAGGTCTTCGCCGCGCTTGTGGTCGTGGGTGGCGGTGGCCAGCAGCGCGCGCGGATGGCGTTGCGCGCGGGCGGCGTTGGCGGCGTGGAAGTCCGCCGGCGCCAGCGCGAACACGTCCGGGTCGCTGCCGACCTCGTTGCGCGACAGCAGCACGCCGTGGCGGTAGAACGCGGTGTCCTCGACCGACTTGGCGTTGAGCGGCGCCGACAACTGCTCGATGCGCCGGCGCACGATGCGGCGCAGCGCCACCTGCGCCTTGCCGATGCCGCGGCCGTCGCGGCTCCAGCGTTCGATGGCGTCGATCGCGGCGACCACGCGCGGTTCGGCGTCGACGCGCGCGCGCTGCGCGGCGTGCGCCAGGCGCGCCGCGTCGGCTTCGTCCAGGCCGTCGGGGCCGGCGTAGGTGCGGTACACCTCGAACTGCCGCAGCAGCGCCATCAGGCCCTGCGCCAGCATCTGCGGGCTGAACTCGCGGGCGGCCGGTTCCAGGTGCGCGGCAGCGGCCAGCGCCTGCACGGTGCGCACGAATTCGGTCTGCAGCGAGCCGCGCAGGATCTCGTCGCGCGCGGCGCGCTGTTCCTGGCCGAAGTCGCCGCTGCGCCCGCTCCAGCGCCGCCACAGCGCGGTCAGCGGCGCGGCGCCGGCCGGGTCGTGCAGCACGCCGGCGACCTGGTCCATGAAGTCGTAGCCGGTGCTGCCGTCGCAGGGCCAGTCGCTGCGCAGGGTTTCCCGCGGCGCGAGGATCTTCTCGATGTACAGCGCGATGCCGCCGGCGGCGATGCCGCGGCGGCGGCCGGCGCGGTCCAGTTGGGCGCGCAGCCGCTGCACGTAGCCGGTGGGATCGGCCAGGCCGTCCACGTGGTCCACGCGCACGCCGTCCAGGTGGCCCTCGGCGACCAGCCGCAGCGGCAGTTCGTGCACCGCGGCGAACACCTCGTTCTGCTCCACGCGCAGCGCCGCCAGCGAGGTGATGTCGAAGAAGCGGCGGTAGTTGAGCATGTCGTTGCCGACCCGCCACCAGGCCAGGCGGTAGCACTGGCGTTCGATCAGCCGGTGTAGCGCGTCGTCGCCCAGGCGCGCGGCGTCGTTGAGCCGCGCCGCCCAGGCCTGGCGCGTGGCCGGCGGGTCCTGCGCGATGGCGCCTTCCAGGCGGATCGGGAAGCGCTGGTCGTGATGCGCCAACTGCGCCTCGCCGTCCGCGTCCACCTGCAATTGCAGCACGCCTTCGCTCAGCGCCTGCGCGTAGGGACGGTCCAGCACCGGCAGCCACAGCTTGCCGTCGCGTCCAGGCGCGCGCCAGTCGATGTCGAACCAGCTGGCGTGGCGGCTCTGCCGGCCATGCTTGAGCACGTCCCACCACCACGGGTTGGCCGCGTGCGCGGCCATGTGGTTGGGCACGATGTCCAGGATCAGGCCCATGCCGTGCGCGCGCGCGCGTTCGGACAGGTGCAGCAGCGCCGGTTCGCCGCCGAGTTCGGGATTGACCTGGCGCGGATCGGTGACGTCGTAGCCGTGGATGGAGCCGGGCACCGCGGTGCCGATCGGCGACAGGTACAGGTGGCTGATGCCCAGCCCGGCGTAGTACGGCACCTGTTCGGCGGCGTCGAGCAGGGTGAAGCCGGCATGCAGTTGCAGGCGGGCGGTGGCGCGCAGCGGGATCAAGCTCATGGTGTGGTTCCTTGCGCGGCGGAGGCGGTGCGGCGGGCGTGCGCGAACGCGTCCAGGCGGGTGGCGAGCAGGGCGTCGGCGGCGGCCGCGTCCGGCGCGGGCAGACGCCGGCGCCAGTTCGGGTGGCCGTCGACGGTGCCCGGCAGGTTCGGTTGCTGGTCCAGGCCCAGCGCGTCCTCGGCCGGCAGCAGCGCCAACGGCGAGGGGGTGGCGGCGACGAAGCGCAGCGCGTCCAGCTCGGGATCGTGCGGCGGCGTCAGCGCGGCGGCGACCGCGGCGTCCATCGCGGCCACGTCGGCGTTGCGGGTCGCGTGGTCGGCACGCTGCTGCGCGGCATCGGACAACTGCAGGCGCCGGCGCCAGTCGATGTCCTCGCCCTGGCGCCAGCCGCGCAGGGTCGGCAGGTCGTGGGTGGTGGTGGTGGCGATCGCATCGGCGCGCCAGCGCGCCGGTGGCAGGAACGCGCCCTTGGCGTCGCGGGTGAACAGCAGCACGTCGATGCCCATCACCCCGCGTTGCGACAGTTCGGCGCGGATGCCGTCCGGCACCACCCCCAGGTCCTCGCCGACCACGATCGCCCGGTGCCGCCACGATTCCAGCGCCAGCAGGCGCAGCAGGTCGTGCAGCGGATAGCGCAGGTACACGCCGTCGGCGGAACGGGCGCCGCGCGGAATCGTCCACAGCCGCAGCAGGCCGAGAATGTGGTCGATGCGCACGCCGCCGCGATCGCGCATGACCGCGCGCAGCAGCTCGATGAAGGGGGCATAGCCGCTGGCGCGCAGCCCGGTCGGCGAGTAGCCGCCGATGCCCCAGGCCTGGCCGTCGCCGTTGAACGCGTCCGGCGGCGCGCCCAGTTCCAGCCCGGCCAGCACCGCCTGCGGCCAGGCCGCGGCCTCGGCGCCGTTGGGATCGAAGCCCACCGCCAGGTCGGCGATCAGGCCGATGCCCATGCCGGCCGCGCGCGCCTGCCGCTGCACGTCGGCCCAACTGCGCGCGGCCAGCCATTGCGCGAAGCGGTGCAGGGCCGGATCGGCATCGCCGAAATCGCGCGCGGCGAAGGCGGCGTAGTCGCGCAGGGCGGCGCCGCGTGCGTGCGCGAACGCGGCCAGGTCCGCGTGCAAGGCGGGGTCGGCCTGGGCGAAGTCGGCATGCAGTTGCTGCAGCCACCGCCACTTCGCCGCGGCCGATATCGGCCAGTCGATCAGCGTGCGCATGTGCGCCTCGGCGAAGGCCTGCTGCAGCCCGGCCGCCTGCAGCGCGTGTTGCGCCGCATCGGCGCCGAGCACGCGCGCCGGCGCGGCCTGCAAGGGATCGAGGAAGCGGCGGTCGCCCGGCGAGTACGGGCTGTAGTGGCCGCCGACCGGCCGCGCCGCGTGCACCGGGCTCAGCGCGATCGCATCGCCGCCGGCCGCGGCGATGCGATCGGCCCAGGCGGCGACACCGTCCGCATCGCCGATCCCGGCGTCGTGCCGGCCCTGCGCCGAATACACCTGCAGCGACAGGCCCCAGCGCCGCGGCGCGGGCGCGCCGACCGCTTCGGCGACGCCATAGCAGCGCGGCGGCGCCACGGCCAGGGTGGTGGCGCGCTCGCCGTGCTGCAGGGTCCAGTAGCCATGCGTGTCGAGCGCCGCCACGCGGCCCTGCGCGTCGAAGCGGCCATCGCGGCGGGTGCCGTCCTCGTGTTCGAGCCGGTACGCCGCGCCGGGCGTGCCGCCGGCGTCGATCGGCGTGCCGAGGTCGGCGGTCAGCAGCGGCGCGGCGGTGGCGGTGGCCTGCAGTCGGCGCAGGCTGTCGCGGCAGGCGGTGGCGTCGCGCGCGTCCAGGCCGAGCGCGCCAAGCACGCTGCGCAGCGTGTCGGCACCGACCGTGCGCGGGGTGTCGGTGGCGTCGATCCAGTCGACCAGCAGGCCGGCGGCGGACGCCAGGGTGTGCAGGGGGGTGTCGGTCATGGGCAAGTCGGGCCGGCAGAAGGAAGAGTGCGCCGTCACCGCGGCCGCGCACACCATGCGTGCGCGGTGCGGCGACCGACGGGAGCGCCAGCTTGCCGGCAGCGCTGTCGCGGCGGCGTCGCGACAGCGTGGGCTCAGGCGGTGGAACCCGGGCGATAGCGCGCGACGAAGGCGTTCGGCGGCAACCGCGCCGGATCCTCGCCCGCGTTCTCGGCATGCACGGTGCGGCCCGGCAGGTCCAGCGCCACCGGCGCGTCGCCGAAGTTGGCGGCCACATGCCATTCGCCGTCGCCGAGCGTCCAGCCCGCGGCCACCGCCTTGGGCCCGAGCGTGCGCGCGCCGAGCGCGCGCGCCTGCGCCAGTGCCGGCATCAGCTGCTGGCGGCGCAGTGCCATCAGCGCCGCGAACCAGTCGCGCCAGCGCGCGCCGTCGCCATGCGTGGCGTCGCTGATATCGGCGATCGAGGCCTCGAAGGTGGACACGGCGTTCGGATCGGGAATCGTCGCGCGCTGCTGCGGGTCGGCGAACGCGGCGAAATGCGCGAACTCGCGGCGCCGGCCCTCGCGCACCGCCTCGTCCAGCGGCGGCGCGAAGTCGGTGAAGAACAGGAACGGGGTGCGGCTGCCCCACGGCTCGCCCATGAAGAACAGCGGGATCATCGGCGTCAGCGCGGTCAGCGCCAGCGCCGCGCGCAGCGCCGGCTCGGACACCTGGGTGATCAGCCGGTCGCCGCGCGCGCGGTTGCCGATCTGGTCGTGGTTCTGCGCGAAGATCACGAACTTGTGCGGCGGCAGCTGCGCGCTCGGTTCGCCGCGCGCATGCCCGCGGTGGTCGGCCTGGCCCTGGTAGGCGAAGCCTTCGCCGAGCACCCGCGCCAGGTGCTGCGCCGGCGCGTCGGCGAAGCCGGCGTAGTAACCCTCGTCCTCGCCGGTCAGCAGCACGTGCAGGCTGTTGTGGAAGTCGTCGTCCCACTGCGCGCTGTAGCCGCGTTCCAGCACGCCGGCCTGGTTGGCCTCGTTCTCCAGCACCAGGTGCACGTGGCGCCCGGCCGGCACGCTGGCCACGATCGCCTCGCGCAGCGTCTCCAGGAACGCGTTGGGCACGATCGCGTGCACCGCGTCCAGGCGCAGCCCGTCGAAGCGGTACTCGTGCAGCCACATCAGCGCGTTGTCGATGAAGTAGCGCTGCACCGGCGCCAGGCGGAAGTCGATCGCCGCGCCCCACGGCGTCGGCGCGTCCTCGCGGAAGAAGCGCGAGGCGTACTGGCCGAGGTAATTGCCGTCCGGGCCGAAGTGGTTGTAGACCACGTCCAGGAACACGCTCAGGCCCAGGCCGTGGGCCTCGTCGATCAGCGCCTTGAGTTCGTCCGGGTGGCCATAGGCCGCCGCCGGCGCATACGGCAACACGCCGTCGTAGCCCCAGTTGTGGCGGCCGGGGAAGGCGGCCAGCGGCATCAGCTCGAGCGCGGTGACGCCCAGCGCCGCCAGCGTCGGCAACTGCGCGCGCAGCCCGGCATAGCCGCCGCAGGCGCCCACGTGCAGCTCGTAGAACACCGTTTCCGCCCACGGCCGGCCGCGCCAGGCATCGTGTTTCCAGCGGTAGCCGTCGCTGGCCAGCACCGCGCTGGCGCCGTGCACGCCGTCGGGCTGCCAGCGCGAAGCCGGGTCAGGCACCGGCTCGCCGCCATCGATCGCGTAGCGGTAGCGCGTGCCGGGAGCGCAGGCGAGGGTGGCGGCGAAATAGCCGTCCGCGGCGGCGGCCATGGGCTGCCGGCTGTCGTCGGCGAACACCACCTCCACGGCGCCGGCGTCCGGCGCCCACAGCGCGAAGGCGACCTCGCCGTTGGCGGTGGGCCAGGCGCCCTGGCGCAGGGCGGCGGCCGGCGTCGCCGCGGTGGCGCCGGGCGGTGGGGGATTCGTTGCGAGGTTCACGTCAGTACTCCGCTTGCAACCAGAGGGTGGACAGCGGCGGCAGGGTCAGCGCCAGCGATTGCGCGTGCCCGTGCATCGGCTCGGCCAGCGTGCGCAGGAGGCCGCCGTTGCCCTGGTTGGAGCCGCCGTAGTAGCCGCTGTCGGTGTTGAGGAGCTCGCGCCAGAGGCCGCCGCGCGGCACGCCGAGGCGATAGCCGTGGTGCACGGTCGGGGTGAAGTTGCTCACCGCCAGCAACGGCGGCGCGGCGCCGTCGCGATCGTGACGCACGAAGGCGAACACGCTGTTGCGATGGTCGTCGGCCACGCTCCATTCGAAGCCGTCGGGCGTGCGATCGCTGCGGTACAGCGCCGGCAGCGCGCGCAGGTGGCGGTTGAGGTCGCCGACCAGCCGCGCCACGCCGCGATGCTCCGGGCGCTGCGCCTGCGCCCAGTCCAGCGCGCGGTCGTGGTCCCATTCCTGCCACTGCCCGAACTCGCCGCCCATGAACAGCAGCTTGCGTCCCGGGTGCGCCCACATGAAGCCCAGATAGGCGCGCAGGTTGGCGAAGCGCTGCCAGGTGTCGCCGGGCATCTTCGCCAGCAGCGAACCCTTGCCCGGCGCCACCTCGTCGTGCGAGAGCGGCAGCACGAAATGCTCGGAGAACGCGTACATCGCGCCGAAGGTCATCTCGCTGTGGTGGTGCTGGCGGTGGATCGGATCGCGCCGCATGTAGCTGAGCGTGTCGTGCATCCAGCCCATGTTCCATTTGTGGCTGAAGCCCAGGCCGCCCCGTTCCGGCGGCGCGGTCACGCCCGGCCAGGCGGTGGACTCCTCGGCCATCACCCGTACCCCGGGAAAGCGCTGCGCGATCTCGGCGTTGAGCCGGCGCAGGAACGCGATCGCCTCCAGGTTCTCGCGCCCGCCCTGCGCGTTGGGCACCCACTCGCCCTCGTTGCGGCCGTAGTCGCGGTACAGCATCGACGCCACCGCATCCACGCGCAGGCCGTCCACGTGGAAGCGCTCGATCCATTCCAGCGCGCTGCCGATCAGGTAGGCGACCACTTCCGGGCGGCCGTAGTCGTAGACCAGGGTGTTCCACTCGCGGTGCACGCCTTCGCGCGGATCGGCGTGCTCGTACAGGGCGCCGCCGTCGAAACGCTGCAGGCCGTGCGCGTCGTCGGGGAAGTGCGCGCCGACCCAGTCCAGGATCACTCCGATCCCGGCCTGGTGGCAGGCATCGACGAAGCGCGCGAAGCCGGCGGCGTCGCCGTGGCGCGCGGTCGGCGCGTACAGGCCCAGCGGCTGGTAGCCCCAGGAACCGCCGAACGGGTACTCGGCGATCGGCAGCAGTTCGAGATGGGTGAAGCCCAGGTCCTGCACGTAGGGGATCAGTTGCTCTGCCAGCGCGTCCCAGTGCAGCGGCTGGCCCTGCGCATCGTGGCGCCAGGAACCGGCATGCAGTTCGTAGATGCTCATCGGCCGCGCGGCGCCTGCCTGCGCCTGGCGCTGCGCCAGCCAGTCCGCGTCGTGCCAGGCGAAGGCGGCCGCGCCCGGCACCACCGAGGCGGTGCCGGGCGCGCGCGTGCTGTGCCGCGCGACCGGGTCGGCCTTGCGCGGCAGGGTGCTGCCGTCGGCGGCGAGGATCTCGCACTGGTACTGCTCGCCGCCGTGCAGGCCCGGCACGAACAGTTCCCACACGCCGGCCTCGCGATGCAGGCGCATCGGATGGCGGCGCGCGTCCCAGCCGTTGAAGTCGCCGACCAGCGCCACCCGGCGCGCCCGCGGCGCCCACACCGCGAAGCGCACTCCATCGACCGCGCCCACGCGGGTGTGGTGCGCGCCCAATGCCGCGCGCAACGCGGCGCCGTCGCCGGCGGCCATGCCGCGCAGCCAGGCCGGGTCCAGCAGCGGGCCGAACGCATACGGGTCGTCGCATTCCTGTACCGCGTCCGGCCACACGATGCGCAGCCGATACGGCAGTGCCGCCTTCAGTTCGCCCTCGAACAGGCCCTCGGCCTGCGCATGCGCGCGCATCCGCGCGACCAGCTTGCCGGTGCCGTCCAGCAGGCCCAGCGCCTCGGCGCCCGGCACCAGGGCGCGTACCCGCAGCGTGCCGTCGGCGGTCGCATGCGGGCCCAACCAGGCGAACGCGTCCACCGCCTCGCCCCTTGCCAGCGCCTGCAGCGCCAGCCGTTCCTGCGCATCGTCGGCCGCGTCCAGCGGCGCCTCCCACACCCGCGTCGCGTCCGGCGACCGCTCCCGTTCGCTCATGCCACCGCCGATGCCGGCGCGGGGAGCGGAGCGGCGGTGCGGTCGTACAGGGCCATGTACTTGCGCCCGGCCAGGTCCCAGCCGCTGGGGCGCAGCATCGCCGCGCGGCGCATCGCCTGCAGCAGCCGCGGCAGGCGGAAGGTGCGGAACGCCCGCTGCAGGCAGCGGCGCAGGCCGTCGGCGGACGCGTCCTCGAACAGGAAGCCGGTCACGCCATCATCCACGGTGTCGATCAGCCCGCCGGTGGCGTGCGCGATCGGCAGGCTGCCGAAGCGCTGCGCGTACATCTGGCTCAGCCCGCACGGCTCGAAGCGCGACGGCATCAGCAGGAAATCGGAGCCGGCGAACATGCGTCGCGCCAGCCGTTCCTCGAAGCCGATATGGGCGCCGACCTGGCCGGGGTAGCGTCGCGCCAGCGCCGCCACCGCCTGCTCGATCTGCGGCTCGCCGCCGCCGATGATCACGATCTGCCCGCCGGCGGCGACGATCTGCGGCGCGACCTCGCAGATCAGGTCCAGGCCCTTCTGGTGCACCAGTCGCGACACCACCGCGAACAGCGGCCCGTCGCTGTCGATCAGGCCGAACGCGCGGCGCACGTGGGCGGCGTTCTCGCGCTTGCCCTGAAACTGGTCGATGCCGAAATGGGCGTGCAGGTGGTCGTCGGTGCGCGGATCCCAACTGGCGTCGATGCCGTTGACGATGCCGCTGAGGCGGCCGCTGGCGGCGTGCCGGGCCAGCAGCGACTCCAGGCCGCAGCCCTGCGCCGGGCCGGTGATCTGCGCGGCGTAGCTGACGCTGACCGTGTTGACGTGGTCGGCGTGGACGATGCCGGCGCGCAGGAACGACATCTGCCCGTAGAACTCCAGGTCCTGCAGGCCTTCGGCGGGGATGCCCAAGGCGCCGGCCATCGCATACGGGAACAGGCCCTGGTAGGCCAGGTTGTGGATGGTCAGCAGGCACGGCGTGCGCCCGCCGGACCAGCGCACGTAGGCCGCCGCCAGCGCGCACGGCCAGTCGTTGAGGTGCAGCAGCTCCGGGGTCCAGTCCAGCCCGGCCTGGTCGCCGGCGATCTGCGCGGCCGCGTGCGACAGGGTGGCGAAACGCAGCGCGTTGTCTTCCCAGTCGCGGCCTTCGCTGGACACGTACGGCGAGCCCTGGCGCTCGAACAACTGCGGGCACAGCAGCACGTACACGCACAGGCCGTCGGGGCGGTCGGCGCGGCCCAGCGCGCAGGCCGGCAGGCCGGCATGGGCGGCGATCCGGCCGACGATCTGCAACGGGCCGGTCTTGCGCAGCACCGCCGGGTAGCCCGGGATCAGCACGCGGATGTCGCAGCTGCCACGCAGCGCGCGCGGCAGCGCCGCGGCCACGTCGCCGAGGCCGCCGGCCTTGATGAAGTCGGCCATTTCCGAGGTCACGAACAGGCTGGCGCGGCGCGGCGCCGGCTGCAGCTTGACGGTGACTTCGGCGGCGCGGATGAAGCGGCCGCGCGCGTCGCGGTGGCGGCGCCGGGGGACGCGCAGGACCGGGTGGGTATCGCGTTGTCTATCGGGCAGATCGGCGAGCGTGGGGGGCGACATGGCAGTTCCGTCGAGGTGGGGGAGACGGGGCGACACGGAAAGCACCTGCCGCCGCGCGCCCGATCGGGCACACGGCGTAACACGGGAAGAATGAGGTGTTGCGGACGAGCGGGTTAGCGCTTTTTCAGCAATGTACGAACGCGGCGATAAAAGTCACGTGAAGCGCGCGTGTTGTCTACGCTACAGCCGCGGTGCTGCCGCATAGTGAAACCGGCCGCCCTCCACGCGGCACCCCATGGCAGGTCACCGATGAACGGTTTAGCGTCGAGTTCCGCGCCGCCGGCGGTCGCGCCGGTCGCCGAGCGCGCGCGGGTGGCGGGGCCTTCATCCGCGGTGTGCTGCAATGCCGGCATGAATCGACCCGACTCCCGCATGCGCCGCGAACTGGATGGCTTCGTGCTGGATGCCTTGCTCGCCGCCCGCCCCGATGGGGTGCTGGTGCCGCTGATCCGGATCACCGGCGACGACGGCGCGGTGCGCGGCCGGCATGCCTTCGACGGTGTGTATTTCGGCGATGTCCGCGCCGGCGAACACTTCGTCGCCGAACGCCTGGCGGCGATCCGTTCGGCGCAGTACGGAAAGCTGGTCTTCGCTTGAGCCCCGGTGCAGGCAGCGCCGCTAGGGCGATTGCTGCAGGCGTTGCAACGCCGCCAGCAGGCCCGCGTGGCTGTAGGGCTTGGGCAGGAACCCGGTATGCGCGGGCAGCGCCGCCGGCTCCGGGTGCTTCATGCCCGAGGTGAGCAAGGCCGGAATGGTGACCGCGCGCCGACGCAGTTCGCGCACCATGGTCACCCCGTCGCAACCGGGCATCTGCACGTCGCTGAAGATCAGGTCCACTTCCGGGTGCCCTGCGAGCAGTGCCATGGCCTCCTGCGCGGTCCCGGCGGCAAGCACCTGGTAGCCATCGGCGTCCAGCATCATCTCGGCCAGTTCCCGGATCGTGTGGTCGTCTTCCACCAGCAGGATCGTGGTGGCGACGCAGGTCGCGCGCATACTGTGACGCCATTGGCTTGGGGTTGCTGGCAGCTTCGCCGCCGCGCGGTGAAGCGCTGGTGAGGCCCCCTGATGCGATATCCTTCCCCCCTCCATCGCGAGACGCGCTTGCCAATTCACGCCCGCTATCGCCAGGTCGTCGAGCTTTCGCACGATTGCATCAAGGAGATCGGATGCGACGGGGTCGTGCGCTCGATCAACGCCCACGGGTTGGAACTGCTGGGCGTGTCCGAACCCAAATGCATCGTCGGCCGCCATTGGGTCGAGCTGTGGCCGGACGACTTGCGGCCGCTGGTGGAAACCGCGCTCGCCTCGGCACTGCGTAACGCGCAGCACGAGTTCTGCGCGCAGCGCCCGACCCAGGACGGCCGGATGCGGTGGTGGCATGTGCTGCTCAGTCCGCTGACCAACGCGGAGGCCGACATCGAGAGCGTGCTGGTGATCAGCCGCGACATCACCGAGCAACGCCAGATCCAGGAGGCCTTGCGCACCCTGGGCGACTTGCCGCACGCCGGCGCGACCCCGGTCCTGGCGTCGGCCGCGAGCGAGACGCTGGGGCAGCAGCGCCTGCAGGCCGAACACACCCAGTTGCGCGGCCAACTGGACATCGCCCTGGCCGCGCAGCGCGTCGCCGAGCGGGCGATGACCCAGGCGCAGAAGGGCGAGGCGGTCGGGCAGATGCTGGCCGGCGTCGTCCACGACTTCAACAACATGCTGCAGACCGCGATGACCTCGGTGAGCATGGTCGCCGACCAGCCGCAGCGGTTGCAGCCGGACCAGCGCAAGCTGCTCGGCATCGCCGGCGAGGCGCTGCAGCACGGTGCACGGATGACCCGGCGCCTGCTCGGCTTCGCCCGCGCGCACCCGGTCAAGCCGGAATGGCTGGACCTGGGCGAATTGGTGGTGAGGATGCAGCCGCTGCTGGAGCAGGCCTTGGGCGG
>Ga0070670_100001341_pt1 | contig 19678 bp, 16 predicted proteins | sample KBSS63metaG_FD_64665 | JGI IMG/M metagenome (GOLD analysis project Ga0070670, IMG submission 64665) | Switchgrass rhizosphere microbial communities from Kellogg Biological Station, Michigan, USA - KBS S6-3 metaG | ecosystem: Host-associated > Plants > Roots > Rhizosphere > Soil ... | reverse complement strand
TGGAGAATTTCCCGGCCTTCGCGGACAACGAACTTTTGGTGCGGGAGCTTCTTGGCATGGTCGAATATGCCGTCGAGTATGGCTACTTCGGTAAGGAGCGCGACCTTGAATGGAGTCGTCGCCTGAACCCCGGAACATTGAACTGGGAGCAGTTCCTGCGGGCGACAGGCTGGCGGGGCAACCGGCAATCATTCGGAATTTAGGTTCAACCACTTACCGCTCGAGGCGGCGCGATCCCCGGCAGCTTCCTGATTTCATCGACGAGAAAATCCACCAGGAGCCGCACACGGGCAATTCCAGCCCGTTCGGGGACGACGAGCAGACTGACAGGGACCGCATCCAGATCGTATTCGTCGAGCACGGTTTCGAGCTTGCCGGCGTCGAGCAAATCCTGAATGAGCCAGAGGTGCGCCGGAGCGATACCGCGGCCGGCAGCAAGAGCCGCTCGAGCTGCTAGTCCATGATCCAACCGCAATGTGCCGCTGACTGGTACCATAAGGCGTGTCCCGTCGGGAGCAGACAGCAACAGATGCTCGCTTCCGGCGACATTGGACATCACGATGCTGTTGTGGTTCGTCAGTTCTGCTGGCCGCGCGGGTCGCCCGCGGCTCGCTAGATAGTCACGTGATCCCGCCAGTCTCCTGCTGCTTGCGCCGATCGCGACAAGCTTCATCGCATCATCCATGACTGGCCCCAAGCGAAGCGCGACGTCGACGCCCGCGCGCGCGAGATCAATGCGTTCGTCTGTGAGGTTGAGGTCTATCCGGATATCCGGATGTTTGTCCTGGAAAGCAAAAATAATGCGCGTGAGATGCATGACGCCGAGCGCTGATGTACAGGAGACGCGGACCATGCCGACAGGGACGCGCCGGGCATCTCTTGCCTCCTCCGTGGCCTGCTCCACCAGCCGTAGGATCTGCAGACAGTTGGCGTGATACTGGCTGCCTTCCTCCGTCAGCGTGACGCGCCGCGTGGTTCGACCAAGCAGCGCGACACCGAGCGCCTCTTCAAGTTCGTTGATGTGGCGCGTGACAGTCGACTGCCCAATACCAAGTTCCCTTGCCGCCGCTGACAAACTACCGCATTGCGCCACACAGACGAAGGTCCGCATGCGGTCCAAGGAGACGTTCCCGTCATCCATTTTTCGGTATAATCCCGCTCATGATCTTTTGTATTCTGCAAGTCGGCTGCTGGCTATAAGTGCCTACATGCTCAAACATAGTCGCATCTATGCTTCGGTAGCTTTCAACTTTCGTCCGTCGCCGATGGTTCGCTGCCAGCCGCCTTGCTTTTCCGGGAGTAGCTTCTCCTCGGCTTCTTTGGTCGCAGGTCATCGAAGGACTTGACTTCATTACTATCGCGAATTCCCCAACCTTCTTCGCCTTCCGGCGCAAGGAACGTCACACCAAGCGTCTTAAAATGCGCGACGACTTTGGTCACAGTCTCGTAAGACGCTATCCCGCGCTCAAGATTGAAGATTGTTTTCGCAGACACGCCCACGTCTTCAGCAAGCTGAGGTTGGCTCTTGCCGACATGGATTCGCGCTAACAACAAAAGCTTCACTGGAGGCCACATAAGGATTGATTTGTCACAGCAACTTCGCAGGAGCAAATGTGTTGACAATTATCGCAAAAACTCGCAATTAATTACCAGCCAGTGGTAATTAATTGCGACTCGGTGGCAATTGCAATGCGAATCACCGGAGGCAAGTCATGGCGATAATGCGAACCGCAAAGCTCTCACACGGGAGTTTGAAGAGACTTGCCGCAACGCCATCCGCCCTGCTTGCGTATTGCGGCCTGCGGGCGACGCTGAGACGCTCGAGGTGCTTCGACCCCTCCGGTGACTGCCGGTTGCTTTGTATCCTTCCTCCGGGCTATCGCCTCGAGGACTATACCGTTGCCGCAGAGTTCGTTTTTAATAACGACGTTCTCGATCAGGAGAGCATTCACCGCATCTCCGTTCATACAAGCAGACCTGCCAAGGGTCGGATAGCGGATTGCACCGCCTATGATCTAGGAACCACTGCGCTGATTATCGCGGAACATGCGGCCAGGATTCCTGATGAAATCCGTCTCGCCGTTGACGAGATAGTGACGCTCTCGCCAGCTACCGCTTTTCAAGTCAATCTGGTGCGCAGGGCTACGAAACGCCCGCGCTTGCCGGACGATGTAGTGGAGCGCTTGGCTGCACGCCCTTACCGGCTAATAGTGGCTGCACTGGGTCGATGCAGCATAACAACCGACGACTTAGATAAGATTGCCAGCGTGCACGAGGAAACGGATGCGAGATCAGCGCTGCAGGAACTTCCAGGATTCGACAAGCCGAAAGAATGGGCTACCGAACTGGTGCAGGACGTCACTCTGTGGCGAGAGGGATCGCTGCAATGGGGGGCCGTCTCGCGGGGGGCGCTGCTGAGCGGGCCTAGCGGTTGCGGAAAGACGACGTTCGCGGGCGCGCTCGCAAAAACCCTTGGATTCGAGTTGATTTCAACGACAGTCGGAATCTGGCAGGCGGCCGGACATCTTGACGACACGCTCAGGGCCATGCGGCAACCATTTATGGAGGCGGCAGAAGCCGACGGCGCAGTGCTTTTTATGGACGAACTCGACGGCATCGGAGACAGAGGCAAACTCAGCGGTGAGCACAAGGAATACTGGCGGGTCGTGGTCAACGAGCTTCTTTCGCTGACGTCAGCGCTCCCTGACGGGGTAGTCCTTCTCGGCGCGACGAATAATCCCGAAGCTATCGACCCCGCACTCCTTCGGAGCGGGCGTATCGAGGAACATTTCGCGCTGACGTTGCCCGATCGGGATACACGAGCCGAAATCCTTTCATATCATCTTGCCCGTACAGTTGACGCTGCCGGACTTAGAGATGTGGCATCCGATCTCGACGGATGCTCGGGTGCGGACCTCGAACTTCTGGCGAGAAAAGCCCTGCGCCGTGCTCGGACACATAGCCGTGGCGTCGATCTCAGTGATGTCCTAGCAAGCCTTCCAATACGAAGACGGTTTACGGAGTTCGAACGTTTCCGTCTTGCTGTCCATGAGTGCGGGCACGCGGTCGCGGCCCTCAGGTTCGCCTATGCCGATACTGCCACCGTTAGCATCCGGGAGACGTTCGATCCGTCGAAAAACGATTATCAGGGAGGATCGACCAGATACCAGGCATTGGAGGACTGGCTGCCGACCGAAGGATCCATTCGCTGCCGCATCGCCACCGCGCTGGGAGGGATGGCTGCAGAGCAGATAGCCCTCGGGCTTCGATCGATCGGGTCGGGCGGTGGTAAAGGGACGGACGTCGAACTCGCCACCGTGCTGGCTAGGAGGCTCGTCACCTCCTACGGCTTGGGCGAAGTGCCGGTCTACATTCGTGATCTCGGCGATATCGACTGTCAAACACCCTTGCCGCAGGATGTCGAGGTAGAGGTCCGTCGCATCCTGCTGCAGCAATATGAGCGGGTTGTGGGGGTCCTAGCCGAAGAGCGGAGCACGATCATCGACTTCGCCAACAAGTTGGTCGAGCGCGGAGTCATAGAGATCCGTGTCCGAGACCTGCCGGCAGACAACTCGCTGAGTTCGGTCCCTTGATCGCGGTTCTGTCCAAATCGGCATCCTGCCCGGAACAATCATGAAGAAGCCGGCCACACACAAAGACGACCCATTGTCCGCGGTCGAACACCTCGCACTGTGTGCGATCACGGCGGCATTCAGACCTTACCAGCGATGCAAGTTCTTCGCTCTTGCTCTTGTTGTCCCCGCCGCAGACGCCGAGATTTACAGGATGGCGACAGAGGCATTCCTGAACCCGAGTGCACGAAGAAGTCGTCTCACGGCGAATAATCCGGCCATTCTGAAGTCCAATTCGATAGATACTGCCACATCCAGGCTAAACGAGCTTCTGCGGCAACCTCGGACTTTGATCGTCGTCGAGGCCGCCAATCTAATCCCTGAATCCTTCAATGGTGTCTTCGACCTCGTGACCGAGGTAGTCCCTCCCACAGCACGTCAGATCAAGGGGGTCCTACGAAGGCTTTATCGTATCGAGATCAGCGATGATCACGCCAATCTCATGCAAAGCACGGAATTGGACCGCTTACGCAACGTGATGCGTCGTGGGCGTCCGTTGCACAGAGTGATCGCAGCACTTCGTCCTAAGACCGAGACGCCTCGGGAAAAGCCTTCCGACGAGCCGACTGAGCTTCGGTTGGAAACTTTATCCGGTTTCGGCGATGCAAAGGAGTGGGGAATTAACCTCGCCACGGACATCGAAGGCTGGCGCAACGGAACTATCGGATGGCATGACGTCGACAAGGGCCTTCTCATCTCTGGCCCTCCGGGAACCGGGAAAACAATTTACGCACAGGCACTCGCCGCGACGTGCGGTGTGAAGCTTGTCTACAGTTCCGCCGCACGATGGCAGGCCGAGGGTCACCTCGGCAGCTTTCTGCGAGGGATGCGGAGCTCATTTGACGAGGCGAGAGACGCCGCGCCGTCCATCCTCTTCATCGACGAGGTGGATTCCTTCGGTGACAGGGAAGGTGCTCACGGAGATCACGCTAATTATATCCGCTACACGATTAACGGACTTCTCGAGTGCCTCGACGGGGTGCAGAGCCGCGAGGGTGTGGTCGTCGTTGCAGCTTGCAATAACCCAAGAGTCCTGGATCCCGCCATCGTACGTGCAGGCCGGCTTGACCACCATATACCGATACCGCTTCCGGACGAAGCTGCACGTGCAGGCATCCTCCGGACACACCTTCGGGGCGATCTAACCGCGGACGAATTCACCGAATTCGTTCACGAAATCAATGGTTTCACCGGCGCAGACATCGCCAGGGTCATCCGCGAGGCTCGCCGGGTGGCACGTCGTGAAAGGCGGTCGCTGGTTGGAGACGATATCCGGCGACTTATTCCGAAAAAGATGATGGTCCCACCCGCCGTCCTCGAGGCGACCGCCATACACGAAGTGGGACACGCCGTGGTCGGGTCGTTGCTAGGATTCGACCTTGAGCGGCTGAGTATCGAAGCTTCTGTCACGGGGCGCGGACGGGTATTGGGCAGTGTCGCTTTCATCAAGGATGCTTGGATCCGTCAGCACAGAGATTATTATCTGGATCGGATCGCGATCTTTCTCGGTGGAATGGCGGCCGAACAGGTAATCCTGGGTTCGCACGACGCCGGATCAGGCGGCGGCGCAGGATCCGATCTGACCGAGGCGACACGCTTGGCCATTGCTATCGAAAGCCAGTTCGGAATGGGTGCCAGCCTCGCCACCATCGGCGAGTTCGACGAAGCGTCGCTGCAGGCGGCGCATTGGAACCGCGGACTTATGCTTCGTGTCGAAGAGATTCTCCGGAAGCAGTTGGAGCGTGCTACAGCTATGATCGAAGGCAGGACAGCGGTCGTCCGCTCGCTAGCTCTGCAATTATTGGCTCGCTTGGAGATGGAAGGCGACGACGTTACCCGCGCCCTCGACGGCTACCGGGATTCGGATGAGATCGGGGACCGACCATGACCACCGAAAACGAGTGCACCGCTTGTTCGGTCGACGATGTCCCGCTTTCAGATCCGGTATGTCTGGTTGTCAGCAACAGCCTTCTGGCTCTTGTCGACGAGATCGCTCTTGCGGACCGTAGAGATCGGGCCTGTATCGTCGAAAGAGCGGTCGTGCAGTATGTGGCAGCGAGACGGGTCGAAGTTCTGCAAAAGGACAGGGTTCGGGGAGAGTTTCCAGCCGCGGAAGGGCAGAAACTCGATGATGCCATCGCCGAAATCAACGCGGCGCTTGAACAGGAGGAAGAGCAGGACCGGGGTGACGATGTCTTTATTTCTGAAGTAAAGAGCGTCCACGAATTGCTAGATAACATCCATGTCGAGAACGAGCGACGCCAGCCCTATCTGATGATCTTGGACAATGGCTTGATGAGGTCACTTTCGCAAAAGCGGAAGCTCGACGTTCTCTTAAAGCCCCGGCTTCGTCTTTTGATCACGGATATCGTATTGGTCGACGCGATCGCCAATTATATGCGCAAGCATCCGGATGAAGGCGGTAACTACTTAGCGGAATGGCTGGAACGCAATGTGGAGCGCATAACTGTTCTCAACACCTTGGAACGTGCCAGCCTTTTTCCTGAGGCCACTCCAGAGGCAGCGCTCAGACAGTCTATCGATTGCATTAGGTTGATCTTGAGCACGGTGGAAAGCCTGATTGTTGTGCTTGATGATCTCGAGGGTAGAGCGCTGATAAAATCCGTCCGAAAGGATTCAGTGCTGCTTGGACCACGATCATTTCTGATGTGGGCAAACGAGCAGGGCTAACCTTTTGGCTTGGCCTGGCCAGGATATCCAGGTTGGTGCCCGCCGACGGGCGAAGGCGCGCCCCCCTGCTTCTGGCATAAAGAGGATCGCCGCGCCGCCCGCTGACGGAGCCAACGAAGACCACTGATGCCTTGGCGTAGGCAACTCCCATGCCGCTCAACGCCGCGTCAACGCTCTCTCCATTCCGGGATCGTCGGCGTTGATGTGGAAAGAGCCGAAAAGCGCTTCCATAAAGGTCCGGCTGTCGGCGGATCCGAGACACGGATGGCTACCAAGAAAGACGAGGTCCGTTATCTCGCTCCTTTGCCTCGGCGGGCAGCTCGGCCGTGCCACCGCAATCAATGCGAATCAGAGGCGGCGACTCGGTCATCGCAGTCACGATTCCCCCCATGTGGTGATGGCTAATGCCACACATTTTTGCCTTTTGGGCCCGCAAAACCGGTGCCAAGCCAAATCTGCGAATCCTTGGAATTGGCCTAAAAACTACGAAAATGCGAATCCTTGCCCTAGACCTAGTCCCTTGATTTTCGCCGGCTTTTTGATCTCGAAAAAATGCACGGTTTTTCCTCGTACAGGCAGACAGTTCCGAGCCATTAAATGTTGACAATTCCGCTTAAAATCAATGGTTTACAGTTCTATCTAATGCCGGTAGGCTGCCTGTAATGGTAGCCCGAGTGATGCAGCTACGATGCTAAAGAAGTAGGAGGTGAAACCACTTTCAGCAGACCAAACTCGCTGTGCAGATGCGTCGCACCTCGACATGCCGGTGTGTGACACGGCTGAGAAAGCAGTGACTCTCAACATGGAAGGACGTTGCATGGGGAAAGATGGTTATAGCGAACTCGCAGAGGTTCTCACTGAAATGGCTGCGATGAAGGGGGCAAGAAAGACACTCGAGGATCGCGTATTGGCCGTCCCACGAAATGAAGAGGAAAGGTCCCCTAGCCGGCCCGAACTGACGAGCGCGTTGGGAGGAGGATGGGATCGCCTGTCAATCAGCGGCGACAACCATTTTGAGGCGGAGCTCCCGCTTAAAGAGGCGGTGGATCCACTTCGGTAGGCACAACGCCTGCAATTACGCAAATCTAAAAAACATAGGTTCATTGTTCATGAAAAACTCGAAGTCATCCGGCGACGAGGTTGCTGACCTGCGTCTTCGACCGGCACCATCAATTACGTGCAAATACAATTTCCGTCCTGAATCGATGTGGAAAATTGCCGAGCTGGCTGAGACGCGACGACTTCTCAACAGACGCACGTAACGTCGCAGATGATCAATCTGACGACGAACCGAACTTGGGCCTGCGGGTTTTGTTTTCAAACGGAGCTATGATGCTTGCGAGTTGCTTGATAAACCCTTTTTCGCGATGTTCGACGTTGGTCGTCGACGTGCCATTTGATCTGCGCCCTCCGGAGTTACTTCGAGTAACTGTCGCGGACGCTGTAGCACGAAGGATCTATTTGCCGCTTCTGCTAATTGAGCAAAATGGTGAAGTTGCAATACTTACCGAGGCCTTCAATTGGGTCACGACGCCAGCGATGACGGCCAGTTACGCCAACTCCAGAGACGGCTGTACTACGGTCGCTCGCTTCTTGGAGTTCTGGGGACATTTTGACTTCAATCTCGCCGACCCAGGGGATCTCGACGCAATAGTATGGGGTTACCTCTACCACCGAATCCACAATCCTCCAGCAATTGAAGATCGTAGATTCCCGCATTGGAAGCCGGTCAGTTATGAGAACATTGTCAAAGAATTAAGATATTTGCAGAACTTCGCGCGCTCCAGCCGATCATCGCCGACGTTTCGAAGCGTTTTTACTGGCGCAACAGAGCTTTTTGATAGAGCTATCCCCAACTTGCCCGAAGGGCGCTTCTTGGCTCATCTCGACGCAAACTATAAACGTTGGCACGAGATGGTCGATGACACATTTGTGCTACCAAAATCTTTGATTAAAGATGCAAAGCGGAGAAATCGGTCTGGGAAGTCATCGACAACCACTCTGAGCATCGACCAAATCGAGTCGATAATAGATTCTGAGACAAATCTGTTCTACCGAGCGCTTTGGATACTGCTCGCTTACTACGGCTTGAGGATCTGCGAAGCTCTTCATCTCTGGCTATGTGATATCCTCCCAGGCTCGTACGGACGTAAATTTACGCACTACGACACAGGTGATGAACCCTTCGTAGTTGTGGCCCATCCAGAGGCGTCCACGTACACAGGATCGTTTAGTCAATTCGGATTGGACCGCGAAACTTACCTCCGCAAGCAATTCGGTCGCAATTCTCGGATCTCGGCCGAAATATTCGGAGAAATTGTCGGATTTAAAGGCGTGATGATCTTTGACAAAAAGCGTCATCTTAGCTGGGGATACTGGATCGACAAGAAAAGAGGTCTCGAATTTGGAGAGTTAGCTCGACAAATTCAAAACGAACATGCTGCGAGCGACAACAGCCGACAACATCCCTATTTTTTCATGAATGGCGTGAACCAAGAATTCCGCGGAATGCCGCTTCGGTATCAAAATGCTGAAGCTGCTCTCCATCGCGCTTTAGCACGCGCCGGCATACCTGCTGACCATCCAGGTGCTCACATCCACGGCCTGCGCCACTTCTACAAATGGTATGCCGAGTATGTCCTCAATATAAAGAAAGAGACGAGGCAAATAATGCTTCGTCACAATCACATTGATAGTCAGGATGACTACGGAAAGCGTTTTCAGAACATAAGCAACTCGATTACCGCTGCAATGAAAGGCGCTTAAAATGCTTGAATTTCGTGATGAAAGTAACTGTATTATTGGAGAGCCGGAAGGATTCATTATTAATCGATCGAGTGAAATCATACAACTGAGATCTGTCACCGACATTGCGCTGCAGGAATTATGGAATAAATTTGAAACTAAACTTAGAAGCGAATTGCTAGATTTGTTTTTAATGCCATTCGGCTCTGTTATAGAAAGGTACGGGCAACTAGACCTGAAAACAGCCTACAATGGTCTGAGGGAGGGGCAATTTTTCGGCTTCATTACCCAGGGGGCAGTCAAGAAATTTGTTCATCTGCGTCGACGAGGCGTGGTCCAGGCGATGATTTCACTCGGCCACTTTCCTGCGTTAACACCCCATGGAAAGGAACGTCAGGACGCGCCAAAAGGTACAAGCGTTGAGGAAGCGGTTATCGCGCTAACAATGCCGCAGCAGCGCGCCCTAATGACCGAAATACTTAGTCGCGACCTCGACGAGGTTCTACAGGTTACTCAGACGGCAAGTATTGAGTTCGAAGCGACGAAAGCAAGGATATTTGCCTCGGAGGAACCTCAGGCAATTCTAGCTGAACTTGCGATGGACGCAAAGCGCTTCATGTATGAGCAGCAATCCATGCCCAAGCCGGATGAGGCAAGCGGGCACGGGACGGGCTATATCTATGGGCCAATGTGGTTCGCCCAATTTTTGGCCGCAGAAGGCGTCTGGTTATTCCCTACGGAATTCTGGGGCGGGGTTCGCAATATCTTCCCATATCGCCTTGAACCACTTATGATTTCGATGTCGAGTAGCGGGTGGCGAGATGTTATCGATATTCTTTACAGCTTCCTGAAAGGCGAGACCAAAGAGACATTCGAGAACGTCAAGCCTGCTTTCGCCATGCTGGGATTAGTCACCAATATGTTTGGCGCAAAGCGATTTTCTTCAGCTACGATGCTGGCGGTTAAAGAAATAATTGCGTATAAATGTGAATTACGTAGTGTTTCGCTAAATAATATGCAATCAACGGCACTTAATAAGATATATTTTATTCTTGCAGATCATTTTTCAATAGATACATTTGAAGACGAAAACAGCCGGTTCTTCAATAGAATGAAACAAGTGCGGAGTTCCAGCGCTCAACCATTTAATTGGACCATTGCACCAACGCCGAAAAACACGAGGCGTATATTCCTGAAGACGGGTATAGAAATCAATTCCGTAGATGACGTACCCGCACATGTGAAGGCATGGGCGGTAGAACTGAGAAGCATATTGAAGTCGTATGGTGTGCAAGCAATCAAGCAGGTTGTTTCTGCGCTTGATTGTTGGTTGATGTATCTTCTGACGTTGCGCCCGGAAGATGCGCCTGTATCCTTCGCCACTATAGACCGGGCGAGGCATGTAAATGATTTCAGTAAAGAATCACCGACTTTCGTCAATTTTCTTAATGAAAAGTTTGCCGACAGCACGCGTGGAATTGGCACCGACGCCATAAGTAAGATGGCCCAAGGGTGGGTGATCGTGGCAACCCGCGACAAATTTGCTTCAAAAAAATCCAAGCCATTCGATGTCACTATGGACAAAATCTCAAAACGTAAAAACGGAGCGACGAAGTCTGGAACGACCCACCGAGACGCGCTGATCCGCATAGTGCGGGACACACTCCTTTCAGAGCACAGGAAGGACGATTATGCTTTTGCACGCGGTATCGACCGCTTCTGGAAAAAGGTCCGTGTCGGTAAACTCTATGAGACCGTGTTCTGGCCGGCAGTTCCTCTGATCCTTGAGGCCATTCTCTTGTTCGGTCTCAGAACAGATAGCGCGCTATGGTTGGACAGCGGCGAAGGTGATGAACAATGGATTGATCTTGAGAAACTCAGGTTTATGGACAATCCGTTGCCAACCGCAACTCTCGGTCGTCAAGAAAGCTTCATAACTGCGACAGAGATATATGACATTGAGCGGGGCAAAGTTCTCAGCGCACATGTAAGCAAAAGTAAGACCGGGCCCTATGATCCTCCATGGATGGATACTACGTTTGCTAGGACCCTTAGAGAAATGCGGACACTTGTTGTAAAATACTGCCCGATGAAAGCTCCGATCAAACCGTTGTTTGGAAGGGACACAAGTGAGTATGCTTCAACGGATAGGCTAACGAAGGTCTATCCCATATTTAGGGAGCCTGATGCGCATAAAATTCAACCCGCATCAAGAGATTATCTACTCAAATACTATGTAGAACTTTGCATACACGTCCAGCCATTGGTGGACTCTCTCCTCGGATACCATTACCCGCTGGTTCGCGACGGGAAGCCGGTCTTCGATTTGCACTCTTTGCGCGTAACGACTGTGACTCTGCTTAAGGAGAGAGGCGTCAGCGACAGCGCGGTCATGGCAATGGCTGGCCACAAGACCCTTGCCATGATGTACCACTATAACAAGGTATCCAACTTTCGAGTACACACCGAACTATCCGAGGCGATGAAGCCGTCCAACCTTCTCGAGAGAGCGGCTTCTGGCGAAGAAGCCGCCTTAGCGGAAATCTCCTCGGCTGCTTACTCAAACGGTCAGGTTGGGACAGCAGGCGTGAAGAAGTTGCAACTCGGCTTGGCTATGCACGGCGCACCGCCCCTCGATTTTTTTGAGCATAGCATTTGTGGTGGAGGGGATTGCAGCAAAGGGGGCCGCGACAAAGATGGCCGAGCTGTTCCGGTGTGGAGACCGAGAGCATGCTCTAGATGCGCCTACCGTATTCTTGTCACCGATCATATTCCCGGCGTGGCAAGAAGGATAAACATCCTCGCATGGGAAATGAGGGAGTGTGCTCGTCGCAGTTTGGAATGGGCAACGAAGGAGGAAGAACACGTGGAAAAGACGGGAAAGGGTTACCCTCCATTCAGGGTCGCTAAGCAAGCGGAAGATCGCCGTAGAGAGCTCTTGATGTTGGAGTGGGTTGCTGAAAACCAAACATTACGCGGATTAGAGGACATGCGTCGAGAAGCTATTGCTCACGGCATATCTCCAGGCAGTCTGGTAGTCTCGTCCGGGCAAGATTTGGATGAAGAAAAGGTGACGCTCGAACTAAGGGACGTGCCCGATTTCGGTCTCATGCACATCCTTATGAAAGACAGAGTTCGAGTTCCCGCCGCCTACATGGATTTGGATCGAGACCCAGAACCTCAGTATAAAGACATCGTCCGCAAGATATTGCGGTCAAACAATTTGAATGACGTCCTGGTCCAGATCTCCGACGACGAGAGCAAACGCTCACTTCTAGCTTTTGGCGATTTTCTTTTGACTACCTTCGACGCACCTGGGGAATTTCAGAGTTTACTTGAAGGTGCATTCGACCTTGGGCCTGAACGCCAAACTAGAGTCAGAGAGGTGCTCGCCCAAACAGGAGCCGCTTTGGGGTGGGCAGATTGAGTACGACGCCTTCCGCCGAGACGATGTCGTCATCCGAGATATTAAAAAGGCTCAAAGATGATGCCAAAGCGGTAGATTCGTCGGTACGAGCGGCAACAATCTCGCGGCTCGAAACTGCCTGCGACGAAATTCTGTCGGGACGTGCTTATGCACTGGCCCGAAAGCACAGCTTTAGCACGACGCACTTTCGTCCGCCTCACACACGTGTGAACTCTGCCGGCATTGAGGCCTACGTCAAGCTACGGGATTTAGCGGCGAATTTTGACTCCGAGTGGAAAGGTCCCGTCTCTGGGACCATCCAGCACGACAAGTTAATGAAGGCGTACCTATCTGCGCGAACGGCAGAAAGCTCTGGTGGGATCAAGCCGGCCCGGCCAGGAACGAGGAAAGACCAAGTCGACAAGATAGTGAGTGCGTTACCTGACATCTTGGATAAGACCCTGGTCCGCGAAGAGCTTGAGGATGGACGTCGCGCCCTCAAGACCCTAAACTTGGCACTTGAAGCCTTGCGAAAAATTGCGGGCGTTGATGTTAACGATCTTGCCGCCTTGTCAGGTCGTAAGTCTCCGTCTGTGAAAGTCATGGCTAACGCGACCCCAGAACAGAAGCAGCTTATTCGAAATTTGGTCGTCAGGTTAACGAACGAAGACTTTCTCGAGGAGGCTGATCTGACCTACGTGGGCGGTTCAGTGAGAATGAAGCTCCCGCCAGGGAATAGGATTATTTTACTTGAGGAACTTGCCCTACTTGCCGCGCTCGCTGATGTCGACTTGAGCCGATAACCTGGTCTGGGGCGGTGACCGCTCCCAGACCAAAAAGATCACTCCATACCTAGGGCGGCCATATAAGTCTGCAAAATTGTTTCCTCCTCGAGGCGTTCGTTTGCGTCCTTCTTTCGGAGACGAATTATGGTCCGGATCGCCTTACTGTCGTAGCCTCTACTTTTGGCTTCGCCAATCACGTCCTTTATATCGCCGGCGATAGCTGCCTTTTCTTCTTCCAGCCGTTCAATGCGTTCGATGAACTGCTTCAGCTCTGCGGCGGCAACGCCTTCAACGCCTGTAGCTTCTTCCATATCAGTCTCTCACCTTTTACCTGCGGTTATAGATAGCTGTCGGTTCCTGCCGTTTGAAACGGCACATCAACCAGATTTTGTGGTCCAGACCGGAACATAAACATTTGACATTATGCTCGCAGTAAACTATTGATAAATATAGTAAAACATAAAAGTTCAGGGGGTCTTGTAGCCACGGCCCTTGGCTTCGCCCATGACGTCCTTGATGTCGCCGCTGATGGCGGCCTTTTCTTCTTCCAGACGCTCGATGCGCTCGATGAACTGCTTCAGTTCGGCAGCCGCGACCGGCTCTGCACCCATTACTTCACTCATGGATCTCTTTCCTCAATAGACAGACAAGGGGCCGTAAAACGCAAGGCGCTGGCCGGCAACCGTGTCGACGGCAGGGGCCGCTCGTTGGACGGACGGATTGGTTTGATCGGGGCATGACGTGCCGCGAACGGCGCTGGAGGTCAAGCCGATTTGCTAAAGCTTGATCTATTCTTTTGGCTTGCTGGTTTCAAAAGCCGCTTTTTGCACAGGCGTCGCTTCCGTCTGGTGGAGGCTCTGCCACGCGTCATAGGGCATGCCGTAGATGATCTCGCGCGACTGATCCTTTGTGAGCGGCACCCCGGCTTCGCCGGCCGCCTCGCCATACCATTTCGACAGGCAGTTGCGGCAGAAGCCGGCGAGGTTCATCAGGTCGATGTTCTGGACGTCGCCGCGTGCGCGCAGGTGTCCGACCAGACGACGAAAGGCCGCCGCCTCGAACTCGGTCTGCTGTTCCTGGCTGAGTTCGGTCATCGTGTTCTCCTTATGCATAGGGGCCGGTGCGCGACGGGAAGATCTGATACCGGTGCAGCGCCGGATCGTCGTTCATGGCCGTAAAGATGGGCGCCAGCCGGTCGACCCATTCGGAGATGCCGGCAGCGTCACCGATCAGATCTTGGCGGACTTCCAGCAGCGTGTGCGGGATGCCCGTGACCATGCAGTGGCGATAGAGCGTATCGCCACGTAGCGCGCCATCATAAGGCTCGTTGTCGCCGACAACCAGACCCTCGGCGCGCAGCATGGACAGAAGCGGCAGCACGGCGCGATCATCGGTGTCCCAGAGCACCGCTGCGTGCCATGGCCGCGGCACACCCTTCCAGGCCGGCGTATAGGAGTGCAGCGACAGCACCAGCGGCGCCTTGCCGCTCGCCGCAGCGACGCTGGCGATGGTCTCGCCGACCGCCTGGTGGTAGGGCCGGTGATAGGTGGCGATGCGGTTGTCCCACTCGGCGGCCGAGATCGGATGGTTGCCGGGAATGATGGCGCCATCGGAGATCTTCATGATCAGCGTGGGGTCATCCTCGCCGCGGTTCGGGTCGATGAGCAATCGTGAAAAGCCGCCGAGCACGGCCGGCACGCCAAGCCTTGCGGAAAGGCTTCGGCAGAGGCTCTCGACACCGATGTCGTAGGCTATGTGGCGCTCGAAGGCGGCCGCAGGCAGGCCGAGCTGATCATAACGGGCCGGCAGTCGATTCATCGCGTGATCGCCGAGGATCACCATGCCGCTGTCACGATTGCCGTCTAGGATTTCGAAAGCGTTGAAGTGATCCATGCGCGGTTGCTGCCAGCCTCATTTCAGTCCGCTGCTTGATCGCATGCAGCGCGGTATGGTGCAAGGTTCGCATCCGATCGCGGCGGCAATAGGGTCGCCGATGACAAAGGCGTGAACGAATATAATCGATTAGCATTGCGTTGACATTCCGGGGATGGCAGCGCAAGAAGACGGGAGAACGAATAATCATGGAGCCCATTGGAAGCAGTGTCCAGCCAAGTCGCGCCCAGTTTCGTTAAGCGGTCCAGACCGCTCGTCACGCTCGCCCTTTTTGCCCTGGCCGCAGCCTCGCCGTTTGCCCTGCCCAGCGTTGCACTTGCGGATTTCCGCGTCTGCAACGGCACGCAGAACCTCGTTGGCGTGGCCATCGGCTATCGCGCCAAGCAGGGGTGGGTAACAGAAGGATGGTGGCAAGTCCCAGCCACCACATGTGCCACTTTGATCGAAGGTCCGTTGCAGTCCCGTTACTACTATCTCTACGCCGAGGATGCTGCCCGTGGCGGCCGCTGGACCGGCAATGTTGAAATGTGCGTGGCTGAAAACGAGTTCAAGATCGAGGGCGTCAAGGACTGCTATGCCCGCGGTCACCAGAAAATGGGATTCAAGGAATACGACACGGGGAGGCAGGCGAGCTGGATGGTTCAGTTGTCCGATACCCCGGGAAGCCAAGAAAGCCAGAATTGATGAAACGCAATAGAAACGTCAAAATCCTCGCCACCCTCGGTCCCGCTTCGTCAGACGAAGCGATGATCCAGAAGCTGCACGAAGCAGGCGCCGATCTGTTCCGCATCAACATGAGCCATTCCAGCCATGAGATGATGCGCACCCTGGTGTCGCGCATCCGCGCCGTCGAAGCCCGCTGCGGTCGCCCGATCGGAATCCTCGCCGACCTGCAGGGCCCGAAGCTGCGCGTCGGTAAGTTCGCCGATACCAAGGTCACGCTCGTTCCCGGCCAGACCTTCACGCTCGACGGCAACGACACGCCGGGCGACAATAACCGCGTCTTCCTGCCGCATCCGGAAATCCTGGAATCGGTCAAGGCCGGCGACCGCCTGCTGATCGACGACGGCAAGCTGCATCTGCGCGCCGAGACCTGCGACGGCAAGACGATCGTCACCAAGGTCATTTCCGGCACCACCATTTCCGACCGCAAGGGCGTCAGCCTGCCTGACACCATTCTGACCGCCGGCGTTCTGACCGACAAGGACCGCCTCGACCTCGACGCCGTTCTCGCCGTCAACGATGTCGACTGGGTTGCCCTCTCCTTCATCCAGCGCCCGGAAGACCTGACCGAAGTACGCAAGATTGCCGGCGGTCGCGTTGGCCTGATGTCGAAGATCGAAAAGCCCCAGGCTCTGGAGCGGATCGACGAGATCATCGAACTCTCCGACGCCCTGATGGTTGCCCGTGGCGACCTCGGCGTCGAAATGCCGCTCGAGGCCGTTCCCGGCATCCAGAAGCAGCTGATCCGCGCCTGCCGCAAGGCCGGCAAGCCTGTGGTCGTCGCCACCCAGATGCTGGAATCGATGATCTCGGCCCCGGTCCCGACCCGCGCCGAAGTCTCCGACGTCGCCACCGCCGTCTTCGAAGGCGCCGATGCCGTCATGCTGTCGGCCGAATCCGCGTCCGGCGACTATCCGGTCGAAGCCGTATCGACCATGGCGTCGATCGCCCGCACCATCGAGCGCGAGCCGCACTATCCGGGCATCATCTACGCCCAGCGCCCGCAGCCGGAAGCAACAGGCGCCGACGCGATTTCGCTGGCCGCCCGCCAGATCGCCGAAACGCTGAAGCTGACCGCCATCGTCTGCTACACGTCATCCGGCGGCACGGGCCTGCGCACCTCGCGCGAACGCCCGAACGTGCCGATCCTGGCACTCTCGCCGAGCGTCCAGACGGCCCGCCGCCTGTCCGTTGTCTGGGGCCTGCATTGCGTCGTTACCCACGATGCGACCGACCTCGACGACATGGTCAACCGCGCCTGCCGCATCGTTGTCGGCGAGGAGTTCGGCAAGCCCGGCGACCGCATCATCATCTCGGCCGGCGTTCCGCTCGGCACGCCCGGCGCCACCAACATGCTGCGACTGGCCTATATCGGCTCGGACGGCCAGGGCGGCGTCTGATTGTCAGTTTCTGGTTAATGAAAAGCCCGCCGCCTTTACCCGAGGCGGCGGGCTTTTTGCATGGGCGCGACCGGTAGACGTCAAAGTAGCCGCGTGCTGGGAGGTTGCACCCGGGCGCGAACACCATCATTGTACGCCTGCCATGAAGTGGCTCTAGGAGAGACGGTGGGGCCGCCGCGCAGTGCGCCTTTGCCAAACAGGAGAGAGAGATGAGGAAAATCGCCAGGTTCGGTCTGTTGACCGTCACGCTGATCACGCTCAGCGCCGGCACGGCCTTCGCCGATTACCAGCTCAACATTCTGCATATCAACGACTTCCACTCCCGCGACGAATCGATCAACAAGTTCGACGCCACCTGCTCTGCCGACGAAGAGAGCAAGAAGGAATGCTTCGGCGGGGCAGCCAGGCTGAAGACGGAAATCGACCTCCGCCGCAGGGCGCTTGAAGGCCAGAACGTCATCCTGCTTGACGCCGGCGACAATTTCCAGGGCTCCCTGTTCTACACCACCTATAAGGGCCAGGCCGAAGTCGAACTGCTGAACGCCATGAAATTCGACGCCATGACGGTCGGCAATCACGAATTCGACGACGGCGAGAGCGCGCTCGCGCCCTTCCTGGACAAGGTCCAGTTCCCCGTTCTCGGCGCCAACCTCGTGATCGATTCCGAATCCAAGCTCGGCGACCGCATCAAGAAATCGGTCGTTCTCGACATCGGCGGCCAGAAGATCGGCATCGTCGGGGCCGTCACGACGGAGACGCCGGCGCTCGCCTCGCCCGGCCCCCATGTCAAGGTCACCGACGACGTCCAGGCGATCAATGCCGAGGTCGACATGCTGAAGTCCCAAGGCGTCAACAAGATCATCGCGCTGACCCATGTCGGCTATCGCCGCGACCTCGACGCAATCGCCAAGATCCCCGGCGTCGACGTCGTCGTCGGCGGCCATTCGCACACGCTGCTGTCAAACACCGACCCCAAGGCCGCTGGCCCCTACCCGACGATGGTCGACAATCCGGCCGGCTACAAGGTCCCCGTGGTGACCGCTGCGTCCTACAGCCGCTACCTCGGCGATATCGCCGTCACCTTCGACGACAACGGCGTGGTCAAGGAAGCCAAGGGCGACCCGATCCTGCTGGATTCGTCCGTAACCCCTGATCCGGCCATGCTCGCCCGCGTCGAGGAATTGGCCAAGCCAATTGCCGAGATGCGCAAGAAGGTCATCGGCAAATCTGAAGGCCCGATCGAGGGCGCGCGCGAAGTCTGCCGGGCACAGGAGTGCTCGATGGGCAATCTCGTCGCCGACGCGATTCTCGACCGCACCAAGGCGCAAGGCATCAGCATCGCCATCCAGAACGGCGGCGGCTTGCGCGCCTCGATGCCGTCAGGCAATCTCACGACGGGCGATGTGCTGACCGTGCTGCCGTTCCAGAACACCGTCGCCACCTTCCAGCTCACCGGCGCCGATGTCGTCGCTGCTCTGGAAAATGGTCTCAGCCAGATCGCCGACGGCGCCGGACGCTTTCCGCAGGTCTCGGGCATGAAGTACACCTTCGACAAGACCAAGCCGCCCGGCAGCCGCGTCGTCTCGGTCGAGGTTAAGGAAGGCGACGCCTTCGTGCCGCTCGATCCGAAGAAGACCTACGGCGCCGTTTCCAACAACTACATGCGCTCCGGCGGCGATGGCTACACGGTGTTTTCCACCAAGGCCCAGAATGCCTATGACTTCGGCCCCGACCTCGAGCAGGTGGTCGCCGACTATCTCGCCGCCCACAATCCCTACAAGCCTTACCTCGACGGCCGCGTGACGCAGGTGGCCGCAGCCGCCTCGGGGGCGCAGCCGGATGTCGCCAAGCCAACCGAAACGCAGATCGCTCCCTCGGGCGAAAAGCCGGCTGAAAAGCCGACCGTAGCAACCACGCCCACGCCTGCACCGATCACGCCGCCGCCGGCAGCATCGACCACAGCAGCTCCGGCAGCCCCTGCGCCCTCGGCGGCCCCAACGCCCCCGGCAGCAACGCCACCCGCGGCCTCGACGCAGGCGACAACCGCGCCTGCTCCCGCTGCCGCCAAAACGCCGACCACCCATGTCATCGTCGCCGGCGACACGCTCTGGGATCTGGCCCGGACGTTCTATGGCGACGGGGCAGACTGGCGGAAACTCGCAGCCGCCAACCCGCATGTCAGCCCGCGCCGGTTGCTGGTCGGACGCGAATTGCAGGTTCCGACCAAATAGGACAATTGGTCTCACGTTAATCGCCGGCCCGGGCTTTTCCGGACCGGCTTTTGTTTCTACGAGATCTGAACCGTTGGCCCGGCCTTGCGTAGAACGGTGATAGATTTGAAAGATTGGACATTGCCATGACGATAAACGTTTCCGCCCTCCCGGCAGGCCACCCGACAATCGC
>Ga0070670_100001340_pt1 | contig 19679 bp, 16 predicted proteins | sample KBSS63metaG_FD_64665 | JGI IMG/M metagenome (GOLD analysis project Ga0070670, IMG submission 64665) | Switchgrass rhizosphere microbial communities from Kellogg Biological Station, Michigan, USA - KBS S6-3 metaG | ecosystem: Host-associated > Plants > Roots > Rhizosphere > Soil ... | reverse complement strand
GATTGCAACGATCGGGTAACAAGGAACGTGCTGTCTGTTCCGACCGTCGATGCTGATACTTCATCCGGGGGCGCCGTCCTACATGGGGACTGTCCCCCTTGCCGTTCACGGGGGACAGTCCCCGGCCCTGTCCCCTTTGCGATTCTCGGGGGACAGTCCCCGCTTGCGTATGATTGCTGCGTGACCAGGCGCGAGCTGATCGCCGGCCTCGCGGCACTCCTCGCGTCCGCGACCCGTGGCCGTGGGGATACCCCGCCTGGGGTGGTTCAAGGCGTGACCGGACCGATCGCCGCCGATCGTCTCGGCATTACGCTCATGCACGAGCACGTGCTCGTGGACTTTATCGGCGCCAGCGAGGTCAACCCGGGCCGGTACGATCCCGACCAGGCGTTCAGGATCGCGCTCCCGCATCTCGTGAAGGTCCGCGATCTTGGCTGCGCATCCGTGGTCGAGTGCACACCGGCCTACATCGGGCGCGACGTCAGGCTGCTCCAGCGCCTGGCCGACGCATCCGGCCTGCACATCCTCACCAACACCGGCTACTACGGTGCGGCGAACGACAAGTACCTGCCGCGTCACGCGTTCACCGAGAGCGCGGATCAGCTCGCTTCGCGCTGGATCCGCGAAGCGGGGCACGGCATCGACGGCACGCCGATCAGGCCGGGGTTCATGAAAATCGGCGTCGACGAGGCGCCGCTGTCCGAGGTCGACGCGAAGCTCGTGCGGGCGGCCGCGATTGCGCACCGCGCGACGGGACTGACGATCGCCTCGCACACGACAACCGGCGCCGCGGCGATGGCCGAGATCGAGCTGCTGGATCGCGCAGGCGTGCCCGCCGGCGCGTTCATCTGGGTCCACGCCCACAACGAGCGCGACGCGTCATTCCACACCCGCGCCGCGAAAGCTGGCGCCTGGGTGGAGTTCGACGGCGTGGCAGAAGACAGCATCGGCCGTCACGTCGAGCTCGTGCGGCACATGAAGACAGCGGGTCTGCTCGGACGCGTGCTGCTCTCGCACGACGCCGGCTGGTATCACGTCGGCGAGCCGGGCGGCGGCGAGTTTCGGCCGTACACGACGCTGTTCACCGGCCTGATGCCCGCGCTCATGGACGAGGGCGTGACGAAGGACGAGATCAGGCAGATCCTCGTCGAGAATCCGCGGCGCGCGTTGACCGGCGGATAGCCGTTACGCTTTCTTCGCGTGCAACGCGAAGTGAGCGCCCTGCGGATCGACCGCGTTGACGATCCAGTCGCCGCCCGGCACTTCCTGAGGTCCGTTGGTGATCGAGCCGCCGTTCGCCTTGATACGCGCGGTGGCCTCGTTGATATCGGGGACGCGGAAGTAGATCGTCCACATCGGCGGCGCAGCCGGCATTTCTGGAGGCCTGTTCATCATGCCGCCGATCATGCCGTGAGGCCGGTTGAACATCTGGTACTTGCCCACCGGCCCCATGTCGACCGACTCGGTGGGCCGCCACCCGAAGACGTCGCTGTAGAACTTCATCGCCGCCGCCGCGTCCGTCGTCATCAACTCGTGCCACGAGGCTTCGCCGACCTCCGGGGCGGATTCAGGACGCTCGTCCCTTGGCGCCGGCTGAATAATGTAGAAGGCCGCACCCTGCGGGTCTTTCAACATCTGCATGCGACCGACCGTCGGGACGTCGATCACGCCGGAGAGCTCGCTTCCGCCAAGCCGCTTGATGTGTGCCACCGCGTCCTCGAGCGTTGGGACGGCGACATACATCGACCAGAACGGCGGCATGTTCATCCCGCTGGGCCTCGTCATGAGGCCCGCGACCTGAACCTGACCGGTTCGACTGAAGATCTTGTAGGGGTTTGGTGAGTTGTCGGACGGCGCCGATGTCCAGCCAAGCACCGCGTCGTAGAACTTCTCGGCGGCTCCCATGTCGGTGGTCATCAACTCGTACCAGACCGGGCGTCCCAGCGTGGGTGAAGCGACTGTTGCCATCACAAGCCTCCGGATCGCATCGCGCGTGAAGCGCATCTGAAGTGTGCCGGGATCAACAAGTGTGGCACAGGCAATCCGCGACGCGCGCTGCCGCCGCAGGCGCGATGGGACGAACGCTGGGATGAATGAAACGGCTCAGGCAGTCCAGCCGGGCCGGCGCGATTCAGATTGGGCGGGCTAGCTCGTGCCCGTGCCCCAGGGATCCTTCCACGTCTTCTGCTGAGGCTCGGACTGCATTGCGCGTGTCTCGGCGAGCCGCTTGCCGGCGCCGCCCTTGTAGAGCATCACGATCGACAGGGCCAGGAAGAAGAGCCCAATCCTCGTGTCGAACAGGAACGTCACGAGAAACAGGACGAGAAAGACCGCGGCCATGCGCAGGGACGGTGCAAGATGCCTTCCGCCAGTTCAGGCTGAATTCCCCTGGGTTCCCGGCGCTCCGCAGTGACACGATGTGCAACGGGTGAGGTCCGCGGCCCCGACAATCGTCGAGGGAATTACGATTCAGACGCTCGACGCGCCGGCTTCCCATTCGAGGAAACGCCCGAGCTCTTCGAGAAAGATGCGCCAGGCCGGCTCGTCCTCCATCATGAGATGATTCGCGCTCGGCAGCGACACGTAGCGCGCACTTGGAATTGACGCGGCCAGCTCGCGCCCCTGCTCGGGCAGGACCGCGCGATCGTCGTCGCAATGGATGACGAGCGTTGGAACGCGAACCTGCGGAAGCAATGGCCGCACGTCGATGTCGTCATCGGTCTTCATGAGATGCGCGGCGTTCTCCGGTGACGTTGAGACGCGCTGCAGTTCGTCCAACCACGCTTCGTGCGCGGGCGTGGCTCGCGGGATGAAGCGGCAGGTGAAGACCTTGGCAAACGCCGGGTTGTTCAACCCCCACCCGAGCCGGATCAGGCTGCTCAACGCGCGACGCGCCTCCAGTTCAGCCGGCGTCCCGATGTGGTTCAACCCGGCGGCGAAGCCGCCGTAAAGCACGAGCTGGCTGACGCGCTCGGGATGCTCGACGGCGTATGCAATCGCGATCGGCGCGCCGCGCGAGATCCCGAGCAGCGCGAAGCGATCGAGCTTCGCCGCATCGACGACTGTTTCCAGATCCCGCACCCACGTGTCGAAGCTCACGTCGGCGACGTCGCGCTGCGACATCCCGTTGCCGCGCTCGTCGTAACGCACGACGCGGTGATGCTGCGAGAGTGATTCCCACCAGTGGCGCCAGATCGGGCTCTCCCACTCGAAGTCGAGGTGCGTGAGCCAGTTCGACGCTTTGACGAGCGGAGGCCCGCTGCCGCTCGACGCGTACGCCAGCCGGATGCCGTCGGCCGTCGTGCAATAGCGGATCTCCTGCCGGGCCGTGTCTCGCGGCCGCTCGTCAGGCGCGCGCGATGAAGGCGCGGCCTCGACCTCCGCCACGAAGCGGTATCCGACGCGCGGAACCGTCTCGATGAACGCCTGGCCGACGGCTTTCTCGCCGAGCACCTTTCGCAGGATCGAGACGTTGTGGTTGAGGTTGTTCTCCTCGACCGCCGTGTCCGGCCAGACCGCCTGCAGCAGTTCTTCCTTGGTGACCAGTCGTCCCGCGTTTTCGACGAGCACGCGCAGCGTGTCGAACACCTTCAGGCGCAGCGGGATAGGCACCCCGTCGCGGAGCAGCCTGCGCTCGGCAACGTCGAGTCGAAATGGCCCGAACTGGTACGTCGAAGGGACGGTGGGCACGATTTCAGAAAAAAGTCAGAAATTTCTAACGACGCCCAAAGGACTCGGCCGGCGGACCTGGGGCTTAATCCCATGGTCGACGCGGACAGCCGGGTTTTGACGCGATTCTAGCCACTCCGGCGCCCGCCCGCACCCGTAGTCCGAAACCCGTAGTCCGGAGCCCATAAGTTCGGAGGACCACAGTCATGCCGCAGTTGCTGCCTGATCAAACCTTTTATCCAAGCCCCACGATGGCGATGTCCGCTCCGGCGGAAACGTTCGCCTATATCGCGCTCCTCAACCGCGACCCCGGGGGGAAGGACGCCATGGCCGTGATCGACGTCGATCCCGGCTCGAACGCGTACGGGAGCATGACCGCGCGCGTCGACATGCCAGGCGCCGGCGACGAGCTCCACCACTTCGGGTGGAACGCGTGCAGCTCGTGCCTCTGCCCGTACTCGCCGCACCCGCACATGAAGCGCCGGTATCTCGTCGTGCCCGGCCTGCGGTCCTCGCGCATCAACATCCTCGACACCGAGCCCGATCCGCGCCGTCCCCGGGTAGTGAAAGTCATCGAGGCCGCCGAGCTGATGGAGAAGACCGGATACAGCCGGCCCCACACGTCGCACTGCGGGCCGGACGGCATCTACATGAACGCCATTGGCAACAAGGATGGCGATGGCCCTGGCGGCATCTTCGTGCTCGATCCCGAGACGTTCGAGATCAAGGGCGCGTGGGAGCGCGATCGCGGCCCGCAGTATCTCGCCTACGACTTCTGGTGGCATCTTGGTCACGACACGATGATCACCAGCGAGTGGGGCACGCCGAAGATGGTGGAAGGCGGCGTCAACCCCGAGCTGCTGCTCGGCGGCAAGTACGGGAACGCTCTGCACGTGTGGGACCTGCACACGCGCCGGCACGTGCAGAAGCTCGAGCTCGGCCCGGAGTACCAGATGCCGCTCGAGCTGCGGCCCGCGCACAATCCGACGGAAGCCTACGGCTTCGTCGGCGTCGTCACCAGCATCAAGGATCTGTCGGCGTCGGTCTGGGCGTGGTACCGCGATGGCGGCTCGTGGCGGATCCGGAAGGTCATCGAGATTCCCGCCGAGCCGGCCGACGCCGAGAAGCTCCCGCCGTTGCTCAAGGGATTCGGCGCCGTCCCGCCGCTCGTGACCGACATCAACCTCTCGCTGGACGATCGCTTCCTCTACGTGTCGTGCTGGGGTACCGGCGAGCTGAAGCAGTTCGACGTCTCGGATCCGTTCAACCCCGTCGAGACCGGGTCGGTGCGCATCGGCGGCATCGCGCGGCGGCAGTCGCACCCGGCGTTCCCGGATCGGCCGCTGAACGGCGCGCCGCAGATGGTCGAAGTGAGCCGTGACGGCCGGCGCGTGTACGTCACGAACTCGCTCTATCGCTCGTGGGACGAGCAGTTCTACCCGGACGGGATCCAGGGCTGGCTCGCGAAGCTGAACGTCGGCAGAACCGGCGGGCTCGAGCTCGATCGCGACTTCCTGCTCGAGTTCGACGACATGCGGCCGCACCAGGTCCACCTCGAAGGCGGCGACGCGAGCTCCGACTCGTACTGCTTCTCGTAGGAGCGGACCATGGGCGACGTCTTCTCGTGGAGCATGGTGACCGCGCTCGGCGCGTTTCACGGCATCAACCCGGGCATGGGGTGGCTCTTCGCCGTGGCGCTGGGCCTGCAGGAACGGCGCCGCGGTGCGGTCATCGCGGCGCTCGTGCCGCTCGGCCTCGGCCACGCGCTGGCGGTGGCCGCGGCCGTCGCGGTGGCCGTCTTCGCCGGCGCCGTCCTTCCGGCCGGCGTGCTGCGCTGGATCGTCGGCGCGGGGCTGCTGCTCTTCGGCGCGCTGCGATTGATCAGCCACCGGCATCCGCGGTGGGCCAGCATGCGCGTCGGGTTCCGGCGGCTGACGCTGTGGTCGTTCCTCATGGCGACGGCGCACGGCGCGGGGCTGATGGTGGTGCCGGTGTTCCTCGGCATGGTCGAGGCTGCCCCGCTGCACTCGTGTCACGTCCCCGCGTCGGCCGGCGCCACGCTGTGGGCCTCGATCGTGGCCACGGGCCTGCACGCCGCGGGCTATCTGTCGGTGACGGCGATCATCTCGGTCGTCGTGTTCGAGAAGGTCGGAGTCGGCCTGCTGCGGAAAGCGTGGCTGAATCTCGACGTCCTGTGGGCAGCCGCGCTGCTCGTCACCGGTGTGCTGACGTTCCTGCTCTGAACCGGGGTAAGATGCCCGCCAACTAGCCAGTGCTCGCGCTGCCGCTGATGTCAGCGCGAGCACCATCGATGTCTGGTCCTTTAGACGTCCTCCCGGCGACCGTCGAGATCGCGCCGACGCTGGCAGACGCCGCGAGTGTCGCGCCGAGCCCCAGGTGGAGCCTCCCGGCACGCATCGCGTTCCGTTTCTCTTTCCTCTACTTCGGGCTGTACATCACCTTCACCCAGATGCTGGGGTCGCTGATCATGGTGCCGGTCATCGACGTTCCGGAGATCGGTGCCCTGGCGCCGATGCGGAACGTTGTCTCCTGGACCGCCGCGCACGTGTTCGGCGTGACCGCCCCGCTCGTGATCACGGGGAGCGGCAGCGGCGACAAGACGTTCGACTGGGTGGAAGCCTGGTGCCTGTTGATGCTGGCGGTGGCCGGCACCATTGCCTGGTCGGTCGTCGACCGAAAGCGGCCGCACTACGAAAGTCTCCACAAGTGGTTCCGGCTGTTCCTTCGCTTCGCGCTCGGCGGGACGCTGGCGAATTACGGGGCCATCAAGATCATCCCCGCGCAGATGCCGGCCCCGAGCCTGATTCGCCTCATCGAACCGTTCGGAGACTCTTCTCCGATGGGCGTGTTGTGGTCATCCATCGGCGCCTCGGCGCCGTACGAACGGTTTGCCGGCAGCATCGAGATGATGGCCGGCATCCTGCTCTTCATCCCGTCGCTCGCGACGCTTGGCGCGCTGATGTGTCTGGCCGCGACGCTGCACGTCTTCGTCCTGAACATGGCCTACGACGTCCCGGTGAAGCTGTTCTCGTTTCACCTGATTCTGATGACGCTCGTCCTGCTGGCGCCGGATGCGTCACGGCTCGCGCGTGTCCTGGTGCTGAACCGCGGAGTGGGTCCGGCGTCGGAGCCTCCGCTCGTGTACGGTCGGCGCGCACAGCGCGTCCTCCTGATCGGGCAACTCGTGTTCGGGGCCTACCTGGCTGGCTTGAGCCTGTGGAACGCCCGGACGGCATGGTTCGAATGGAGCACCGGCTCGCCAAGGTCGCCACTCTACGGAATCTGGGACGTCGAGGACATGTCGATCGACGGTCAGGTCCGGCCGCCGCTCACGAGCGATCGCGATCGCTGGCGCCGGGTCGTCTTCGACTCCCCGGCATTCGCGGGCGTCCAGAGCATGGACAACACCTTGTCGTATTACGGGTCGACCCTCGATGCCGGCAAACGGACCCTGACGCTCAGCAGGGCGGACGATGAATCGCGCAAGTCGAGGCTCACGTTCGAGCGTTCCACCCCCTCACAACTGATCCTCGACGGCGAGGTGAACGGACGCAAAGTCCGCATGCAGCTCCACCGCTTCGACGAGAAGAAGCTTCTGCTGCTGGGGCGCGGGTTTCACTGGGTGCAGGAGTATCCGTTCAATCGCTGACCGCCATGTCGCTCTTCGCCATCGCCCCGTCGTGCATCGCCGTCTCCCTCGTGCTGCTGTCGACGCAGACACCAGGGCAGTCGCACGGATCGAACGCGGATCGGGATGCGCGCGTCCGCGCCTTCCTCGAGCGCTCGCGCGACTCCTGGCACGACCTCAACGTGCCGTACGAGGACGGCCAGGTCCTGCACGATCTCGTCGTCCGGAAACGCTTCACGCGCGGACTCGAGATCGGCACGTCAACAGGCCACTCGGGCACGTGGATCGCCTGGGCAATGAGCAAGACCGGAGGAAAGCTGACGACGATCGAGATCGACCCGGACCGGCACCGCCAGGCGGTGGCGCACTTCCGGGAGGCGGGGATCGATGCCTTCGTCGATGCCCGCCTCGGCGACGCGCACGATCTGGTCCGTCAACTGCCCGGTCCGTGGGACTTCGTGTTCTCCGACGCCGACAAGGATTGGTACACGCAGTACTTCAAGGACGTCGATCAGAAGCTGACCGGCGGCGGCTGCTTCACCGCCCACAACGTCCTCGATCCGTTCGCCGGCATCGCGTCGTTCCTCGACTACGTCCGCGCCCGGCCTGGCTACGAGACCACCATCGACCGCACCAGCCGATCCGGCATCTCCATCAGCTGCAAGCGGTGAAGGGTCACTCGTCGCCGGCGTGTTGAGTGTCTGCTCTCCGTAGCGAACCGTTACTGGTGCGCCTTGATCTCCTCGAACAGCTTCCTTCCCACGATCCGGTGCACGGCCGTCGAGGGATGACCCTCGTGGTAGAAGAAGAACGTGGCGGGATCGCCGGCCGGCGTCGGGTCCTGATCGAACAGCGCCCGGCCCGCGCACGCGTCCGTCGTGTTCGCGATGCCGTACGCCGTCGGGTGCTCCATCACGTCGTCGAAGTCCCGCCCCCAGTGGTTCATCCAGAGATCGACGCCGAGCGATCGCCCCTCGCCACCCACGAACGCCTGCAGCGCGGGATCGAGCCGGAGTGAGACCGCGGCGAACTGCGGGATCTTCGTCGGCAGTTGAGCGAGGGTCACGTGGCGGCCGCCGAGGCCGCGAATCGTCTCGATCAGGCGGCGCAGGTTGGCGATCGTCTGCTGCGTCTGAAGGCGGCCGTCGTTCAACCCACCGGCGATGAAGAACAGCGTTGTCTGCGGATCGAACCGGATGTCGCCTGCCTTGACGCGGCTCGCGAAGTCCCGGACCTGGTTCAGCATCCCGTAGCCGAGCAGCGCCTCCTTCACGCGATGGCCCTCGCCTTCTCCCGTGCCGGCGCCGCTCACCGCGAAGACGAGGCTCTTGCCCGCAGCATCGGGCGCCTTGCTCGACGTGATCTGCAGACCCATGAGCCAGCCCAGATACGCGGCCGCCGTCGGGCCGTTGCCGTCGACGTAGCCTGCGCCGATGTCCGAGTAGCTGTCGCCGAAGACGTACAACCGTGTGAAAGGAGTCGTCGGCGATGCCGAGGCGAGCCCCCGGTTCGAGCCCGCCGCAGGGACCGCCCACGGGGTCAGGCACCCGACCAGCGCGAGTGCCGCAATCAGAGGGTTCAGCGATCGCACGAGAGTGCCCCGAATGTCATCAATTGGTGCTCGTCCCGTCGCTCGCTGCCGGGCATCATCGCCGAGGTGGATATTGTAGGATTGAGTCATTGGCCTTTTCCCAAGGATCTGAATGACCAGACGCATCCTGACTGCTTCGCTGCTGACCCTCTTTGCCCTGGCGCCGCTGGCGGCACAGCCCGACCCCACCAAGGAAGAGCTGAAGCTGAAGCTCCCGAAGCCCATGTTCATCGGCACGCCGACGAACCTCAAGAGCGCGAATCTCGAAACTGTCACCGGCAAGTCGCGTCCGCCGTTCTTCGTGCCCAAGGGCACCGTTCTGCTGTCGCTGAAAAAACCGGTCACATCGAGCGACATGCAGCCGGTCATCGGCGAGCTCGACATGGTGACCGACGGCGAGAAGTCGGGCGGTGACGGCTACTTCATCGAGCTCGGGCCGGGCCCGCAGTGGGTGCAGATCGACCTCGGCGCGTCGCATCCGCTCTACGCCATCCTCGCCTGGCACTATCACAGCCAGGCGCGCGTCTACCGCGACGTCATCGTGCAGGTCTCCGACGATCCGAAGTTCAAGACGGGCGTCACGACGATCTTCAACAACGACCACGACAACACGTCGAAGCTGGGCGCCGGCAAGGAGAAGGAGTACATCGAGGTCGCCGAGGGCAAACTGATCGACCCGAAGGGCGCGAAGGGCCGCTACGTCCGGCTCTCCTCGAACGGCAACACGACGAACGACCTGAACCACTACGTCGAAGTCGAGGTCTACGGCCTGGCAAAATGACGCGCGGGTGGGCCGGCGCCGTCGTGGCGATTGCGCTGGCGGTCGGCCTGTTCCTGCGCTTCGGCCGCCTGGACGCGCGGCCGATGCACCACGACGAGGCCAACCAGGCGGTCAAGTTCGGCGCGCTGCTCGAAACAGGCAAGTACCAGTACGACTTCCACGATCATCACGGTCCCACGCTCTACTACCTCACGCTGCCCGCGGCCTGGCTCCGCGGGCAGCACACGCTCGCCGCGCTGGATGAACAGACGCTGCGCGGCGTGACCGCCACGTTCGGCGTCGTCACGATCCTGCTGCTGCCGTTGATGACTGCCGGCATCGGTCGGACGGCGGTCGCTTCCTCTGCGCTGCTGCTGGCGCTCTCGCCCGCGATGGTCTTCTACTCCAGGATGTTCATCCAGGAGTCGCTGTTCGCCTGCTTCACGCTGTGGTTTGTGATCGCCGTCGGGCGCGTGATGACCGGCAGCGGGCTTACATGGTCGATTGCGGCCGGCGTCGCGGCCGGCCTTGCCATCGCCACGAAGGAAACGTCGATTATCGTGCTGCCGGCGACGCTCGCCGCGGCGGCGATCACGTGGTGGCTCGGATCGGGGCGGCGGGAGGGTCATGCGGGGCTGAAGCCCCGCCGCCACGGCATGTTGCTGGCCGCCGTGTCGGCCGCAGCCATCGTCGCGCTGTTCTATTCGTCGTTTCTGACGAACCCGGCGGGCGTGCTGCAGCCGCTGCTCGGCGCGGGCACGTACTTCGATCGAGGCACGCAACCCGCGAGTCACGGTCACCCGTGGCACTACTACCTGGCGCTGCTCACGTATTCAGCGTCTGGCGGGGTGAGGTGGAGCGAAGGCCTGATCATGGTGCTCGCGGCTGTTGGCGCGCTGACGGCGTGGACGAAAGGTGTCGGCTTCTGGACGCGCTACCTCGCGTGTGACGTCGTGATCACCACGACGATCTTCTCCGCGCTTCCATACAAGACGCCCTGGAACGTGCTGCCCTTCTACGTCGTCGCGATCGTGCTCGCGGGCGTGGGACTCTCCTGGCTGGTCCACGTCAGCTCGTCGCGTATCTGGCGCATCGCCGTCGCGTTGGTTTTCGTTCTGGCATCAGCGCAACTGGGACGGCAGGCCTGGCGCGCGTCGGTGACCTACGCCGCCGATCCGCGGAATCCGTACGTCTACGCGCAGACCGTGCCCGACGCCGTCCGCATGGCAGCGCGGATCCGCGCGCTTGCGGCGCTCCACCCCGACAAGACGAACATGCAGGTGTCCGTAATCGCGCAACCCTACGAACAGTGGCCTCTGCCGTGGTATCTGAGGACGATGCCGATCGTCGGTTACTGGACCAGGACCGATGATCCGCTGGCGCTTCAGGCGCCGGTCATCGTCTCGTCCATGGAGTTCGCCCCCGCGCTCGATGCCGCGCTCGGCGACCGCTACGTGTCGGAGTTCTACGGCCTCAGGCCCGAGGTGGTGCTGACGCTCTACGTGGAGCGCGGACTCTGGGATCGGTTCCTGGCGGGTCACGGTGTGGCGCAGGACTTCAGTCCTGCGCTACTGTGTCGAGCACCGAGCGCCCCGTGACGGCCCCCGAACTGGCCCTGGTCGTTCCCTGCTACAACGAGGTGGCGCGCCTCCGGCCGGAGGCCTTCATTCAGTTCCTCTCGACGCACCCGGGAGTCCACCTCGTGATGGTGGACGATGGGAGCGTGGATGGGACGGGTGAGGTAGTCGACGCGATGAGGCTGGCCGCGCCTGCTGCGATCACCGTCGTTCGTCACTCCCCGCGCCGCGGCAAGGCCGAAGCCGTGCGCGCGGGCATCCTCGCCGGGCTCGAGCATCGCGCGGCGCTCGTCGGGTTCTTCGACGCGGACCTCTCCACCCCGCTCCGCGCGATCGACGACTTCCTCGCCGTTCTCCGCCTGCGCCCGGAGGTCGAGTTCGTCCTGGGCTCGCGCGTGATGCTCATGGGCCGCGACGTCAGGCGAAAGGCCACACGCCACTACTTCGGGCGGATTTTCGCCACCGCCGTGTCGCACGCCCTCGACCTTCCCGTGTACGACACCCAGTGTGGCGCTAAGATTCTCAGGGCGAATGCGGCCACGGCCGCGCTGTTCGCGGCGCCGTTCCGCAGCCCGTGGATCTTCGACGTCGAGCTGATAGCGCGCTACCTGCGGCTGCCGGTCGCCCCGGGTGAACCGGCCCGCCGCGATCGGCTCTACGAGTTGGTCCTGCCGGCCTGGCACGACATGCCGGGCTCGAAGCTGCGCTGGTACGACTTTGCCCGCGCGATGGTCGACCTCGTATACATTTGGCGCGACCGTGTGGCCGGCCGTCCCCCCGACGGCACAGCCTCGGCGGTGCGGGCCGCGTTTCAGCAGCCTTGACGGGCACGAAGCAACCGGAGATCAGACGATGACCAACGAGAAGCAGCCCTCCTCATCGATATCGCGCAGGAAGTTCATGGGCACCGCCGCCACGGCGGCCGGGTTGACAATCGTGCCGCGCCACGTGCTCGGCAGGGGCTTCCAGGCGCCCAGCGACACGGTCAACGTCGCCGTCGTCGGCTACATCCACGGCATGGGCACGTCGAACCTCACGGCTGTGGCCAAGAGCGACAACATCGTCGCGCTGTGCGACTGCGACACCAGCGAGGCCGCCAAGGCGGCGCTGGTGAGGAACGGCATCCCCGAGAAGTTTCCGAAAGCCGCGATGCATCAGGACTTCCGGAAGATGTTCGAAGCGCAGAAGGACATCGATGCCGTCGTCGTCGCGACGCCCGATCACAACCACGCGGTCGTGGCGATGGCCGCGATGCAGCACGGCAAGCACGTCTACGTGCAGAAGCCGCTGACGCGGACGATCAGCGAGGCGCGGGCGCTGACCGAGGCCGCGCGGAAGTACAAGGTCGTCTCGCAGATGGGCAACCAGGGCCACTCGGGCGAAGGACTTCGGCTCATGCAGGAATGGGTGGCCGCCGGGGCGATCGGTCCCATTCGCGAGGTCCATTGCTGGACGAACCGCCCGATATGGCCGCAGGGCTACCCGCGTCCGACCGACACGCCGCCGGTTCCCGAGGGGCTGGACTGGGATCTGTGGATCGGCCCATCGCCGATGCGGCCCTACAACCCGGCGTACCACCCGTTCAGCTGGCGCGCGTGGCAGGACTTCGGCGCCGGCGCCATGGGCGACATGGCGTGTCACGTGATGGATGCGGCGTGCACCATCCTGAAGCTCGGCACGCCGTCGAGCATCATCGCGACGGAAGCGTTCAACGTCATTCAGGTCCCTGGCGCCACCGGGTGGCAGGCCAGCAAGCGCGTCGACTACAGCGACAGCTATCCGCCGGCCTCTGTCATCCACGTCTCGTTCCCCGCTCGCGGCGAGATGCCGCCGGTCAAGCTGCACTGGTATGACGGCGGCATCCTGCCCGAGCGGCCGGACGAGCTCGAGCCGGAGCGGAAGCTGCCCGAGTCGGGCACGATCTTCGTCGGCGACAAGGGCAAGATGATGTGCGAGACCTACTCGGAGGGCCCGCGCCTCATTCCCGAGACCGCGATGGCCGCCTTCACGCGGCCGCCGAAGACGCTGCCCCGCGTTCCCGATGGCGCGCAGGGCCACGAGAAGAACTGGCTCGACGCGATCCGCACGCACGGCCAGGCCACGTCGAACTTCGACTACGCCGGGCCGTTCACCGAGGTGGTGTTGCTCGGCAACGTGGCGCTGCGTTTCCCCGGCCAGCGCCTGATGTGGGACGGCGCGAGCGCGCAGGTCACCAACGTGGCGGAAGCCAACCAGTTCGTCCAGCACCACTACCGTGAGGGGTGGTCGCTGACGTAAGAAACCGGGGTCGGGATACGTTTCAATTTCTGCACAGGACAGCCACGAGCGGGTGCAAGAATTGAAACCTATCCCGACTCCGTTTCCACCCGGCGGCCTTGCAATCGACAGTCCGCCCTCACAGCACGACATCCGGCGCTTCTCGCACGAGGCGATGGCGACGGTGTACGAGGTCTACGCCGTCCACCCGGACGAGCAATACGCAGCACAGGCCGCGCAGGCGGCTTTCGATCTGGTGGACCGTCTCGAGCGCGAGCTGAGCCGGTTCCAGCCAAACAGCGACATCACCCGCATCAATCAGCTCGCCGCCGGCGCGCACACGCGCGTCACCCCGACGACACTCGAATGCCTGGTGATCGCGCGGCACATGTTCGAGCTGACCGGCGGCGTCTTCGACGTCTCGATCGGCACCGGACTGCCATCCCTCGAGATCGATCCAGACGAGCTCGTCGTGCGCGCGAGCACGAGCGGCGTGCAGATCGATCTCGGCGGCATCGGCAAGGGCTACGCCGTGGATCTGGTGGCGGAACTGCTCGAGGATTGGGACCTCGAGCGATCGCTCGTGCACGGAGGCTTCAGCTCGCTGCTTGCGCTGGAGCCTCCGGCCGGCATCGGCGGCTGGCCGTTGACGTTGAGCGATCCGCGCGACTCGTCGCGCGTGCTGGCGCGGCTCTCGGTCAGTCAGACCGCGCTCGGAGCGTCAGGCGTCCGCAAGAAGGATCACATCGTCGATCCGCGCAGCGGCGAACCGGTACGCGGGCGGCTGGCGTCGTGGGTGGCTGTGCCGCGGCCGAGGAAGGGCGAGCAGGGCGAGCGGGGCGGACCGGGCGAGCAGGGCGAGGGGCCACGCCTAGCGGCCGCCGCTGTGGCCGACGCGCTGACGACGGCATTCATGATGATGAGCGTGGAGGAAATCGACGAGCTGTGCGCGCGCACGCCAGGCGTCGAGGCGTGGCTGCTGCCCGACGATGACGAGCGCGCCGTGGGGCACTTCGGCGGATCGGGCGCCTCCTGACCGGCGAGCAGGTATAAACTGGAGAGTCGGGGAAGGAGAGTCTGATGGCAGGTGAAGACGAGCAGGGCGCAAAAAAGAGCGCCGACGCGCCACGAAAGATCGATCGGCGTGACGTGCTGAAGGGGCTGTCCACCGTCCCCGCGCTCGGCCTGTTCGGGTACGCGTGGCAGACGCAGCGGAAGTATCAGCAGACCAAGGCGGAGGAAGCCGCCGCTCCGCCCGCGGCGCCGAAAGACCTGCAGGTCATCAACGTGGCGCTGCTCGGCGCGGGCGCGCAGGGACAGGTGCTGACCGACTCGATGCTCCGGATCCCCGGGCTGCGGTTCCGGGCCGTGTGCGACATCTGGGAGGAGTACAACCAGAAGCGGGTCGTCAACACCTTCAGGAAATTCAAGCACGATGTGAATCCGTACGAAGACTACCGCGAGATGCTCGACAAGGAGAAAGAGCTCGACGCGGTGATCATCGCGACGCCCGACTTCTGGCATGCGCAGCACGCGATCGACTGCCTCAAGGCAGGCAAGCACGTGTACTGCGAGAAGGAGATGTCCAACACGCTCGATGGCGCGCGCAGCATGGTGCTCGCCCAGCGCGAGACGGGCAAGCTCCTGCAGATCGGCCACCAGCGCCGATCCAATCCCCGCTACCTGCACTGCTACGACAAGCTGATCACGGAGGCGAAGCTGCTCGGCCGCATCGTCACCGTCAGCGGCCAGTGGAACCGCGCGCTGACGCCGGATCTCGGCGCCCCCGATCGCTACGCCATCCCGCAGGCCCGGCTCACGCAGTTCGGCTTCAAGGACATGCACCAGTTCCGCAACTGGCGCTGGTACAAGGGCAAGGGCGGCGGGCCGATCGTCGATCTGGGCTCGCACCAGATCGACATCTACAGCTGGTTCCTCGGCGCGAACCCCTCGCACGTGATGGCGAGCGGCGGCAACCTCTATCACGATCCCGCGACGCACGAGTGGTACGACACGGTGATGGTGGTCTACGACTACGACACCCCCCACGGCGCCGCGAAAGCCTATTACCAGACGCAGACGACCAACGGCAGCCAGGGCTACTTCGAGAATTTCATGGGCGACCAGGGCACGCTGCTCATGTCGGAATCGGAGATGAACTACCCGGGCACGCTCTATCGCGATCCGAATGCGCCCGCGTGGGACGAGTGGGTGCAGAAGGGCTACGTCACGGCGCCGAAGGAGCAGGAGACGAAGCCGAAGAGCGAAGGCGCCATTGCGGACGTGCGCGAGTCGGTCTCACCGGATCAGCACATGCTGCCGGTGACGCTCCGCGATCCGTATCACCAGCCGCACCTGCAGAACTTCTTCGACGCGGTGCGCGGCAAGGCAACACTCAACTGCCCGGCCGAAGAGGCATACATGACGGCCGTCGCCGTGCTCAAGGTCAACGAGGCCGTCGAAGCGCGGGCGCCGCTGTCGTTCAAGCCGGAAGACTTCAAGGTTTAACCATGCGTTGGCCAATGATCGCGATCACACTGATGCGCGTCTTCGTGGGATGGCACTTCCTGTATGAGGGCATCGCGAAGCTGAGCGCACCCGCGTGGTCGGCCGCCGGATACCTGAAGGCGTCGCGCGGGCCGTTCTCCGCCATGTTCAAGTCGATCGCCGCGCAGCCGAACCTGCTCGACAACGTGAACCTGATCACCAGCTGGGGGCTGACGATCGTCGGCGTGCTGCTGATCCTCGGCCTGTTCACGCGGCTCGCGAGCCTGGCCGGGATCGGGTTCGTGCTGCTCTTCTACCTGTGCAACCCGCCGTTTGTCGGCTACTTCTACTCGATCCCGACCGAGGGCAGTTACCTCATCGTGAACAAGAACCTCGTCGAAATCGGCGCGCTGCTCGTCATCCTGACGACCGGCAGCGGCCAGTTCGCGGGCCTCGACCGGATCGTGCGCGCGCTCTTCGCGCCCAGGCCGAAGCTCGCGACAGCGCGCTGAGAGGGGACACTTGTGGAACAGAACTTTAGTTCTGTTCATCAGTGTCGGTTCATCAGTGACTGCGTACTGCTCTGTTCCTGCACGTGATGCACAGGACTGAAGTCCTGTGCCACGGGTGTCAGTGCTGCCGGAGGACCCGCACCGGACCGATCAGCCCGGACGGGCGCAGCGGCGCGTTTGCGTCGTAGGGCGCGGAGACCGTGAACGTTACCTTCTCCGCGCCCGGCTGGACATCGCCAATCAGCCTGTTGACCCAGAGGTTCGTCACCCGGATCTCCACCGCGTTTGCTCCCGGCTTCATCTCGCTGGTCACGTCAACCCTGGACGGCGGCTTCCACACGGTCTTCACTACCCTGCCGTTGACCAGGACGTCGGCCAGCTCGTGGAATTCGCCAAGGTCGAGGATGACGCGGCCGGCTCCCGACGGCGTCCAGCTCCACGTCGTCTTGTAGCTGGCCGTGCCCGAGAAGTACTTCACGCCGGCGAGCTTGCTCTCGGTCCACGATCCGGGACCGCTGATGTCGTGGGTCGCGGGCGCGCCGCGATCCGCCTGGAACGTCACCGTCCAGGGTCCGTCGATTGCCGCCAACCGGGTCTCGGTGGGCGCGGCGATCATCCGTTGCGTGGACGCGGTCTTCTTCCGGAACACGATCAACGCCGACCCGTTCGCCTCGAGCGAAACCGGCACGATCGTGCGCGAGCCATCGATGCGGTAGCTCAGTGGATGCCGGGAACCGGTGTCGGCGTCCCACGATTCCGACTCTCGGCCGGTGACGCGGAACGCGACGTCCCCGCTGAACGGCCGGCCCTTGCGGTTGCTGAGGAAGTACACCTCGCCGTCAGCCAGGTGGCGGTGCAGCACCATCACGGGCGGGTTCGTCACGCCAACCACCTCGAAGTCAGGGCCGAGGCCCACCGAGCTGAGGGCTCTTTCAATCGGCTGTGCCGTGACCTTGCCGGAGCCCCAGACGCGATCGGCCATCCGCGCGAACTCCTGCGGATCGTCCGACAGGCTCGGTGACCCCGTTGGCCGTGCGCCGACGACGATGGCGCCGGCATCCACCAGTGCCGCGATCTTCCTCAGCACGGGCAGCGTCATCCTCGACGAGCTCCCGCCAAGCTGCAGCGCGCGGTACCGCATGCCGCTCGGCGTCGTCAGCCAGCCGTCCTCGACGCTGAGCAGGTCCAGGACGATGTCGGCGTTGACGAAGTCGTACCCGTAGTGCTCGGGTGCGTCGGCGACAACCGTTTCGCCGTAGAGCCCTGTCAGCGGCGACTCCTCGCCGTAGAAGTACGCCACGTCGGCCTGGAATCGGCCCTGCTGGAGCATGTAGGCGTTCCGGGCCAGGTAGTCCACCCACGGCCTCGCCTGCCCGGCCCATGTCTCGTTGCGGTTGAACGTCTGGCCGAAGATGAACAGCGTGAGCCCGGGCACCTTGCCGACGAGCGGCTGGTGCACGCTGCTGTGGATGACGATGCGGTTCACGCCGAGGGCGAACTCGGCATCCGCGACGCGCTGCAGGTCGCGCGGAGCGAAGTCCCAGAGCGCCAGCGCGGACGTCATCGACTCGGCGGCCACCATCCTCCGCCCGTAGACATGTGCCACCGACGCGGCGCCGCGCAGGTCGGTCGCGTAGGTCGCCGCCGGCGGCGCGTCCTTCCGCATCGTCCACATGGCGCCCATCGGGATATCAGCGTAGCGGCGCATCGCCATGTCGTCCCCGAGCGAGGGGCGATGGTCCTCGAGCGCTTCGCCATATGTCTTGAGCCCGCGCTCGTGGACACTCTCGGTCACCTGCTTGTAGTGGCTCTCGGCGATCAGCTCCGCGATGGTGCGACGAAAGTCCCACAGGAACTTGTCGCTCGCCTCCGCACTGCCCACGATGCGGCCCGTGAGCGCCGGCAGGTACGGCGTCGGGTCGTAGGCACGCCGCTTCGTGAACTGGTCGAGGATGTCGTCGGTCCAGTTCTGCGCACCCGCCTCGATGCTGTCGCTCAGAGTCGCCGACACACCTCGCGCGCCGAAGAGGGTCGGGCCCAGCAGTTTCTGATACATCGACAGGAAGGTGTTCATGTAGTCGCGGACGCGATCGCGACTCAGCTTGTCCACCTCGAAACCCGATCCCTCGACTGGCGCCGGCCCGTTCTGGTGGCCCGTCAGGGAGTACCCGAGCCGGATGACACGCCAGCGTCCCGACGGTGGTGTCCAGTCGAGCGTGCCGTCGGATCGCATCTTCGACGTGAGATCGACGACGTCACCTGGTCGAGCAACGAGCGACCGGTCAATCTCGGGAGTCGCCACCGCGTAGTAGTCGGCGACTGTCGCGAAGCCCGCCTTCTCTTCGAAACGGTTGACGACGGGCTCGGTGTGCAGGACCAGCTCGGAAACCGGAAAGCCGCCGGGGCCGGCACCAGATCCACCAGGCGGCGGCCCGGGGAAGGCGGCGCCAGGCGCGACGCCGGAAAGCGCGGGCAGGGGGCCCGTCGGAATCGGCGGCTCGAACACCACGCGGAAGAAGCGCGCGGTGACAGGCCCGACAGCCGTGGTGTTCTGATTGAAGGCGCCCGCGGTGACCGGGCCCACTGTCCTGAAGGCGGTCCCGTCGTCGCTGGCGTCGAGATGCGCCTGTGGTGTGGTGTCGAGGAAGCCGCGGGGCCGGGCCGCGAGGGCCACGGTGACGCCGCGGACGGTGACGGGCTGCGCGTAGTCGAATCGAACCCACGACTGCGAGTCGGCCGACAATGCCGGAAGCTTCACCGTCTCCGCGATGACGCCGTCAGCGAGGCTCGCGCCGTCGATTGGCCCCGTCGCTATCGACACTTTCTCCGGCTTCGTTTCTGACTCGACGTCCGGCAGCCGGTACGCGATCACCTTAGCGTCCGCGTAGAACGTCTCTTTCATCGGCTCGTGCCCGGTGAATGGATCCCCGGGCAAGGCCACCTGCTGGAACGGCCCGTTGGCCGTCGGCGGGTGTGCGAGCGGAGCGGTCAGTGGCGTACCGCCCTGGACGATGGTCTCGCTCCACACCAGCTTCTTCATTGCGTCCGCGGGCTTCACCCACGGCCCGCCCGTCTCGCTCCAGCCAGCTGAGGTCGCGATGGTCACGTCGAGGCCCAGGCTGTCGGCCGTCTGCACGGCGTAGCGGATGGCGTCCTGCCACTCCGGCGTCATGTAGAC
>Ga0070670_100001339_pt1 | contig 19696 bp, 15 predicted proteins | sample KBSS63metaG_FD_64665 | JGI IMG/M metagenome (GOLD analysis project Ga0070670, IMG submission 64665) | Switchgrass rhizosphere microbial communities from Kellogg Biological Station, Michigan, USA - KBS S6-3 metaG | ecosystem: Host-associated > Plants > Roots > Rhizosphere > Soil ... | reverse complement strand
GGCGACGCCGGCGGCGGCGAGGTCGCCAGCAACATCTTCGTTCGCGGATTGCCGTCGGGCGGCCAGTATCAGTTCACGCCGTTGATGTATGACGGCATCCCGGTACTCAGTACCTTCGGTCTGAATTCTTCGGCATACGACGTCTATTATCACAACGATTTCGGGATCGACCGGCTCGAATTCGTGCAAGGCGGTGTTTCGAACTTGTTCGGCCCGGGCTCCGTCGCCGGCCTGATCAACTACATCTCGCGCACCGGCACCGACAATTTCCGGGGCACGGCGCAGGTCGAGGTCGCGGAAAAAGGACGCATTCGCACGGACTTTGCCGTCAGCGGGCCGCTCGGCGGCAACCTTTATTACGGCCTCTCAGGCTTCTACCGCTACGACGAAGGACCGATCAAAACCGACCTCAAGACCAAGGGCTACCAGCTTCGCGGCAACCTCAAGTATCGCCTACCAGACGGCACCGGGTCGGTAACGCTCTACGGCCAGTGGATCGACGATCAGGTTCAGTTCTATCTGCCGATCCCGCTCGACGGCACGACCCGCAATCGCATTCCCGGAAATGACGGCCACAAGGTCTACTCGGTCCAGTTCCGCGACGGCCTCGAGGGTCTCGGCTTCAACACGCCGGATGGGCCTTTCACGACTGACGCCGAGCAAGGCGTCAAGACTCGCGGCGGGCAGATCGCGCTGGCGTTCGACAAGCAGCTCGGTAACGGTTGGGGTATCAACGGCCGGACCAAATATTCCGAATATCATCACAAATTCGCGTTGTGGTCCGACGGCGATGGCATCGTGAACGTCCCGGAGACCCAGGCGAGCTTCATGGCCAATAGCCAAAGCAGCGCGGCGGGAACTCGCGGGGCCCTGATTCCGGAGCTTCGCGGCATCCCGCTTGCCAACGCTCGGTTCACCTACGCCGACGATGGCAGCACCTTGCCTGCAAACGCGCTGCTGTTCGCGAACCGCATCACGGATCGCAATCGGCCCGTTCATGACTTCACTGCCGAGCTTAATGTCACCAAGCAGGCGCAGTGGGGTGCAACGAGCCACACGTTCACGCTGGGTGGTTTCTACGGCGACGCTACTGCCAGGGACGTCAACGTCACCACGACGTATCTTGCCGAGTTCAATAACCGCCCGCGACTGGTGAACCTGGTCGTGACCAATCCGACCACCGGCGCGCAAACCATCATTTCGCGCAACGGATTGCTCAATGCGGGCGCAGGCTACGTGAACAACAAGGCCGAGGCGGAGCGTTACGCCATCTACGGCGCCGATCAGATTGACGCCGGACGCCTGAAGTTCGACCTTGGCTTTCGATGGGAGCATATCAACGACACGGTGAGCCGCGAACAGACATCGACGACGAATACCGACACCACGACTCCTAACCTGTCCGGACAATTGCGTAGCGTTACGTGGGGCAACGGCACCTTCTTCCGTGGCAAGGTGCATACCAGCGAATGGGCAGCTGCCGCCGGCCTGCTCTACAAGATCAACGATGCGGTCAATTTCTACGCCAACGCTTCGCGCGGCTTCTTCTTCCCGGAGCCCAGAGCGATTGCGTTCAATGCGCTCGGACAGGTGCAGAGCAAGTTCAACGCCGAGATCATCAAGCAGGCGGAGGCCGGCGCCAAGATCAACCAAGGCCCTGTCTCTGCGACGATGGCGATGTTCTACACCAAGCTCAACAACCGCAGGCAGATCTTGTTCGTCAACGATGGGCTGGGCGGATTCATAGAGCGCGTGAACCTTGTCGCGACCGAATCCTACGGGCTCACCAGCAGCGTTCGCTGGCAGATCATCCCCGATCTGGCAGCGGAGGCCAACGTGACTTACCAGCACGCCGAGTATAAGCAGTTCCAAGCGCTTAGCGCGGCCGGCGTGCCGACTACACAGACGGCGATCATCGGCAATTCGCTCGAACGTCAGCCGGACATGCTCTACAACGCAGGTCTCTACTATGACGACGGCAACTTCGATGCTTCGGTCTTCACCAACTACACGGACGACGTGTTCATCGCCTCGAACAACCTGATCAAGTTCAAGGGCTTCAACGTCGTCAACCTCGATGCGGGCTACAAGTTCGGGATCGGCGGGCACAAGGTCCGACTGGGTGTCAACGTGTTCAATCTGTTTAACACGGACGCGACCACCGAAGGATCGCCACGTCAGGACAACAATCAGACGACCGGCGGGCAATTCTTCGTCGGCCGACCTGTGCTGCCTCGCCGCATCGCCGGGCGCCTGACCGTCGATTTCTAACCGACTCGGTGGGCAGCCACGGCCCACCTAACCGAATACTTGAGTGACATGACCACAACCGACCTGGACGCTGCCGCGCGCAATATCCTGAAGGCCAACGACCGCGGCGGCTACACCGTGCCCAATGGCCGCGTTTATCCGTTCCAATGGAACTGGGACTCGGCCTTTGTTGCGCTCGGTTTCGACCGCTTCGACCGCAACCGCGCCTGGACCGAGGTCGAGACCCTGTTCCGAGCGCAGTGGAGCGACGGCTTCCTCCCGCATATCGTCTTCTGGAAGGACGACCCCGGCTATTTCCCGGGACCATCGGTCTGGGGCGCCGACAAGGACCCCGTGACCTCTGGGATCACCCAGCCCCCGGTTGCCGCAACCGTGGTTCGCAAGCTCTGGGATCGCGCTTCGGGCGCTGGCGAAGGCGAGCATTATCGCTCGCGGCTGGAAACTTTGTTTCCGAAGCTTCTGGCTTGGCATCGGTGGTTTCACGACTATCGCGACTTCGAAGATCGCGGATTAGTTGTCGCCATGCACCCTTGGGAGACGGGCCGCGACAATTCGCCTGAGTGGGACGTTCCGGGCGAGGTGATCGATGTGTCCGGCGTCGGTGATTACGTCCGACGTGACACGAGCCATCTCGACGCGAAGATGCGTCCGACCAAGCTCGAGTACGACCGTTATCTCGCGCTGGTGCAGTTCGGGCGCAATACCGGATGGAATCACCGCGCAATTGCTCGCGAAAATCCGTTCCGCGTCGCCGATGTCGGGATGAGCATGATCCTGCTCCGGGCCAACCGCGACCTTGCCGCTCTGGCCGATGAATTAGGCAAGGCAGACGAGGCGGCCGAGATCCGCTCATGGGTCGCCCTGTCGGAACGGGGCATCGAATGGTTGTGGGACGAGGATGTCGGCGCCTGGTGTTCGCGCGACACCATCACGAGCCGCTTCTCCGGTCACATCACCAGTGCATCCTTTTTGAGCTTCTACGCGGGCCTGTCGGATCCGAAGCGCGATCAGGCGATGCGAGAGCATTTCGACCGCATTGCGGCGATGGTCGACTATGTGATGCCGAGTCTTGATCCCGCCGATCCCGGATTCCAGATGATCCGCTATTGGCGCGGTCCGGTCTGGGCTGTGGTCAACTACATGATCGGGACCGGCCTCGCGGAAGCCGGAGACAATGATCGCGCTGGCCGAGTCACCCGGGACACGCTCGAACTAATGCGCCGTAACGGCTTCTATGAAGCCTATAGCCCGGTCGATGGAACGGGTAGCGGCGGCGATGATTTTTCCTGGACGGCCGCCATCTGGCTCGCTTGGGCCGACGCGGCCTAAGGACCGTTGATATGACCGACCTTGGCCTTAGCCTCGAACAGACTCGCTTCTACGCCGAGAATGGATATGTCCTGATCCGCGGTTTCCTGACCGCCGCGGAGGCTGCGGCACTTCGGTCGGAGGTTCATGGGATCGCCGCGCGCCAAGGCCCTACGAACGCGACCTGGAGCAGCGTTAGCGGTCAGGGCACCAAGCTCGAGCACTCGCACGACGTGCAATTTCGCTCAGCCGCATTCACGAGGTTGCTGGTCGATCCTCGGCTCACGGCGATATTCACGAGCCTCATCGGGCCGAACGTCCAGCTTCATCACAACAAAATGTTCATCAAGCCGCCGGAGCGCGGCTCGCCGTTCCCGATGCACCAGGACTATGGCTATTTCCCGCATCGTGGCACGTCGATGACGGCTGCCATCCTGCATCTCGATTCCGCGCCGGATGAGAAGGGCTGCGTCCGCATTTATCCGGGCTCGCACAAACTGGGTCCGCTGGAGGCCCATGGGCAGGATCACCACGTCGATACTGATCGATTCCCGCTTGCCGACGCGATGCCGGTGGAAGCCGACGCTGGGGATCTTCTGGTCTTCAATTACCTGACCGTGCACGGTTCCGGCCTAAACGTCTCCGATGAAGCGCGGACCACGTGGCTGGTCCAGGTCCGCGATCCGGAGGACGAACCAATCTCCGAGCAGCATCATTCGCGTGGACAGGGGATGATGCTTGCGGGCGTGGACCCGAAGGAGGCGGAATTCGCTTTCGCATGGGAGGCAAAGAGCGCTTGAGGCGAGGTCCGCGCGGCCGCCTCTACCTTCTTGCCGCTGTCTTGCCAGCGCTTGTTTCCGCACAGGGTCTGAGCTCGCAAGCGACTGATGGAAGGTGCGCGCGATTGAATTCGTTGTCGCGCCCGGGCTTCACGATTGTCTCGGCGACGCGAATGCCCGCCGGGAGATTCGCCGCCGGCGGCAGCGACGGCTTTGAGATCCCTGCCTCCTGCCGAGTCGCTGCAGTCGCCCGGCCGAGCGGGGATTCGCGGATTGCGATGGAAATCTGGCTGCCGGACGGATGGAACGGCCGTTATGCGCAGCTCGGCAACGGGGGCTTCGCAGGGAATATCGACGAGGCGTCTCTCGCCAACGAGATCCGCCGCGGCAACGCAGCCGCGATGACGGACACGGGCCACAGGGCAGGTCAGTTCGACGCGAGCTGGGCGCTCCGCCATCCCCAGAAGATTGTCGATTATGGCTTTCGCTCCATCAAGGTCACGTCGGACGCAGCGAAAGCCGTGATTCAGCAATATTACGACCGGCCCATTCGCCGACGCTATTACATCGGCTGCTCCAACGGCGGCCGACAGGCGCTGATGGCGGCCCAGCGTTATCCCAACGATTGGGACGGGATCATCGCCGGCTCGGCCGCAGTTCAATGGACGAAGCAGCTCGCAACCTTCGCCGCGATCCAGCATCGACTGCGTTCGTCGCCCGAAGGCTGGATAGCTCCGATCAAATTGCCGTTCATTCGGCGCGCAGCGGTCGCGGCCTGCTCGAGGCAAACCGCAATTGGCTCGTGCCGGCTGGATGTTCGTCGACTCACATGTGCGAATTCGAACGCGCCCAATTGCCTCACGCCGGCCGAAGCGGCGTCCCTCGACCTCATCCAGTCCGGACCCAAGGACGCTAATGGGCGTCCGCTCTTTGCCGGCTTCGACCCCGTCTCCGCCACTCTCCCGGGAAATTGGGAGACCTGGATTCTGAACCCCGACCGCAATGCGCCAAGCCAGCTCGCGTTCGCGACGCAGGCCTATCGCAACATGATCCTGGATCGACCGGGCTGGAGGGTGGAGGACTTTAGCATCGGCCGCGACTTTGAACTCGCTTCGCGTCGGCAGGTGGCTGGACAATCGCTCGCGGCAATCCTCGACCCTGACAATCCCGATCTCCGCCCATTTGCTCGTCGCGGCGGCAAGTTGATCATGTACGTCGGCGGACTGGACGCGGCGATCGCTCCTGTAGCTGCCGTCGACTATTACCACCGTGTTGCGGAGCGCTCCGGGGGGATGGGTCCTGCTCAGCGGTTCGCTCGCATGTTCGTGATTCCCGGAATGCAGCACTGCCAGGGAGGTCTCGGTCCGAACGCGTTCGGCCAGGCCTGGGTCGCTCCCGGACTCGCTCGCGATTCCACCCATGATGTTCGGGCGGCACTGGAGGGATGGGTCGAGCGCGGCCAGGCTCCGGACTCGATCACCGCCGTCAAATATGCGGATGATGATCCGCGCGGGCGCTTAACTGCCACGCAGAAGCTATGGCCGTTCCCGAAGGCGCCGGCTCCGGCGGCCCCCACGCGCTAGCTCAGGCGAAGCACCTGCACCGACGTGCCCTCCGATAGGGCCGGGGAATGCGCGGGCTGACGGATGAGCGCATTCGCGTCCGCCAGTGCCTTTTGGGCGTGGGATTCCTGAAAGGGCATCGGTGCCGCACTGCCTTGATCGAGGACCGCGCGATGGAATGTCTCACGCGCGTCGCATTCGCCAAGAGCGGAAGCGAGACTGAAGGTTTCCCATCCGCTTGCATCGTCAGGCGACCGGCCAGCCATCCCGGCGATCAAGGGCGCAAGCAGGAGGCGGGCGGTGACCAGCGCCGACGTGGGATTCCCCGGCAGTCCGACGATGCGCTTGCCGCCGGCGCGGCCGAGCCAGGCGGGCATGCCCGGGCGCATCGCGATTCTCGAGAACAGGAGTTCCAGACCCATTTCTTCGAACATCGCTTTGGCGAAATCGCGCTCGCCGACGGACGCTCCGCCGGTCACCACGATGATATCTGCCGCCCCGACCGCTCGGCCGGCGGCTGTTCGCATGGCTTCGAGATCGTCTCGTAGTCGGGAGGTCGAGACCACGGCCGCGCCCCAGTCGATGGCAAGGGCAGCAACGCCTGGGGATACGCTGTCGGGCACGGCAAATTCCGAGCGCGCGGCCTTGCCTGGCTCCACCAGTTCGTCGCCTGTGCTGAGCAGGGCCAGTCGCGGACGCTTGAACACCGCAATTTCCGCGACGTCCGCGCCCGCTGCTGCGATAAGCGTCGCTGCATTAAGCATCCGACCCGCAGGAAGCAGCTCATCACCGGCACGGAAGTCGGCTCCGCGCGGTCGCACCCAGGTCTTTGGCCCTGGCGTCCGTTCGATGAGAGCCTGCTGGCCCTCGCGGCGAACCATTTCCTGAACCACGATCCGGTCAGCACCCGAAGGGAGGGGCGCACCGGTAAAAATGCGGACGCAGATGCCGGGCTCGACCGATCCTCGCCAGCCCGCGCCGGGCAGCGATTGCCCGACGACTCTGAGAACCGCCGGCATGGCGCCTAGATCAGCGTCGCGCACGGCATAGCCGTCCATCGCCGACACGTCCGCCCGGGGAGAGTCGATGGCCGCAATCACCGGCGCCGCAAGGACGCGTCCGGCAGCGTCGGCAACCGCGACCGTCTCGCTCCCTAGCGGCCCTGCCTCGCCACGGACGATGGCCAGCGCTTCATCGAAGCAGATCATTCGACCGCTGTTCGCCAGGCCATGCCCGGCGTCAACTGCGCCGAGATGCGCTTATGCTGCGGCGGCTCGAACTTCCGCCTCGCCGTATGAAGCGTATCCTTGAGGTTGAAGCGGGAGGTGAATGATGGCGTGGTGCATAGGCCGTACGGAGGCGATGACAGATCCGGTCGCGGCTCGGCGCAAGGCACTCGCGAAGCTGCGCGGTCTCGAGCAGGTCGAAGATCCCGAAAGCCTTGTCGTTCCGATCTTGATCGACGCGATCCTGATGGCCGAGAGCTACCGCGGGGCGCGCCACGAGATCACCTTCCTCAACGAGCTCACCCGTAGCGTCGATGCGCTTATTCGCGAGCTCAACGCCGTCGAGAAGGCCAAGGAGTGGGCTGAGCCCGTCACCGGAGCCTAGACAGGGTCTCATCCCTCGCGGCCCCAGCATGATCGGGGCACGGATCCGATATGAAAACGTGGTCGCGGGGCTCTAAAATCGGTGCCGCGATCCGTTTCGTATGGTTAACGAATCCGCAACTACCTTCCTTCAGGCTTGGATTAAGCATGTGGCGTCAAACTGCCTGCGTGGAACCTGTGCCTGCGGAATGGACGCCGCACGCGCGAACTGAAGTGGACGTGGCATGAAACATGAAGTGATTCTGGAGGGGCAGGACCGGCTCCCCCGGGACCCGCGCGTGGACGTCGGTTTCGACGTGAGCGTGCACTGCGAGGCCGGAGAGATCGGTGCGCAGATCGTCAATTTGTCGAGTGATGGCTTTCGCCTTCAGACAGCCAACCCGCTGGAAGTGGGTTGGGAAGTCACGCTGGAAGCCGCCAGGCAATTTCCGGTCAAGGCGGTCATCTGCTGGGCTTGCGGCCTCGAGGCGGGCGGCGTTTTCGCGGATCCGGTCGCTCTTTAAACCCTGAGCGCGGCAGCCATCTCTGCTTCGCGCTTCAGGTTGCGCGCGAGCTGCGACATTCCATTCAGATATTGGGGCGGGACAGCCACGTCGCGATAATCGAGCTGCGCGGCGGCGCGAAGCGTCCAGAAGGGGTCGACGAGATGCGGCCTCGCCAGCGCCACGAGATCGGCGCGGCCGGCGGCGAGAATCGAGTTTGCGTGGTCGGGCTCATAGATGTTGCCGACCGCCATCGTCGCCAGCCGGCCCTCGTTGCGGATGCGGTCGCTGAACGGGGTCTGGAACATCCGGCCGTAGACCGGCTGCTGTCCGCCCCAGGTTTGCCCCGCCGATACGTCGATCAGGTCCGCACCTTCGCGAGCGAAGGCTTCGCCGATCGTCACCGCTTCCTCGGGCGTGATGCCATCTTCGCCCGCCCAGTCGGTGGCGGAAATGCGAACCGACATCGGCCGATCCGACGGCCATGCGGCGCGCATCGCCGCGAAGACTTCGAGCGGATAGCGAAGCCGATTTTCGAGGCTTCCGCCATAATCGTCGGTCCGCTTGTTCTGCAGCGGCGTGATGAAGCCGGAGAGAAGATAGCCATGGGCCGCGTGAAGCTCGATCATGTCGAAGCCGGCTTCGATGCCCATGCGGACAGCGGTCACGAACTCATCGCGGACCTTGTCCATGTCGGCGCGGTTCATGGGCGCCGGCACCTGATTTGCTGGCGACCAGGGCACGTCGCTCGCCGCCATGACCGGCCAGTTTCCGTCATCCAGCGGAACGTCATTGCCTTCCCAGCCGAGCTTCGTCGAACCCTTGCCGCCCGAGTGCCCGAGCTGGAGGCAAATCTTCGCTTTCGAGTTCGCGTGGACGAAATCGACAATGCGCTTCCAGGCAGTGACATGATCGGCGTTCCACATCCCGGTGCAGCCGGGGCTGATCCGCCCTTCCGGTGACACGCAGGTCATTTCCGTGAAAAGCAGCCCGGCGCCGCCGATCGCACGCTCTCCGTAATGGACAAAGTGAAAGTCGTTGGGCGTGCCTTCCACCGCCGAATACATGGCCATCGGTGAGACCGTCACGCGGTTCTCGACCTCCATCTCGCGCAGCTTGAGCGGCGCGAACATCGGAGGGGCCGACTTGTTCGATCGGCCTTCAGTCGCCCGCTTCCAAAACCAGCGCTCGACAGTTTCGAGCCATTCGCGATCGCGCAGGCGAAGGTTTTCATGGCTGATGCGCTGACTGCGGGTGAGCAGCGAATAAGCGAACTGGAGGGGCTCGAAGTGGGTATAGCGTTCCAGAGTCTCGAACCATTCGGTCGAGTTGCGCGCACTGTTCTGCAGCTTGAGCACCTCGAGGCTGCGCTCGGCCTGATATTCGTTTAGCGCCGCTTCGAGCGAGAGGCCCTTTCGATTCAGAACGTCAGCAAGCTTGATCGCGTCTTCGAGCGCAAGCTTGGTGCCGCTACCGATCGAGAAGTGCGCTGTGTGCGCCGCGTCTCCCAGGAGGATGACGTTCCCGCTTGACCAACGCTCGCACTTGATACGACGGAAGTTCAACCATGCCGCGCTGCCAACGAGATGGGACGCGTTGGATTGAAGCCGATGCCCATCCAGATATTTGGCGAACAGCTTTTCGCAGGCAGCGATGCCCTCGTCCTGACTCATCCGGTCGAAGCCGAATTCGTGCCAGGTCTGCTCCGAGCATTCGACGATGAAGGTCGAGCAATCGGGCGCAAAGCGATAGGCATGCGCCCAAAGCCAGCCGTGTTCGGTTTCCTCGAACGCGAAGGTGAAAGCGTCGAACACTTTGGACGTGCCGAGCCACACGAAACGGTTGCCGCGCACGTCGACATCCGTCCCGAAGGCTTCAGGTTGAGAATCCCGGAAGCGCGAGTTGATCCCGTCGGAAGCAATCACGAGATCATAGTCGCGCCATTTCGGGTCGGCTGGATCGCATTCCGCATCAAAATGAAGCACGACGCCGAGCTCGCGCGCCCGATTCTGAAGGATTTCGAGCAGGCGCTTGCGGCCGATGCCGATGAAACCATGCCCCCCTGAAGTGATCGTCTCGCCCCGGAAGTGGACGTCGATGTCGTCCCAATGCGCGAACTCTCGGGTGATGACCTCGGCCGACACGGGATCGTTGCGCGTGATGTTGTCGACCGTAAGGTCTGAGAAAACGACGCCCCAGCCAAAGGTCACACCAGGCGCGTTGCGCTCGAATATCTCGATCTCGTGGGCCGGATCGCGCAACTTCATCGAGATCGCGAAATAGAGCCCCGCGGGACCCCCGCCGACACAGGCGATCTTCATGCGCCCGCCGGATCTTCACTCATCTTCGCACTGATGAGCGTGATTCCATACGATGCGGGCGAGCGGCTCAAGCGCATCGCTGCAGCATGGCACAGCAGTGCGGCAATAGGACAGTCCGAATGTCTGTCGACTTCGAAACGGGAAAGCATTCGGTCCCACATCAGCCGAGGTCCGCGAGAAACTCCTCCACGAGCTGATTGAATTCGCCCGGTCTCTCCAGGTTCGTGAGATGCCCGGCACCTTCGACCACCTGCATGTCGGCGCCGGCAATAAGGCTCGCGAGTTTGGTCGACAGCTGGATCGGGGTGATCGAATCCTCGGCACCGACAATGACTAACGCGGGCACCCGGATCGCGCGGGCCCGGTCGCGCTGGTCGGCAAGCCAGACGGCTTCCGCTCCAATGCGATAGGCGAGGGGGTCGATGTGCGACATGGTCTCGACGACCTCGCGGCGAACCTCGGGCTCGGCGGGCTGGGCGATGAGGATGTCTACGCGCGCCTCGGCCATGGCCGGGAGGTCCTGGCTCCCTGCCAGGCTGCGTTCGTAGATGGCGCGGCCGTCCGGATGCACGGCGAAGGTGTCGGCGAGGATGAGCGACGCGCAGGATTCAGGGGCAGCATCGTGCATCGCGATTGCCACGACGCCGCCGAGCGAAAGGCCGCAGACATGGGCGCGATCCACGCCGAGCGCCCGCATCGCCGACATGATCGCCGAAGCGAAATCGTCGCGGCTGGTGCCCTCGGGCGCCCGGTCACTGTCGCCATATCCTGGATAATCGAATGCGATCGAACGGCGACTTTTGCCGAAATGTGCGAGTTGCGGTCGCCAGACGGATTTGTCCGAGCCGACGCCGTGCAGGAAGACGATCGGGGTGGCAGGGCCACCGCCGGCTTCCTCATATCCGATCTCGTAGCCGTTGCTGGTGCTGACACGGGCCATTGCGTACATCTTGGCAGCGTGCCGCCGCTCGCGCTAGCGTCCGAACATGGCGCGGATGACGATCAATGGGGAGGGGGTCGATTACAAGCTCGATCCCGATACGCCTTTGCTGTGGGCGCTCCGCGACGCGTCCAACCTCACCGGCACCAAATATGGCTGCGACAGCCGCGATTGCGGGGCATGCACGGTCATCATCGACGGGCGGGCGGCGACCAGTTGCGGCGTGACCCTGCGCGAGCTCGAAGGCGCAACGATCACGACCATCGAGGGCCTGTCGGCGAACGGCACGCACCCGGTGCAGCAGGCGTGGATGGCCGAGCAGGTGACCATGTGCGGCTATTGCGAGCCGGGGTTCATCATGGCGATCGCCGCGCTTCTGGAGGCGAGCCCTACGCCATCGGACGAGCAGATTGCGGCGCTTCCCAACATCTGCCGCTGCGGCGCCTACACGAGGATCCGCAAGGCGATTGCGCGGGCGGCTCAGGCAGCGCCTGCCAAGTCCCAAGCGGTTCCGCCAAGCTGAATAAACGGCTCCGAAACGGTTAAGCCGGGGCTAATCGACGCAAGCGCAATTCCGGTCTCAGGGAACTGAGAAAGTATAGTCATGCGTAAACTCCTTATTTCCATTCTTCTCGCGAGCTCGGCGGCATCGCCTGCTCTGGCCCAGGAACAGGACGGCGAACGTCGCGCGCAGTGGGGCGACCGTCAGGAATCTCATCCGGAGCGCGCGCAGGCGCGGGAAGAACGCCAGCAGGCGCGCGAGCAGGCCCGCGCCGAGCGGGTCGGTGGCGGCGACCGCACCGAACAGCCAAGCCCGCAGCGTCCGCAATTCGAGCCGAGGCAGCAAGGTTTCGAGCGTACCGCCGGCGCCGATGCTCGAGCGACTGCGGAACGCAATGACGCGGAGCAGAGCCGCGCAGCGCGTTCGCAGCGGGCCGGCGGCGTTTCGCGCTGGACGCGCGAGAGCGTGCAGCAGCCTGGCGAAACCGCACGATTCACTCGTGAGCCCATGCAACGCTCTGGCGAGACTTCACGCTGGACGCGCAATCGGGACAGCAATTGGGCTCGAGCCGGTGATCTTCGCGATAGCGAACGCACGACGCCGAACGTGATGCGGGCTCGCAGCCCTCTGATCGTCAGCACCACCCCCCGCGAAGGCACGCAGCCGCCGCTGCGGGTGGAATCGCGGCGGCGGACGTCGAGCCACTGGAGCGGGGAATGGCGCCGCGAAAACCGCTACGATTGGCGCAGCTGGCGCGACCGGCACCGGTCGACCTTCCACATCGGCATCTATTACGATCCGTTCGGCTGGGATTACCGACCGTACCAGGTCGGGTGGCGGTTGTGGCCGAGCTATTACGGCCGTCGCTACTGGATCGAGGATCCGTACCAGTATCGCCTGCCATATCCGCCGGCCGGGACGGCCTGGGTCCGCTACTGGAACGATGCCATTTTGGTCGACACCTGGAGTGGCGAAGTGGTCGACGTCATCCACAATTTCTTCTGGTAGAGCGCTACGGCGCATTGATCGAAGGGGCGTTGCGGCCTAGCCGCAGCGCCTCTTTCGCATTTTGTGGCGCGCACTTCTTCGAGGGCATGATGAACATTTCCGGCCGGCTGATCCTTACCGTTTCGCTCTTCGCCTTCTCATCCGCCTGGCCGCAGCCAGCGCCTGCGCAGGGCGTTGCAGCCTCTGCCGCGCAGCAGAAAGCGCACGACCGGTTGTTCCAGCTGTTCAAGCAGAGCGACGAGGCGAGCCTGAAGCGCAATCCGCTGCAGGCGCTGTTCCGCGGCGATTATCGCTATGCGGACCGGCTCGGCGACCTGTTCAGCGACGCGCATTATCAGGCTGAAAGGGCCGCGGCCGAGCAGGATCTCGCGGCGCTGGCAAACATCCCCCGGGCCGATCTCTCTTCCACCGATCAGCTCGCCTACGATGTATTCGAATTCCAGACCAAAGATGGGTTGCGTGGCCTGCAGCCCGACCTGCTGCGGTTGAGCCAGGCGCTGCCGATGAATCATTTCTACGGCCTGCATACCCTCTATCCGACGCTGTCGAGCGGGCAGGGCGGCGCGCCTTACGGGAAGCTTCGGGACTATGAGAATGCGTTGAAGCGCAATCGCGACTTCGCCGCCAATGTCGACGAAGCCATCCGCCAATGGCGCAGGGGTGAAGCGGAAGGCGTGGTCGACACCAAGCTTACCGTCCGCAACATGATCGAGCAGCTCAACGCGCAGCTGAAGCTGAAGCCGGAGGACTCGCCCTATTGGGGCCCGCTCAAGCAAACGCCTGACGATGTCGGGGCGACAGAGCGCACGCGCCTGACGAACGAATTCCGCCAGTCGATCACAGCTGTCATCTATCCGGCGCTGACGCGGATGCGCGACTTTCTCCAAAACGAATATCTCGGTCATGCGCGCGACGGCGTCGGCGAGATGTACATGAAGGGCGGCGACGCGCTTTATCGCCATCAGGTGCAGTCGACGACGACGACGATGATGACGCCGGAGCAGATCCACGAGCTTGGCCTCAGCGAAGTCGCGCGGATCACGCAGGAGTTCGAGAAGGTTCGGCAGGAAGTCGGCTTCAGCGGCGACCTTCACGCTTTCTTCGACTACATGCGCAGCGACAAGAAGTTCCAGCCGGCGAGCCGCCAGCAGATCACGCAGGATTATTATGCGCTGAAGCAGAAAGTCGACGCGCAGATCCCCCGGTTCTTCTCGCTAGTTCCGAAGACTCCGCTGGTCGTGCGGCCCTACCCCGAATTCCGCGAAAAATTCGAAGCGGGCGGCTCCTACGACAGCGGCACGCCCGACGGCTCGCGGCCCGGAACCTTCTATTTCAACGCCTACGACCTCCCGTCGCGCAGCACGTGGGGCGAGACGACGCTCTTCCTGCATGAAGGCGAGCCGGGTCACCATTTCCAGATCAGCCTCGCGCAGGAAAATACCGGGCTTCCGAGCTTCATGCGGTTCGGCGGGAACACCGCTTATGTCGAGGGCTGGGCGCTCTATGCCGAAACCCTCGGCTACGACATGGGCTTCTACAAGGATCCAAATGCGCGCTTCGGCACGCTCAACGATGAGATGCTGCGCGCGATGCGGCTGGTCGTCGATACCGGTCTCCACACCAAGGGTTGGAGCCGCGAGCAGGCGATCGACTACATGCTGTCGCACTCGGGCATCGGGAAAACCGATGCGACCGCGGAGGTCGAGCGCTACATTGCGATCCCGAGCCAGGCGACGGCCTACAAGATCGGCGCCCTGACGATCCAGCGGCTCCGCAAGAAGGCTGAAGGCGAGCTCGGACCGAAGTTCGACATCCGCGAATTCCATGCGCAGGTGCTGAACACGGGCGCCCTGCCGCTTTCGATCCTGGAAGCGAAGATCGATCGCTGGATTGCGGAGAAAAAGAGATCATGAAGTCGATGCGTATCGCTACATCACTCGCGGTTCTCCTGTTGAGCGCAGGTGTTTGCGCGCCCGCGCCAGCCGCGACTCAAGCGGTCGCTAAAAACTCGGCATCGTCGGTGCTCGCGGCACTCTTCAAGCAGAGCGACGAGGATAACCTGCGGCGAAACCCGCTCAGTGCGCTCGGTCGCGGTGATCTGCGATTTGCGGGCGAACTCGGCGACTCTCCGTCCGACGCTTATTATGACGCTGAGCGCAGTGCTGCTCGCAACGAGCTTGCGGCGCTTGCGCGGATCGATCGCAAGGCTCTCACGGCGGACGAGCAGGTTGCCTACGACGTTTTCAAGTGGCAGCGCGAGCTTGATCTCGAAGGCCTGCAGGGTGAGGTGTTCGAAGCGACAGTCGTTCGCCCCGTCGATCACTTCAACGGCTTCCATTCCTTTTTCGCGCAGTTGAGCTCGGGCGAAGGTATCGCGCCCTACAAGACGGTCGCGGACTATGAAAACGGCCTGAAGCGGTTCGACGGCTTCGTGCGGGTTTCCGACGGCAATGTCGCACGGATGGAACAGGGTCTGAAAGCCGGCATCGTCCAGCCGAAGGTCGTCATGGCAAATGTCATCGAGCAGCTGAACGCGATGCTCGCCGACAGCGTCGAGGGCAGCGCCTTCTACCGGCCGGTGACCAAATTTCCCGACGGCATTTCCTCGGCCGACCAGGCGCGGCTCAAGACGGCTTATGCGCAGTCGATCTCGATCAAGGTGCGGCCGGCGCTAACCCGCATGCGCGACTTCATTCGCGATCGTTACTTGCCCGCTGCTCGCGACAGCGTTGGCCTGCAGGACATGAAGGGAGGTCCAGCGCTCTATCGCTATCTGGTCAGGTCGAACACGACGACCGACCTCACGCCTGACGAGATCCACCAGATTGGGCTCGACGAGGTGAAGCGGCTGCATCGCGAAATGGAAGTGGTCAAGGCGCAGGTCGGGTTCACCGGAACGCTGCAGCAGTTTTTCGAGCACATCCGCACGGACCCGAAGTTCAAGCCCGCGTCGCGCGAAGCGCTGCAGCAGGGCTATGTCGCCATCGGGAGGCGTTTGGACGCGACCTTGCCGCGAATGTTCGCGACGCTGCCCAAGGCGCCGCTCGAGATCCGCCCGGTTCCCGCCCTCACGGAGAAGGGCGCCGCGCGGGGCTCCTACCAGCAAGGAACGCCGGACGGGTCACGGCCGGGCGTGTTTTATTTCAACGCCTACGACCTTCCCTCGCGAACGACGCCAGGGATGGAGACGCTCTATCTGCACGAAGGCGCTCCCGGCCATCACTTCCAGATCAGCTTGGCGCAGGAGAATGAGCGTCTTCCGGACTTCATGCGCTTCGGCGGCAATACCGCTTATGTCGAGGGCTGGGGCCTTTATGCGGAAACGTTGGGGCGTGAGCTTGGGGTCTACACCGACCCGTACCAATATTTCGGCTATCTGGACTCGCAGCTTTTCCGCGCGATCCGCCTCGTGGTCGACACCGGCATCCATTCCAAGGGTTGGACCCGCGACCAGACGATCCAGTACATTCTGGACAACAGCTCGCGTGGACGCAGCAACGCGACTGCCGAGACCGAGCGCTTCATTGCGATTCCGGGCCAGGCGCTAGCCTACAAGATCGGCCAGCTGAAGATCAGTGAGCTGCGCGCCAAAGCGGAGCGGGCGCTGGGCCCGAAGTTCGACATTCGCGAATTCCACGCGCAGGTGCTGAACACGGGCGCGCTGCCGCTTTCGATCCTGGAAGCGAAGATCGATCGCTGGATTGCGGAGAAAAAGGCGAGCTGAACGCGGGTTGACGTAGCGCTTTCGTGTAAAAGACCGGCGGAAAAAGGGGGGCGTATGGACCGACGTACGTTTCTTTCGGCGACGACGATGGCGGCTACGCTGCCACTGGCCGGAGCGCCGGTATTCGCGACTGAGCAGGCGTCCATGCCGAGAGACTCCGCCCGGATGGAGCGTCTCGGAGCCGCAATTGCTGCGAGCAGGATGCCGGTGAATTTCGTCGACGGCCGATTTTCGGGCGGCGGATATGACTGGCTCGTCGAGCGCGGATCTCAAGCGCACGCGCTGCTCATCGGCGAGGAGCATGGCATTGCGGAAAATCCCAAGCTCGCTGCGCAGCTGTTCACCGCGCTGGTGCCGCGCGGCTATCGCCATGTCGCCATCGAGGTTTCGCCGCCCATGGCCGCGGCCATCGACGCTGCGCTCGCGACCAGAAGCCCTTCGGACCTGCACCGATTCCTGACGACACCCGAAACCCGAGTGGCGTTCTTTGGAATGCGCGAGGAAGCCGATTTGCTGCAGCAGGCGCGATCGGCGCTCCCGGGCTCCAAGCCGTTTCTGTGGGGCCTCGATTACGAGATCGGTGCCGACCGCCATCTGATCCGCCTGCTCAAGGCTCGGCCCAAGAGCCCGGCGGCAGGCGCCGCGCTCCAGAGGCTCGAAGCGGCTTCGACGGCGTCCTGGACTCGCTACGATCAGACGAAAGACCCGAAATATATCTATAGCTTTGCCGGCGATCCGAAGCTGGTGCGCGAGCTGCGGACGGCATGGCGCGCTGCGGACGCGCACTCCCGCCTGGTCATGGAAACGCTCGAGCAAACCTTCGCCATCAACGCGCTGTGGGTGGCAGGAAAGGGCTATGAGTCGAACGCAGCGCGGAGCCAGTTCCTGCGCGCGAACCTTCTGCGATATTGGAAATCGAAGGAGCGGAGCGATCCGGACGGCCGCCTGCTCATGAAGATGGGCGCGTCCCATCTCGTGCGCGGGGTCAACATGTCAGACGTTTTCGACCTCGGCACATTCGTACCGGAGTTGCTCGCAACGAAGGACCGGGCCAGCTTCCACATGATGGTCCTGCCAGGACCCGGCGCACAAACAGCGAACCTCGATCCCACGACCTTCCGTTACGTCCCCGGCAACCGCGACCAATATGGCAAGGGGATGGAGCTTTTCGATCGAGCGGTGATCCCGGGAACGTTCACAATGTTCGACACCGCACCACTCCGCCCGATCGCCAGCAGCTACAGCGGCGAAATCCCGCTACCGATCTGGCGCGTCATCCACGGCTTCGACGCCGTGCTCGTCATGACGGGGTCGACGCCCTCGTCGAATCTCTAGGGCTGGCTCGACGTCAGCTGCACGAAGGGCGCGAACTTCACCTCGCGCTTGACGAAGCTGGTCTCGTAGCGGCGGACCAGCGGATCGGCGACAAGCACGTCGTCGCAGAAGGCGTTGAACTCGGCCATGCTCGCGCAATCGACCATTGCGAGCAGGTCGCATTCGCCCGTCGTTTCATAGCAGAATTGCAGCTCGTCTGCCTTGCGGAGCCGCGCTTCAAGCTCGGCCTTGCCCTGGAGATCGGCGTGCTCGGCCAGCTCAATGAATAGCAAAGCGCGAAGGCGGCGCTCGGTCAGACGATCGGACAACAAGCCAATCGTCCGCGCGATCCAGCCATCGGCGCGCAGGCGCCGAAGCCTTCGGGCAATGGCCGACGGCGACAATGCCACGCGCTCCGCGATCCGGTCAGCAGTGAGCGAATCGTCGCGCTGGACGAGATTGAGCAGAGCAAGATCGAAGCGGTCGAGCACGGCTCCTTGTGCCAAAATTTGGCACGTCATGCATCATTTTTGCGCGGCTTTGGCAATGTTTGAGGGGATGGCCCGGCTGTTCATCCAACGGACAGCCGAAATGCGTCCGATGGAGGTCAGTTCGAGATTCAAAGGGGTCAATTCATGCGTGCGTTTTCGTTCATCGCGCTTGCTACCAGTTTCGTGGCCGCTCTGCCGATTTCATCCCTCGGCGCGCAGGCGGCTGCGCCGGCGCCCGCGGCTGGGACGGAGTCCCCTAAGAAACCAGCCGCGGCGCCACTCGATGCGGGTGAAGGCCGCGCGGTCGCGGACAAGCTGGCCGGCGATCTCGTCAAATCCTTCGTCTATGGCGACCAGGCCGAGGCTTATGCGGCAATGCTCCGCAAGAATGCGGCGGCCGGGCGCTACGACGAGGGATCGCGTGCCGATCTCGCCAAGCTGCTGACCGACGATCTCCAGGCCGTACACAAGGACGGTCACCTCCACGTCATGCTTGCTGAGCCGCGGGAGGATGGAGGTGCGCGGCACGGCGGACCGCCGGCCGATTTCCCACCCCTGATCCAGGCTGCAAAGACGATTGCTCCCGGCATCGGCTACATCCGCTTCACCGCATTCTTCGGCACCGACGAGGAAGTGGCGGCCGTGCGGAAATGGCTCGCCGAAAATCGCGACGCCAAGACGCTCATCTTCGACCTCCGCAATCATCATGGCGGCGGCCTCGACGAACAGGACGCGATCTTCGCCTCGATCTTCGCGGAGAAGACACCGCTGGTCCGGATGTCATTGGCCAAGTCGGTCTTCGACAAGCGCGGCTCTCCGATTCAGTCCGGCCCCACGCTGCAGTTCGCGCAGGAAGGCGACAAGATGGTCGCCACCCATGTCGCGTTGCCGGGTGACGATACGCCGCTGCGCAAGGCCAAGATCTACCTGCTCGTGTCCAACCGGACCGGCTCCGCGGCCGAGCATTTTTCGCTCGCGATGAAGTCGACCGGACGGGGGACATTGATTGGCGAACCGACGGCCGGCGCCAATCATTTCGGCGGTCCCTCGCCACTCAACGAACATTTCGCCGTCTGGATGCCGGTTGGCCGCACCTACGACATCAAGACGGGCAAGGATTGGGAAGGCGACGGCGTCGCGCCCGACGTCGCCGTCGATCCGAAGCAGGCATTGGTGCTGGCGCTCGAAAAGGCGGGGCTCAGCCATGAAGAAGCGGTGAAGCTCGACGCGCAGGAAGTGCCGGCCGAGCCCGTGCACCGCGAAAAGCTTCGGTCGCGCTGATCATGCAGCCGTTCGTCGAAATCTGCTGCCGCAGACGTCGACCGGCCAGCGCATTCGTACGTGTTCGAACCTAGGATCAGAATGAGGAGGCATGCGCATGCCA
>Ga0070670_100001336_pt1 | contig 19711 bp, 19 predicted proteins | sample KBSS63metaG_FD_64665 | JGI IMG/M metagenome (GOLD analysis project Ga0070670, IMG submission 64665) | Switchgrass rhizosphere microbial communities from Kellogg Biological Station, Michigan, USA - KBS S6-3 metaG | ecosystem: Host-associated > Plants > Roots > Rhizosphere > Soil ... | reverse complement strand
CGGTGCTTGGCAACGTCTTCGTTCTCAGCCGCAGGGCCGCCGAGCGGATGAATACCGGCAACCCGCCGGGATGCTGGGCCTCCGACGAGCTCGTCGCCGCCCTGCGCAAGGAATCAGAAGCAGCGGACGGAGGACTGCAGGGCCGCCTCGAGCGCGCCGCGAAGAGCGTGGCGATCCTCAAAGGGATCGGTTACGCCGGTGCGTACATCGGTGGCACCCACGACGCGAAACATATCACGCAGATCATCCGACGGGCCGAAGAACTCGCCCCCAGATGGGAAGAGATCTTCGACGAGCTGCAGTTTGGCAAGAAGGACGGCTTCTACCTGTATAAGCGCGATCCGCAGCCGAAGCCGACGCGCACGTTCCTGCCGACTGTCATGGACGCGGCCGCGAAGGTCCTGCCGTTCGTGCCGTGGTCGAAGAGCGTCAAGGACTCGCCGATGCGACGCCTCTTCCAGGGCGCCTTCCGCTGGCTCGATCGGCATCCTCGTCTCAGCCACTGGTTCGAGCGATTCGAGTACTACGGGAAGAAAGAGGTCTTCGGCTGTCAGAACTGCGGCAACTGCGTGCTCGGTTCCATGGAGTACGTCTGTCCGCAGACCTGTCCCAAGCAGATGCGCAACGGTCCGTGCGGTGGAACCTTCCACGGCGCCTGCGAAGTGATCGACCAGCAGTGCATCTGGGTGAAGGTGATGGAGCGAGCCGAAGCCTCCAACACGATCGACCAGTTGAAGGTGTTCGTTCCAGCGCCGGATCGCACGCTCACGGGCACCGCGTCGTGGCTCAACTTCTATCTCGGCCGCGATAGCCGTCCCGGGCGACCCAAGGATCTCTGGAAGGGCGGCGCCGGTCCCGGGCGCACGGTCGCGATCGAAGAGGACGAGGTGCTCAAGACAGCCGGACCGTCTGCGGCTGATCAGGCTGCAGCCGCGCGGGCGGCCAAGGCGGGTCCTGCGCCGGGTAAGAAGACCAGTGGGCCCGCAGAGGGTGCCAAGGCAAGCGGGGAAATGAGGCACGCGGGTTAGATCGCAGCCTGTAATTCAAAATTCAAAATTCAAAATTCAAAAGTGCACATGACGTGCACGCGCGCGGCCGGTTACTGTTTGTATTTCGCATTTTGAATTTTGCATTACGAGGATCAGTAGAGAAATGAAATCAGCACTCGAAATTGCCCACGAAGCCCAGTTGCGTCCCATCGCCGAGATCGCCGCGGCGGCCGGCATCCAGCCCGACGAGCTCGAACAGTCCGGTCAGTATCGCGGAAAGGTCCGCCTCTCGATCCTCGATCGGCTCTCCAAGAAGCCAGACGCGAAGCTCGTGATCGTCACCGCGATCACGCCGACCAAGGCAGGTGAGGGGAAGACGACGACCAGCGTCGCGCTCACGATGGGGCTCGGCAAGATTGGCAAGAAGGTGATGCTGTGCCTGCGTGAGCCGTCGATGGGGCCCGTGTTCGGCGTGAAGGGCGGCGGCACAGGCGGCGGCTACTCGCAGATCGGGCCGATGGAGGACATCAACCTCCATTTCAACGGCGACTTCCACTCCGTGACCGCTGCGCACAATCTGCTGGCGGCGGCGCTCGACGCCTCGATCTTCAACGGCAACCCGCTGCGCATTGACCCGTCTTCGGTGATCTGGCCGCGCACGCTCGACATGAACGATCGCGAGCTGCGCTACACGGTCGTCGGGCTGGGTGGCAAGACCCACGGCGTGCCCCGGGAGAATCAGTTCATCATCACCGCGGCGTCAGAGGTCATGGCGGTGTTCGCGCTGTCGAGCAGCCTCTCCGACCTTCGCCGTCGTCTCGGGCGCATCGTCGTCGCGTCCACCATTGAGGGTGAGCCGGTCACGGCGGAGATGCTCAAGGTCGCGGGCGCCATGACCGTGGTCATGAAGGACGCGATCAAGCCGAACATCGTGCAGACACTCGAGGGCCAGCCGGCGCTCGTGCACGCCGGACCCTTCGGCAACATCGCGCACGCCGCGAACTCCATCGTGGCAGACCGCATCGCGTTGAAGTCGGCCGACTACGTCGTGACCGAAGCAGGGTTTGCGAGCGACCTCGGCTTCCAGAAGTTCTGCGACATCGTCTGTCGCGTCGGCGGGTTCGCGCCGAGCGCCGCCGTGCTCGTGACGACGGTACGTGCGACCAAGTCGCATGGTGGAAAGCCGTTCAACGTACTGGGGAACGAAGATCTCGACGCGCTGGCGAAGGGTGCCGACAACCTGGCCGCGCACGTGAACATCGTTCGGCAGTACGGGTTGCCATGCGTCGTCGCGATCAACAGCTTCCCGACCGACACCGCTCGCGAACTGGCCCTGGTGCGCGAGCTCGCGCTCAAGGCGGGCGCCGAAACAGTGGTCGTGCACTCGGGGTTCTCGGAAGGCGGTGCGGGTGCGACGGAGCTCGCCAATGCCGTGACGACGGCATGTGACAAGCCGAATACGTTCTCGTTCCTGACACCGAACGGCACGCCGGTCGTGCAGCAGATCGAGGCCATCGCGACCAAGATCTACGGTGCCGCCGGGATCGATCTCGAGTCGCAGGCGCGGAAGGACCTCGAGAAGATCGAGAAGCTCGGACTCGGCCACGCGCCTGTGTGCATGGCCAAGACACACCTGTCGCTGTCGCACGATCCCTCGCTCCGCAACCGGCCCACCGGTTTCATCCTGCCCGTGCGCGGCCTGGTGCCCAGCGCCGGCGCCGAGTTCGTCGTCGCGTTGTGTGGCGAGATGCAGCGGATGCCGGGTCTCGGCAAGACGCCGGCGTTCATGAACATCGATATCGATGGCGAGGGGCGGACGGTCGGTTTGTTCTAAGCGAGTGCCGCTGTCAATTCCCAACTTCCGATTTCCAACTCCCAAGGTTCATGAACCGTTTGGGCGTTGGGAGTTGGAGGTTGGGCGTTGATTTCAGACTGATTCCCTGGTTCTGCGTTCCGGGTTCCAGGTTCCGGGTTCCACTACAGGAAACGAAACATGGCGGCGGCGACCAGAGTGGGCACCGCCGCTCCCAGGAACAGATAGAGCGGATGCACCGCGTGATCGAAGAACCGGCCGAGCAGTGCCTGGCCGGCAGGATTTGGTGCGTTTGCGATGACAGTCAGCCCGCCCCCGGTGACGGCCCCCTCCACCACGGCCATCTTGAGGCCGTCGTGGAGATTCGGTACCAGCGTGGACAAGTAGGTGATCAAGGCGTTGTCGTTGAACGCCGTGAGAATCGTGGCGCCGATGAACAGCGGTGTCTCGGTAAGGCTGGAGATCACCGGAGCGATCCACCATGCCTGCAGCCCACCGTGAACGACGAGGCCGGCGAGAAAGAATCCGACGAGCAGCGGCGTTTTGAAGTCGGATAATGTCGAGTACGCCGCCGACGCGCGATCGAAGCCAAGGAAGAAAAGGAATCCCGACAGGAACAGCACCGGATAGTGTGCATTGACGACCGTCCAGACCATGAAGAGCACGTAGACGACTGTGACTCCCCAGGGAATCGGTAGTGGCTGCTGGCCAAATGCGGCCGCGCCTGGAGCGGGCGGCATCACATCTGGCACCGGCTGGCGCGAGGCGAGTGCTTTGAATTCCCGGCGAAACACGAGGTAGTACCCGAGCGTCGAAATGGCAATGGCCAACGCGGCCCGCCATCCGAAGTGGCCGAGGACGAAGGCGGTATCCCATCCCCAGGGTCGCGCGACCATCAGAATCGGTGGCGCGGCGAAGTGCGTGAGCGTCCCACCGACCGATACGTTCACGAAGAGCAGACCGAGAGTCCCGTACTTCAAAGTGGGGCTCGGCTCGAGGTCGTAGAACTGCCTCGCCAGCAGCAGGGCAGCGATCGTCATCGCTCCCGGTTCCGTGATGAACGAGCCCAGGAGCGGCCCGAGCGTGAGGATGACGAGCCACCAGGCGCCCGGCGTCCCGCCGCCGAGATTCGCCACACGACGAAGCGCGCCTTCCGCCAACTCGATGATCGGCCGCGTCGAGGCCAGAGCCATGATCACCACGACGAACAGCGGTTCGGTGTAGTTGACCGTGTCGTTCAGATAGTGTGCGGCTGTCGCCCAGCCTCGTGACATCGCGATGGCGAGTACGAGGGGCACGCCCCAGAGCGCGAACACCACTTCGACCTCGCCATGGAAATGCAGGATCTCGGCTGCCATGCTCGGGCGCAGTGCAAGGCCCGCCGCTTTCTGCTGCTCATCACGCCGACGTTGAACGCGATGAGCGGCCTCGATGAAACGCGCCGCGAAGAACGTATGAATAACGGCGAGGAGGAAGATGACCGTCGCGACCGCGTTGAAGGGATCCGCCTCTATCCGTGACCACAGGATCGAGAGCAGACCGTCCCCCGGAGAAGAGGTATAGGCGGTAAGCGGCAGCGGGAAAGGGATACCGGGAACGGACTCGTGCATCAACCTAGAGTAGAGCACCGCGAACAGTGCGTCTCACGTTACGCGATATCGGCGCCCTGCGTCGACTGTGCGCCCGGCGGGGACGGTGATATCCTGCCGGCTTCCGTTTTACGTAAGGAGTCTCATGGTACTGACCAAATCCGAGTTGATTGGTTCTCTGAAGAACGAAGTACGTATCCTGCTCCATCTGGCGAGCAAGCTCGATCCCACCATGCTCGATTTCCGTCCCACGCCGAAGCAGCGCACTCCGATGGAACTGCTGCGCTATCTCAGCCTGATGGGACCGATGCTGGTGAGGTTTGCCAAGGCCGGCGCCTTCGATCCGGCAGTGTGGACCGTCGAGGAAAAGGCTGCGGCGACACGCGACTTCGACCAGACTCTGGCCGCCATCGCTGCGCACGGCGATCTGTATGCGAGCCTGATCGGCGACATGTCCGATGCGGACTTCCGCACCGAGATCGAGATGTTCGGCAGTAAGACGACGCGCGGGGCGTTCATCGTCAATCTCGTGCTCTGTGGATGCGCGGCCTATCGCACGCAGTTGTTCATGAACCTCAAGGCGTGCGGACGCGAGGAGTTGAGCACCATGAACCTGTGGGCCGGTATGGACGCACCCGTGCCGGCCTGAAGCCGTACGCCTCGTGAGCGAGTGGCTGAAGCGACTCACGTTCGGGTCCGCGGCGTGGAATGCCTGGCGCCGCGAGCACCCGGATCTCGTCATCACCCTGGATCATGCCGATCTCAACGGCATGATCCTGACGGGAATCGATTTTGCCCGGGTAAGTCTGCGAGGCGCGTCACTGCACGCGACCAATCTCATGAACGCCGATCTGCGAGGCGCGGATCTGACCGGTGCGATCTCACTGAGGCCGATCTGATCTGCGCCAATCTCGCCGGCGCAATTCTGTCAGGCGCTCGATTCGTCGAAGCGGACTTCCTCGGGGCGTCACTCGGTGGCGCGCACTATTCGCCCGAGGATCTCGAGGGCGCCCTGCACGTTCCTACCCGCGTTGAAGAAAGGTGAGAGCAATGCGATTCAGGACGACACTCGTCACGCTGGTTGCCGCGCTGACCGCCGCGCTGGCTGTTCACGTGACCGATCGTTCGCTCGAGGCGCAATCACGTCCGGCCTCCGTCCCAATCAGGTTGTATGTATTCGACGGCGGGACGCTCGAGTCCGATCCGGCGCGCTATCAGTTGACGAAAGAGGACGTGAAGGTTACCCAGCTTTCAGTTGCGGCGTACCTGATCGTTCATCCGAAGGGACTGCTGATGTGGGATACCGAAGCCGTCCCCGACAGCGAGTGGACGCCGACCGGCAGCCCGATCCGTCAGCGCCTCGTGCTGGCGGACGGGCAAGAGCGCTTCGTCACGATCACGCGTCCGCTCGCCGCGCAACTGCTGGCGGCTGGACACAAGCCCGCGGAAGTGACTCACCTCGTGTTGTCGCACTACCACTGGGATCACACCGCGAACGCCAGCCTGTTCCCAGGGGCGACATGGCTTGTCCGTCAGATCGAATGGGATGCGATGTTCTCGGACAAGGCGACCGGGACGAGCCGGCCTCAAACCTACGCCGCGCTCAAGAACAGCAAGACGACCATCATCACGGCCGACGAGCATGACGTCTTCGGTGACGGGACGGTGATTCTGAAAGCCGCGCCCGGGCACACGCCCGGGCATCAAGTGCTCTACGTGAATCTGCCGGAGACCGGTCCGGTCGTGCTGTCAGGCGACCTGTATCACTACCCGGCCGAACGGACGATGGGGAAGTATCCGACGTTCGAGTTCAATCAGGAGCAGACGCGTGTCTCGCGGGCTGCGGTCGAGACGTTCCTCACGAAGACGAAGGCGCGGCTGTGGATCCAGCACGACTTCACGGCGCACGCAGCGCTGAAGAAAGCTCCCGAGTACTACCAATAAGAAGTAGGCGGTAGGCGGTTCTTCTGCCTACTGCATACCGTCTACTGCTTACTACCTACTGTGCCACGCGGCAGCATCTCGTCCGCGCCACTGAGACGCCGCAGGACCACGATCGTCTGAGTCTGTACCTGCTGATTCGCGGTGGGCGTCAGTCGTACCGTGAGCTCGTTGTCCTTGATGTCGGCGTAGCGCCGCAGGATGGTTCCCGCGCCGGGGCTCACGCCTCCGAGGATGTTATGAAAGACCTCACCGGGGTACACCGTGAGCGCACCGAAGTAACCCAGATACCCCTGTAGCGCCGCACGCGCTTCGTCAGCCGTCGGGTTGTCTGCGGCGAACGGCTTTCGGTTCAACGTTGGAAAGTGCACGCCGACGAAGCCGCCAGGCGTGTAGACGATGACGCTCGGCGCGCGCTTGTTCTCCGACACGACCGCGCCAGTCGACACGTTCACACGGCGTTCGACGACGTGTTCCCAGAAGCCGACAGTCTGACGATAGAACGGTGATAGATGATCGATCGTCGGCACTCGCTGCCACGTCCAGCGCGTGCCGCCCTGCGTATGCAGCTCGTCGATCGAGGTCATCGTCAAACGATTGCCTTCCTGCTCGACGGATCGAGAGAACTCACGCCCCTGCATGGCGATGCTGATCGCGCCGTGCGCTTTGAACGTGACGCGTTTCTGAGCGGTGTCCACGCGATAGCCACCCCAGAAGCCGCCGTACGCGTTGAACATCGCAAGTGGATCGACCTGCGGCGTTTCCGGCGCCTGCCGACTCGCCGTCGTGAAGAATTCGAACACGTGGCCCACTGAATCGAAGATCAGCAGCCCGCGCGGGTTCGGAATGCGTTCGGGCTTTTCGCCCGCGACGCCTCGCTCCACGGAAATGAGCGTCCACGTGCTGACAAGGTCGCCCGCTGTGGATGCCGGTTCCTGTGCAACCGGATATCGCGCTGCCCACAGCACCAACACCACAACACATACCAGCGCGACTCGTCTCATCGATCGGCTCCGGAGGGAATCACGAAGAGGTGCCGTCCAGGATGTCGCGCACCTTCTGCGCGATCGTACTGGGCGAAAACGGTTTCTGAATGAAGTTGACGCTGGAGGGCAACACTCCCTGCTCACCGAGCGCATCGTCCATGTAACCGGACATGAACAACGTCCGCGTCTCGGGTCGAATCGCGGAGAGTCTCCTGACCAGTTCCGGGCCGTCGATGTCCGGCATCATGACGTCTGTGATCAGGAGATGAATCGGGCCGGAATGCGTGCTGACGAGATCGAGTGCCTCGCGTCCCGATTCAGCCGCGAGCACCGTGTAGCCGTTTTTCCGCAGGGCCATCTGCAGAAGATTACGGATCGCTGCTTCATTCTCAACGATGAGCAACGTCTCCGTGCCTGAAATTGCGGGTGGCGGGGGGCTCATGGACCCGAAGGCCTGTGAGCCCCACACTACCGCAACTGAGGCAACGCGCGAAACGACCTGTACAGGTGGTGTAAGAGTTACCGCGGTCGTAGCCTAGAACTTCACCAGGAGCGCTCCACTGAACCTGCCATAGTCGAGTTTGGTCTCGTCGCGGTTGAGTCCGAGCAGCTCCAGCGCCGAAAACGCATGAAAGTATCGAACGTCGCCGCGGACGCCGAAGTGGTCGCCGAAGTGGATCATGAGACCGCCCCCGGTGTTCCAGCCGAAGTCGTTCTGGTCGTTGTCGATCAAGCCGCTCAGCGTCAGATCAATATGCGTCTTGATGAGACCGAAGCCGAGGGTGCCATAGGGTTGAACGGGGCCGAACTTCGGAGCGAGCAGGAAATTGCCCATGAAGGTGAAGAGGCTGTTGTCCGAGCCGGTCGTCTCCCCGAAGAAGCTCGGAATGAACGCGAATTCGGCTTCGACGCCAAACAAGCCTCCGACCGAACCCACGCCGATGCCCCAGTTGAGGTGTTTGTCCTCGCAGTTCGAGATCGATGGGCAGCCCGTGTCACCGCCAAAGTTGTAGCCGATGAACGGGCTGATGAAGCCCTCGGCGCGGGCCGGTGTTGCGCCAGCGATGAGGATCACCAGTGTCAGGAGCAGAGTAGAGACAGACATTCTCGTGGTTGGAGACATAACTCGATCACCTCATGACGGCGTGAAGCAAGAACCAGCCCGAACGCTGCGGTAACTTTCCCGAAGCCTGTCAGCTGCCTGCGATTGTTCGAGATCTTCGGTTGGCAGCAGCGGTCGAAGGCTTGGACCTGCTACAAAGGCATCGGCCGTTGTACACCCCGAGTTCTTTAAACAAAGCCTCATCGATACTAAGAACAAACAGGGGTGGATAGACCTGACCGAGGGACGGCCGGCTGGTGATCACGCACCGAGGAACCGAGTTCGTCGAACATGACCTACCCAAGGCCAAGCCAGTAAAGGCGGATCGAAAGTAGATTACGCCGTGCTATCACGTCAGGCAGTCATGATTGCTGTGACGGTCGTCCGATACGCGACCTCCTGATAGGCATCGAGCATCCTGTCAATTGGCACGACCGAGGTCGCGAGTGCTTTGGCGTTGAACTGTCCCTTGTCGAGCAGCTCGACGAAGCGTGGAATGTCGCGCATTGGATTGCAGCCGCCGGCCTGTCCGGCATGATGCGTTCGTCCACCGATCGTGAAAAGCACCGCGGGCAACGACAGTGTTCCACGTGGAAGGCTGGTGGTGACGATGTGTCCGCCGGGCGCTGTCATCTCGTAGGCCTGGCGCAACGGCAGGATGCCCGTGGGATCGGGGCCTGCTTCAAGCGTCGGCGCGACGGCGTCGGCGCCGACGGCTTCGATCACAAAGTCCGCGCCCGCGCCCCCAAGCAGGCCACCGGCATCGCGTCCACCTGCCCACAGCCGGTTGTTTGGACCGCTCGAGAGTTCACGTACTCTGTCGACGAGTCGCGTGCCCTCCGTGTTGGGGTCGAGTACGTGGGTCGCGCCGATTTTCATCGCGACGTCGCGACGCGCCCGAATGGGATCGATCGCGATGATCGTCGATGCGCCCGAGATGCGTGCGCCCTGCACAGCGCTCAGTCCCAGCGGGCCGCATCCAACGACCGCGACGATTGAACCAGGCTCTACGAGCGCAACGTTCTGCGAGGTTGTCGCGCCGAGACCTGCAACGCTCACGCAACTGCAGACCATGCCGAGGTCTGCAGCTGCCGCCTCCGTGAAGATCGGCACGACCCACTCTTCGAACGTCACCATCTTTTCGGCGAGACCGCCGATGTGCGAGTTCGCGTACACCGGTGTGCCATCGCTCATGTCCGCGATGGGCACGAGATCGTCCGGACCCTGGCGACCGAGGAACTGACACATGTCCGCGCGGCCACGCAGGCACTGATAACAGGAGCCGCATTGCGGTGTGCCGGATACGCAGACACGATCGCCCACCTGCACGCGACGGACGTCGGGACCGATGGCTTCGACGATGCCGACACCACCGTGTCCTTGTATCAATGCCATCTGATTCAATCGCCCGAAACCGGTCGCTGCGGGCGCGGCAGGGCGCGGAGCATTCGCAGGGGCCGCGGGAGTTGGTGGAGGAGATGGCGGTGCGATGGCTGGCTGAATACCGAGTACCGCGCCGACGTTCGAGTAGCAGAGATTGGTCGCCTCGGTGCGCACGACGACCTGACGGCCGCTGATCGGTCGTAGTGTGAGCTCGCGCAGCGTGGTGCGGTTCGTCCCTGTGCCACGCGAGACCCATGCGCGGAATCGCTGCCTCGTCACCGCAGCGCTGCCGGTTTGGGCACGGACGGCGTCCTCCGGAGATATGGCGATGCCGCTCGCGGCCGCGATGCCCGCTTTCAGAAGATCCCGGCGCGACGTGCTGTCCGTGCTCATGTGAATCTAATACTATGACTTCTTGATAGGGCTGAATGGACTCGACGAAGATCGTCATGCTCGCGTCGTTTCTCTGCGTGGCAGATGTGGGTTTTGCCCAGCAGGCGACGGTGGATCGAGTCGCGTGGTTACAGGGTTGCTGGCGCTCCATACGTGGCGAGACGACGATCGAAGAACAGTGGATGGCGCCGCGCGGCGGGACGATGCTCGGGATGGGCCGTACGGTTCGTGGAAGCACGCTCGTGGAATACGAGCTCGTGCTGATCAAGGAACAGGAAGGGCGTCTCGCGTACGAGGCACATCCATCCGGACAGCCGTCGGCGACATTCACGGCGACGACGGCGTCCGACGGCAGCGTCGTTTTCGAGAACCCACAGCATGATTTCCCGCAGCGCGTAGGGTATCGTCGCGACGGTGCTGACAGTCTTCAGGCGTGGATAGAAGGTCAGGTAAGTGGAAAGTCACTCCGTGTCGACTTCTCGTATCAGCGGGCTCGCTGCGACGCGCCGTGAGGTAGGGAACAATGATTGAGATCGAAGCGTTGCATCATGTCGCCGTCTGCGTCACGGACGTGGATCGCGCGAAGCACTTCTATGGCGTTGTGCTGGGTATGAAGGAAGTGGCGCGGCCACCATTCCCATTCGGCGGCGCGTGGTACGAGTTCTCAGAAGGGCGGCAGCTCCATTTGATCGAGCATCCGCCAACGCGCACGTTGCGCGGCACGAACGACATCGACGATCGCGACGGCCATCTCGCACTGCGCGTGCGCAGCTATCGGATGACGCTCGAGCACCTGCGCGCGCACGGCGTTGACGTCCTCGAGAAACCGCGCAATTTCACGCCATGGGCGCAGCTGTACGTGACTGATCCCGACGGGAACGTCATCGAGCTCAACGCCGAGGTGCTCGACTAAGCTGCATTCACACGCAAAGCTGCATTCACACGGTCCGAAGGGGCGACGGACCGTCGCACCTTCGCACCTTCGCACCCTCGCCCCGTCGTACCGCATTGGTCGATTTCCCGTATCATCCCCTCGCGAGGAAACTGATATGCATACTGCCCGTCATACTGCCGCCAGATTCGTTGCGGTCGTTCTGATCCTCGGCGCCGCGCTCGTGTGGCCTCTCACGGCAGCCACGACGACGGCGCGGCCGGAGGAAGTCGGTCTCTCTGCCGAACGCCTCCATCGAATCAACGACCTGATTCAGCGCCACATCGACGCCGGCACGTTTTCGGGTGCAGTCACACTCGTGGCCCGGCAGGGGCGCATCGCCCATCTCGAGGCGCAGGGCCTGATGGACATCGAGGCGCGCAAGCCGATGCAGAAGGACGCGATCTTCCGCATCATGTCGATGACCAAGCCGGTCGTCGGCGTCTCGATCATGATGATGATCGAAGAGGGCAAGGTTCGGCTGACCGATCCTGTGTCCAAGTTCATTCCGGAGATGAAGGGACTCCAAGTCGCGGTCACGACGACGCCCGCGGGTCCGCCGCCTGCCAACGCGCCCGCGCGCTTCTATACCGTGCCCGCCGAGCGAGAAATCACCGTTCGCGACCTGCTGACGCACACCTCGGGCCTCGTCAGCGGTGGCATCAGCAATCGCGAAGCACAGCGTGTCGCCCTGAAAGGCAACGAGACGTTGGCGGATTACCTGCCGCGTCTCGGCGGCGTGCCGCTCGACTTCCAGCCCGGGACGCGCTGGGCGTACAGCGCGCAGGCCGGCTTCGACACGCTCGCGCGAATCGTCGAGATCACGTCCGGGATGCCATTCGACAAGTTTGCGAAACAACGCATCTTCGATCCGCTCGGGATGAAGGACACCTTCTTCTATCCAGCGGAAGGCAACCCTCGAATGGCGACGCTCTATCGCCGTGGTGAGAAGGGGCTCGAGAAGCAGAACAACCCCGGCTTCATGAACGGCGCGTACTTCTCTGGTGGCGGCGGGTTGATGAGCACGGCTGAGGACTACCTGCAGTTCGCGCAGATGCTCCTCAACGGCGGGGAACTGAACGGCAAGCGGCTGCTCGGCTCGAAGACGGTCGAGGTGATGACCTCTGTGGCAGTGCCAGACGCACTGCCGGGCCGGTCGAAGGGCGAAGGTTACGGGTTGAGCGTCCGCGTCGTAAATGATCCTGTGGCGCGCAGTTCATTCATGTCCGCGGGAACGTTCGGCTGGAGCGGCGCGTTCGGAACCCATTTCTTCGTCGATCCGCACGAGCGAATCGTCGGGATCCTGATGACCCAGACACCCGATCAGCAGGTCCGGCTCGATTTCGAGAACGCCGTCATGCACGCGATTGTGGGAAACAGCACGCTTTCTGGAACGCATTGATGTGAACTCCCAATTTCCAACTCTCAATTCCCAAGCGCGGCGTAACCCGTTTTGGGAGTTGGGAGTTGGAGCTTGGGGGTTGGAGCTTGGGCGTTGGGAGTTTAAAGTACTGCCCCGTAGTTGTAGGATTTGCGGAGACCAAAGGAGCGCACTCATGAGGATCCGGGTTTCTGGCCTCGTTGCCACAACCCTCGCTGTCACACTCGGGTTGGTCGCAACGACTCGCGCGCAGGCTCCAGCAGCGGCTCCCAAGGCCGCAATTGCGCCGACTAGCGCCGCGGCGCCGAAAGACGCTCCCGCCCCGAAGACGCCGCGCACACCGTGGGGTGATCCCGATCTACAGGGCACGTGGGACTACCGGACGATCACGCCGCTCGAACGTGCGCGCGAGTTCGGCACACGCGAGTTCTATACGGAGGAAGAGAAGAAGGCCCTCGAGACTCGCGCCGGCCGTCGAATGGACGGTCCGCCGGAAGAGATTCGACCGGGTCTCACACACGCGCAGTACTGGACGGATCCGGGGCGCTTCATCTCCGATGGCTACCGCACGTCGCTGATCGTCGATCCGCCCGACGGCCGCATTCCCGCGCTGACTGGCGAAGGCAAGGCTCGCCAGGCGCGTGCGCCCAACCGCAATAATGCTGTGAATGCCTCATGGCTCGACCGCGGTAATCAGGAGCGTTGCATCACATACGGGCTGCCGAGCGCGAGTCTGCCCACGCTGTACAACAACAACATCCAGATCGTGCAGGCACCAGGCTACGCGGTGATCGTGCACGAGATGATTCACGAGGCGCGAGTCGTGCCGCTCGACGGCCGCTCGAAGCTGGACGAGCACGTCCAGGCATGGATCGGGGACTCGCGTGGCCGGTGGGAAGGGGACACGCTCGTCGTCGAGACGACGAATTTCAACGGCAAGAACAACTACCGCGGGTCGACGACCGGGCTGCATCTCACCGAGCGCTACACGCGTCTCGGTGAAGGCCGGCTGGAGCTTCGACTGACCGTGAGTGACCCGAGCACGTGGGAGAAGCCGTGGACGGTGCTCCTGCCGATGCGACCGACCGAGGGCGAGTTGATCGAGTACGCGTGTCACGAGGCCAACCTGAGCATGTTCAATCTCCTCGAGGTCGCCCGTGATGCCGAGAAGGCGGCGGCCGCCAGTGGCAAGGCTCCAGGCGCCGCAGATCCGGCTGACGACAAGCAGGAGCGCTGAGCGCAAGCCTCACGGACAGGGAACCGACGAGCCATGAACAGATCACGAGTCCTACTGGCCATCGCAATCGTGGCCATCAGTGTGTCGTCGCTTCGCGCGCACCATTCGTTTGCCGCGGAGTTCGACGCGAACAAGCCGATCACGCTCAAAGGTACCGTCGTCAAGATGGATTGGGTCAACCCGCACAGCTGGATTCACCTCGACGTCAAGAACCCCGATGGCACCGTGACGCGGTGGATGATCGAAGGTGGTACGCCGAACACGCTCATTCGCCGGGGGTTCACGAAGAACTCGTTGTTGCCAGGCACCGAGATCACCATCGAGGGCTATCAGGCGAAGAACGGCGCCAATCGTGCCAACGGCGCGGACTTGATCCTGCCTGATGGCAAGCGCTTGTTCATGGGCTCCTCGGGCACCGGCGCGCCCAAAGACCCCGAAGCTGGTAAGTAGCGCGCGTGCGTCCCGGTCGCCGCCGCCTCCTCCAGCTTCTCGCATCCAGTTCTCTTCTTCCTCACCTGCATCTGCCCGATGGCTGGGTAGATGCGGCATACGCATCCGCACAATCACCCGCTTCACCTCCTGACAGCGACCTGATTGCCTCCGCCGCGGACGCCTTGTCCGTTCTCGACTTCGAGCCGGTCGCCAGGGCGAAGCTGCCCCCGTGGCATTGGGCGTGGCTCTCGACCGGCGGCGACGGCGGCGAGACTCTGAGAGCGAATCGAGAAGGGTTCGATCGCTATCAGATTCGCGCCCGGCGTCTGGTGGACATCAGCAAGATCGACACGTCAGTTCGACTGTTCGGCCGGACGTGGGAGACGCCGATCTACATGAGCCCAGTCGGCGGGCATCGCACGTACAACCCGGAAGGGGAGTTGGCGACGGCTCGAGCCGCGAAGGCCAAGAAGCATCTGCAAGTGCTCTCGACGGTGACGACGACATCTGTCGAAGACGTCAATGCCGCGCGCGGCGAGCCAGTGTGGTTCCAGCTATATCAGCGCGACGATTGGGGCCAGACCAAAGAGTTGCTCAAGCGCGTGGAGTCCGCCGGATGTCCCGCGCTCGTGTTCACCGTCGATCTACTGGGTGGCCGGAACATGGAGCAGTTCAATCGCGTGCTCCAACGCAACCGTCAGCAATGTGTGGCCTGTCATCTGAACGGGCAGCCGCTGACCGACCTGCGCAATCGGCCGATGCTGAACAAGCTGTCCACACCGGCGACACCGCAGCCTGAGCTCGGCTCACCGACCTGGGATTACGTGAAGCGTCTGAAAGATACGATCGGCATGAAGCTGCTCGTGAAGGGCATTGTTACGCGCGAGGATGCGGAGTTGGCGATTCAGAACGGTGTCGACGGGGTCTACATCTCGAATCACGGCGGCCGCGCCGAAAACAGCCTGCGGCCGACGATTCAGTGTGTGCCTGAGGTCGCTGCCGGTGTCGCGGGGCGCGCGCCGATTCTCGTTGATGGCGGAGTAAGGCGTGGGGCGGACATCTTCAAGGCGCTCGCACTCGGAGCGACTGCTGTCGGAGTCGGCCGGCCGTACATGTGGGGACTCGCATCGTTCGGGCAGCCGGGTGTCGAGATGGTGCTCGACATTCTGCGGCGCGAGCTGCAGCTGATCATGCGTCAGTCCGGTGTGACGAGCATTCAAAGCATTGGCGCCGCGTACGTCAGCGAGCGGCACTGAGCCGGTTGGTGGTTAGTGGGTGGTTAGTGGAACGATGAACTATGAACTCCGACCACCAACCACCATCCACCAACCACTAACCGTGGAGCATTCCATGAAACGCGTCGTGTCCACTATTCTCCTCGCTCTGTTTGCAGCGGCTTCGCTCGTCCGCGCGCAGCAGCCGGCGTTTCCACCCGTGACCGAGGAAATGCTGCTCAAGCCGAGCCCGAACGACTGGCTCATGTTCAGCCGGACGTACGACGCGCAGCGTTTCAGTCCGCTCGATCAGATTACGACCCAGAACGTCGCGCAGCTTCGCGAGGCCTTCAAGAAGGAACTGCCTTCAGGACCGCACGAGAGCATCCCGATCGTGTATCGCGGCGTCATGTACATGCTGCTCCCCGGCAACACCGTGCAGGCGCTCGACGCCACCAACGGAAAAGTGATCTGGGAGCACAAGCGGCCGAGCGGCTCGTCGAGAGCCAAGACGATCGCAATCTACGACGACATGGTGTTCAACAGCACGGCCGACGGTTTCATCGAAGCGCTCGATGCGCGCACCGGTGAGCTGCGATGGGAGACGAAATCCTCCGGACGGTTGACTGCCGGCGTGATCGTCGTCGAAGGCAAGGTCCTGACGGGACGTGCGTGTGCGCCGAAGCGCGAGGACTGCTACATCTCCGCGCACGACGCAAAGACCGGCAAAGAGGTCTGGCGGTTCTACACGGCCGCCGCGTCGAACGAACCCGGCGGAGAGACGTGGGCAGGTGCGCCAGATGAAACGCGTGCCGCATCATCGTGGGCGTTGCCGGGTGGATACGATCCGGTCAGGCGGCTGGTTTATTGGGGCGTGGCCAACCCGACGCCGAACACGCGCGCAAACCGGCACGGCGGCAAGAGCAACGCGATTCCGACTGAATCACCGGCCGATCTGTACAGCAACTCGACGATCGCGCTCGATCCAGACACGGGCAAGCTGCGCTGGTACTACCAGCACCTTCCCGGTGACGACTGGGATGAAGACTACGCGAACGAGCGCACGCTGCTGCGGACGACGTTCAATCCCGATCCGAAGCTGGTGAAGTGGTTCAACCCTGATGTCAAGCGCGGCGAGCAGCGTGACGTGGCGGTGATGGTGGGGGAGGGTGGCGGCATTTTCGTGATCGACCGTGGAAGCGGTCAGTTCCTCTGGGCGAATCCGTTTCCCTTCGACACGCCTGACTTCCTGATCTCGAGCGTCGACGGCAAAACCGGACGCGTCTCTCTGAACAAGAGCAAGCTGTTCAGCGGCCCATCAGACCGTCGCGTGATCTGCTACTGGAACACCCGCAGCTACTGGCCGACGGCGTACCATCCCGGCGTCAATTCGCTCTTCGTGCCCTATGTCGAGAACTGCCTCGATATGACCTCGGAAGGACCGAACGGAGATCCACGCGAGAAGCGCAGTGGCATTCCGCGGCCGGGATCGGATCCGAATACGTGGTCGGGGCTGATGAAGATCAACATGTCGACCGGCGAAATGAAGCCGGTCTTCACCGGCCGCGCACCGAGCAACGGCGCCGTGCTGACGACGGCAGGAAACGTGGTGTTCTGGGGCGACCTCGATCAGAAGTTGCGGGCCTTCGACGCGCAGAGCGGCAAGATGTTGTGGGAGCAGACGCTCGATGGTCCCGTGCAGAACAGCACGATTACCTACTCGGTGGGTGGGAAGCAGTACATTGCCGTGCTCACCGGCAGCGGCGCTCTCTCGGGTGCGCTGATGGATCAGGCCGGGATCAAGCCGAATCGCGCATATAACGCTTTGTACGTGTTTGCGTTACCCTGACGCTTGTCAACTCCCAAACTCTAACTCCCAACTTCCAAACGTTGGGGTGTTGAGTTCATTGGGAGTTGGTAGTTGGAAATTGGGAGTTAGCAGGGAGTCAGGCTCATGCAGCGACGTGCGTTCTTGTTCGCGTGCTCGTCTGGCGCCGTGGTCTTCGCGCGGTCGCTATCTGCATTGGCACAAGGTGGCGCGGCGCGCGGCGTTGCTCCTGACGGGCTGGTCGAGGACCTGGTCGCGGGGAACCGGATCCTCGCGATGGAAGGCGTGCTCGACGCGATGGGCCACATCAGCGTGCGCCACAGCGCGAGGCCAGAGCGCTTCCTGCTCGCACGCTCGATGGCGCCGGAGTTGGTCACCACGGCCGACGTCCTCGAGTACGACCTCGATGGCAACGCTGTCGACGCGCGCGATCGCACGTCGTATCTCGAACGCTTCATCCACAGCGAGATCTACCGGGCACGGCCGGACGTGCGCGCTGTCGTGCACTGCCACACCGCGTCGCTGATTCCGTTCGCCGATTCCGACGTGCCGCTGCGTGCGATGTATCACATGGCGGCGTTTGTCGCCGAGGGCGTGCCGGTGTTCGACATCAGAACGGCCGCGGGCGTCACCGATCTGCTCGTGCGCGATGCTGCGCTCGGGAAAGCGCTGGCGAAGAGTCTCGGCCAGAAACCCGCTGCGCTGATGCGCGGCCATGGCGCGGTCGTTGTCGCCGGATCGATCCCCAATGTCGTCGGTCGCAGCATCTATCTCGACGTCAACGCGAAGGCGCAAGCGCAGGCGATCGCGCTCGGCGGCAAGATCACGTATGTCGAGGCCGACGAAGCGAAGCTGCGCATGAGCGATACGAACGAGTACTCGCGCGCATGGGATCTGTGGAAGCGCAAGGTCGCCCGTTGAGCCCCACCATGAACTTCGACCAGGAACGTGCGGCCGCATTAGCCAAAGAAGGGTTCGATCTCTGGCAATCCGGGAGGCTCGAAGACGCACTGCTCAAGTACGCGGCGGCGCTCCACGTCGCAGATCCAGACCACTTCGCACTGCCGGATTATCACGGCGAGTTTGCCAGTGTCCTTGCGACGCTCGGACGCGATCGCGAGGCGTGCGAGCAGTATCAGCTCTCGCTCACTCACGCTCTGCGTCAAGAGCCGGACGGAACAGGTCCTGCTGTCTTGATCGCTCGATACAGCCTCGCTGAGCAGTTTCTGAAGTTGAAAGAGCCCCAGCGCGCCCTCCATGTCGTTGCGCAAGGCGTAGGTCTCGCGGGCGATCAACAGTGGCTGCTGCGCGTGGTCGAAGCTCGCGCGCTGTGGGATCTTGGCCGGAAACCGGAGTCGAAACGAGCCGCAGAACTTGCCGTGCTCCACGCCCCGTCCGAAGTGAAGGCCAACGATCTCCGGCGGTATCTCGCGGAGATTCTTGCCGTGACCGCATAACCAGGGGAACGGGCCATGCGAGTGGCGGCCCTCTGCGACATTCACGCGAATCTGCCGGCCCTCGATGCCGTGCTGGGAGATGTTCGCGCAGCCGGTGTTGATCTCATCGTGTTTGGAGGCGACATCGTGCCCGGTCCGATGATGCGCGAAACGTTGACGCGTATCCTGGGCCTCGATATCCCGACGCAGTTCATCTACGGCAACGGTGAGCTGGGCATGCTGGCGCAGATCAACGCGTCGAATCCGGACGCCGTGACCTACTGGGGAACGACCGCAGGGACGCCGCTACCTGAACCCCTGAAGGAAGTCGTACGCTGGAGCGCACGGCAGGTGCTGCCCGATCATGCCCGCGCCATGGCTGGATGGCCGATGACGCTGCGTCTCGCGATTCCCGGTCTAGGGAATGTACTGCTCTGCCATGCCACTCCGTATAGCGAGACAGATGCCTTCACTCGTCTCACGCCCGAAGACGTCTTGTTGCCAGTCTTCGACGGGCTCGGCGTGGACATCGTCGTCTGCGGGCACACGCATATGCAGTTCGACCGCACGATCGGCGCAACCCGCGTCGTGAACGCAGGAAGCGTCGGGATGCCGTTTGGCCGGACGGGTGCCGACTGGCTTCTCCTTGGACCTGACGTGCAGCTGCGGAATACCTGCTACGACCTCGGCGAGGCAGCCGCACGCGTTCGCCACACTGCCTACCCTCAAGCCGAGGAATTCGCGACAACCTGCATCCTGAATCCGCCGTCTGAATCGCAGATGCTGGAGCTCTTCACCAGGATTTCTTTCTAGCGCGTCTCAACTCCGTTGTTAACCGGAACCTTGCCCGTGCGTTGTCGTAGTTAGACCACGTATGCCACCGATTCCTCCGGTCATCCGGCGTTTTACGCGCGCCCCCGGGTTCACGGCCATCGCGCTCATCACCCTCGCCATTGGCATTGGCGCCAACACCGCCGTGTTCAGCGTCGTGAATGGCGTGCTGATCAAGCCGTTGCCCTATCCCAATGCCGATGAACTCGTCGGCGTGTGGCACTC
>Ga0070670_100001335_pt1 | contig 19717 bp, 18 predicted proteins | sample KBSS63metaG_FD_64665 | JGI IMG/M metagenome (GOLD analysis project Ga0070670, IMG submission 64665) | Switchgrass rhizosphere microbial communities from Kellogg Biological Station, Michigan, USA - KBS S6-3 metaG | ecosystem: Host-associated > Plants > Roots > Rhizosphere > Soil ... | reverse complement strand
GCAGTGAGTCCCGCGACCCAGGCGACAGCGACAGCTCGGATCTTCAAGCCGCTGACCATCTCTTTTGTCCAGAATCTTGATTTTGGAAAAATCGTCCTGACGGGCTCGAGCTTTACGGGCGAAGTTGTCTCAATCAGCCAAGCCGGGATCGTCACCTGCGGAAGTGCGCCTGGGAGCCTGCTGACCTGCTCTGGACCTACGCAAGCAGCGAGCTATCGATTGGTCGGAACGAACAATGCGATCGTGACGGTCAGCTGCCCTCCCTTCAATCTAACTGGGCCTGCCATACTGGCATTCACGCCCAACGCACCTGGGACAGTCAACCTCGGAACGACGGGATCTACCACGGGCGTCGCCTTCTCGGTCGGCGGATCGATCACGCTCGCGTCCACCACGCCGGACGGTACCTACAGCGGTACATTCAACGTAACTGCCGATTATCAATAAGCTCTTATAGAATAGCGGCCGAGCCGCTTGAGTGGGGAGGGGCCGCCGTTCCGGCGGCCTCTTTGCAAGGTAGTACGCTTGAACCGCCAAAGTTCGAATGATGGTTGACTGAAAATCAACCATTTCAGTTGTACCGCGATGCACATTGGGGGAGCGGCTTGCGACTGCCAGCGCGATACATTGCCAGCATTCTTGCCGCGCTCGTTTTCAACGAGTGCGCGAGTTTCCCCTTATTCGCCGCGAGCGTGAACGCTTCGGTGAATGCAAGCACGTTGAAACCATTGGTCATCACGAAGTTGCAGGACCTTGACCTTGGATCAGTTACCCTGGGCCCCGGCATATGGAGCAATGCCACCGTGTCTCTGTCGCGCGCCGGCATTTTCACTTGCGGCACGGTAAACGTGACTTGTACCGGCGCATCGCTGGTTGCGAAATACAACGTGCAGGGGTCCAATCAGCAGTCGGTAAATATCAGCGCGCCGAACGTGACCTTGGTCAACCAGAGCGATGCGACGAAGACGTTGACGCTTGTCGTCGACGCGCCGGCGAGCGTTGTGCTGCCCAACTCCGGTCAGCCGGGAATAGACATATCGCTGGGTGGATCGGTGACGATCAACTCGAGCACTGCCGCGGGGACCTACCGAGGGACGTTCAACGTGACCGTCGATTACTGAAAACGTCAAGAAAAGCGCGGTTTTCCGTGCAATTCACCCATCATGGTTGACCGAATGTAAACCATTCAGGACCATAGCTGAGGCGATCGCTCCAATCCGGAGCAAAGTGGGGATCGCCGATATGAGAATCTGTACGAGGACTATCCTCGCCGCGAGCCTGTTCGTGGCCCCGGTGTTGGGCTTGCCGACCGCCGCTCAGGCAGGCGTCGGCGACCTGTTAGTCGCTCCGACCCGGATCGTGCTCGATGGCCGCAGGGGCGCCGAGATCATCCTCAACAATATCGGCGACGAGCCCGCGACCTACCGTGTGTCAGTAGAGTTCCGACGAATGACGGAAGCCGGCGAGCTGGTTGACGTCACGACGCCGTCCGAGGGCGACAAAAAGGCGGAGGATATGATCGTTTATGCGCCACGCCGCATCGCGCTGGCGCCGCACGAGCCGCAGGCTATCCGCATTTCGGCGCGGCCGCCGCAGGGCGTGCCAGACGGCGAATATCGCGTGCACCTGCTGTTCCGCGCCATTCCGCCCGCAACTCCTGTCGTGCAGGGCGAGGGCGAGAAGCCGCAGGGCGTGCAGTTCAAGCTGACGCCCGTCTACGGCGTCACCATTCCCGTCATCGTCCGCCTCGGAAGTCTCCAGGCTGAGGCGGGAATTGCAGACGTCCGTCTCGAAAAGAGGGACGGCGCGCCCGCAATCGGGCTGGATCTTGTCAGGTCGGGCTCGCGATCGACCTATGGCGAAGTGCGGATTTTCAAGGCCGGGATCAAGGATCCGATCGCGATTCAGAAGGGCGTTGCGGTGTATACGGAGATCGGCAAGCGCCATGTCAGTGTCCCCGTCGCCGATGCTTATCGGGCAATGGCGAGCGGTCCTGTCACGGTCGAGTATATCGAGACCTACGACGACGGCACGAAGTTGCTCGCCCAGACCCAGGCGGTGCTCCGCTAGGGATCGAGGCAGAATCGGGGATCTCACTGGATGTCCGGCGGCCGGTCCTGGCTGCGCAAGGCTGCGATGTTGCTGGCGCTATGCGCCGGCAGCCTTGGCGCATCCACGCCGCCTCCGCGCGATACAGCTGGCTGGGCCGCTGACCCCGAGGAACAATTCATCCTCGACGTGAATATCCGTTCGCTTCGGCTGGGAGATACGGTCCGTGCTTACAACACGCCGGAAGGCACTTGTGTCGTCTTAGGCGACTTTTTGACCGCGCTCGACGTGCCGATGCGCATCGATCTTGGCGCGAAGAAGGCCAGCGGATGGGCATTCAAGGAAAGCAACAGGATCACCATCGATTATGCCGCCCTCCGGGCGGCTTACGGCAATGGCAAGTCCGAGGACATCGGGCCGGGAATCATTCGCGAGACACCGGAAGGCTGGTGCGTCGAGACTCGCGCTCTGACGCGCTGGTTCGGGATTGGCGTAAAGCCGATGACTTCAGGCTCTGTCCTGCTGCTTCAATCGGAGGCCAAGCTCCCAGTCGAGCTGGCAATGGAACGCCAACAGCGCGCCGCGCGGATTCATCCTGCCAGCTTCGACCTCAAGAGCTTGCCCCAAGTACGAATCCCGTATCGCATGTGGCGCGCCCCGGCCCTGGACTTCGTGGTCAGCGGCGGCCTGACGTACCGCGCTAGCGACGGCATGCGTGTCGATCGCCAGAGTTCGGTCTATGCTGCGGGCGAGATTGCCCGTCTTTCATACGACGCCCAGGTCACGACGACCTCGAAGGGCAAGCCAAACCTGCTTCGCGTACGCGCTTTCCGCTCCGATCCGGACGGCAGGCTCCTCGGCCCATTCAAGGCCACGCATATGGGATTTGGGGATGTCGGGGGCTTCGACAGCCGCCTGACCGGCTCTGTGGCCGCGGGTCGAGGTGCAGTCGTAACCAATCGGCCGCTGACAGCGCGCACGTCGTTCGACCGAACACGGGTCGAGGGCGATCTTCCAACCGGCTGGGAGGCCGAGGTCTATCGCAACGGCGAGCTCCTTGGTTTCGCGAAATCCGACGGCACCCAGCGTTATGTCTTTGACGACGTTCAACTTCTCTACGGCGAGAATACAATTCGCGTCGTTCTCTACGGCCCCCAGGGCCAGGTCCGGGAACGCGAGGAATCGATCAATGTCGGCGAGGACAATGTGCCGAAGGGCAAGACCTGGTACTGGATCGGCGCCAATCAGCCCGGCCGGGATCTTATCACGCTCGAGAAACCGCCCGACGCGGCGATCCTGCCCGACGCGCAGGCGGCAGTCTCGGTGGAACATGGACTCGATTCAAGGACGTCGGTCGGCGTGCTGGCTCGGGCCATGCTCGTTGACGACCACCGCCTGACCTTTGTCGAAGGTACGGTCCGCCGTTCCGTCGGCGGCGCCATGCTCGAAGTCAGCGCCGCTCGCGAATCGAACGGCGGGACGGCCGCGCACGCTCAGCTGTTGGGCAAGTTCGGACGCGTCTACGTCAACGCAGAGGCTCTTATCGCAAATGATTTTCATTTGCGTGGCGGTCAAGCCGAAGGCTTGCGAGAAGGTAGGGTTGCGCTGGACGTTCCCTTGCGCATCGGGAAGGCAGCAGTTCCTGTGCATACCGAGGCGCACTTTGTCGATCGCACCGACGGCTCACGAATGCTGGAAGCAGCGACCCGAATCTCGGCAAGCATCGAACGCTTCAACCTCGGAACTGAGTTCCGATATCGCAAGGACTATGTGGCGGCTGGCACGGGGCCGCCCGGGGAGTTCAGGGCCGGATTGCTCGGCAGCGGGCACATCGGCAGCGTGCGCTTGCGCGGCCAGGCCGATTTCGATGTGTCGCCGTCAGCACGCTTCAGGAGCGCCGAGCTTTCGGCTTATTGGACCGCTACCGAGCATGGCGATTGGGAGGGCGTCCTTTCCTACGACGGCCCGGATCATCAGGCGCGGGCGCGTTTGACGCACATTCTTCGGCTCGAGAGCATGGCGATCGCCTTGACCGGCGAGGCTGCAAGCGACGGCGCCGTGGCGTTCGGCTTCAACCTCAACTTCTCGATGGACCCGCGCCATGGCTTCACATTGTCGCGCCGGCCGCTCGCGGAAGGCGGGATGGTCCATGCGACGGTCTTCCGCGATCTCAACGACAATGGCGTTCGCGATTCCGGCGAACCTGTCGAAAAGGGCGCCTTCATCACGACAGGGGCACGGCAATCGGAGCGAAAAACCGACTCTACAGGCTCGGTCACGGTCGGCGGCCTTACGCCTTACATGGCAATCCCCGTCGGCATCGACCTCACGAGCCTTGAAGATCCGATGCTCGTACCGAAGAAGGCGCTGCAGGTCGTAGTACCTCGCCCGGGCGTGCCCGCGGACGTGCAGATTGCGCTGGTCGGCGGAGGCGATGTCGAAGGCGCGTTGATGAAAAGCGGCGAGCTGGGTTTCGAGGGCGTTGATCTCGAGCTCATCGATGGTGGCGGAAAGGTGATCGGTACGGCTCGCACGGATTTTGACGGCTTCTTCCTTTTTGAGCGCGTCGCTTACGGCACTTACGCACTTCGGGTGAGCGCCGATTCGGCCTCGGCTGCGCGAATTTCGACCGATCTGGGCGTGACCGTGGAGGTCACGTCCGACCGGTCCGTATCGCGCCTCGGATCGATCCAGGCACGTCCCATTCCGCACATCGCTGCAACTAGTGCGACTGCACCTGCGACACCCTAGCTGACTGCAAATTGGTGCGGTCGAGAAGACTCGAACTTCCACGGCCTTTCGGCCACAGCGACCTCAACGCTGCGCGTCTACCAGTTCCGCCACGACCGCACGTCATGAAAAGAGCCGGCGTCAGGTGAGCCGGCTACTGGCAAGGCGCGGCCCCTAGCAAAGGCTCCGAAGCCGCGCAATGCGTCTCTTCGGACGCCTGTTCGGGTCCATAATGGGACAATCCTTAAAGCGCTATTTACCATTCCGGCGCGAACGCGTTAGCGATGCCGATGATGGTCCTGTTCGCCGCTGCTGCAGCCCTCTCTGCTACGCCCGCCCCGATGCGGCCGCCGCCAGCCATTGCACAGGCGACCGCCACGATCCGCATCGTATCGGCGGTAACATTAAAGCTCGATGGCTCGGCAAACGCCGGCCTGCCGCTTCCGCGCGTTTCAAACGTAAAAGCTGTCGACGGCTCGTCGCAACCTGCAAAACTCATCGAGTTTCAGTGAGTTAGACGATCAAGCGCGGGGTTCACCAAGCGTGATTGTTAGTTCATTGCCCCCAGGGGGGACATTGACTTCGGCGCTGTTGAAGCTCGCGCTGGCGCCCGCGGGGAGCGATCGAGCGGGGGGCTGAATGGTCCAGCTGTAGACGACCTTCCCGGCGCGGTCCCGGAGCTGGGCCTGTATCGGTGGCACGTCTTGCTCCTTGGCGGACGGATTGATGACGCGGCCCGTAACGGTCAGGAGTTCGTTTCCGCTCTCGAGCGCCTGGCGATCCATGTGTGTTGTCACCAGTCTCAGCGGAGTCGCTCCGGCAGCCGCCAATCCCAGTCTGGCCTTCAGATCCGGCGGGGCAAAGAACCAGAACAAAGCGGCAGCCGCAATCACGACGAGAGCAACGATCAGAATAGTTGCCACAGGGCTGCGGCGACGCGCTTCGGCTTCGCCATTCTCCGCGAACGGGCTGAAATTGTCCGAGCCGGCCTCGGGCTCGGCCTCCGGCGGCGCCTTCCAGCCCGCCTGAGATGGAATCGCTTCCGGCAATTCGCCGGCGGCGAACTCTGCGTCAGCCGGCGCTTCGCGCTCGATCACGGCTTCCTCGAAGGCGCGCTCCTCCGCCTCGGGTCCACTGCGGGGATCGATTAGCGTCGCCTCCGCGAGCGTCTCATCACCACCGTGATCTCCGGGCACGGCCTCATTCGCGACCGGCTGTTCGATGCCATGATCGGCTTCCGGGGCGGCTTCTGGTTCAGGCGCGGCAATCGAATCCGTGTCGGCTGTCAGTTCAGGATCCTGATGCCAACTGTGCTTGCATGCGGCGCACCGCACTTGCCGGCCATCCGGAGGAACCGCGCCGTCCTTCACCACATATTGCGTTCCGCAATTCGGGCAGGTGAGGATCATTGCAACAAAAGCCCTCTTCCGAGACGGTGAGCGCACGGTAAACAGGAATGCGTATGGCTTGGCAAGGCAGCGGGTCTGCCGAGCAGGGCGCTTTTGAAGATCTGGGGGAGTTTTGTGGCCGCAGTCGCCGAATTCGATAGCGTCGGATTGCGCTATGGCACGGGCGCCGAGGTCCTGCGGGATCTCGACTTCCGGCTTAGGTTCGGCACCTTCTATTTCCTGACCGGTGCGTCTGGTGCTGGCAAGACGTCTCTCCTGAAGCTGCTATACCTCGCCCAGCGGCCCACGCGCGGGCGAATACGTTTGTTCGGCGAAGAGCTAAGTGAGGCGCCGCGCGAAGCGTTGCCGCCTTTCCGTCGACGCATCGGAGTGGTGTTTCAGGACTTCCGGCTGATCCGTCACCTCTCCGCATTCGATAATGTCGCACTACCACTTCGCTTGGCAGGCGCGAGCGAGGATGAGGTCGAGGGGCCTGTTCGGGAGATGCTGGCCTGGGTCGGGCTCGCGGATCGGGCCAGTGCGCGGCCGCCTACCCTTTCAGGCGGCGAACAGCAGCGCGTGGCGATCGCACGTGCGGTGATCAATCGCCCCGAGCTGATCATCGCCGACGAGCCTACGGGCAACGTTGACGCTGAAATGGCCAACCGCCTCCTCGGCCTGTTCACGGCCCTCAACCGCCTGGGCACCACGGTCATTGTGGCGACGCACGACATCGGGCTTATCAACGCGACCCCCGGGGCGCAGCTGATCAGGCTCGAAAATGGAACCCTGGTCGATCCAACGGGCACGCTCCGGAACCCGCCGCGGCCACCGAGAAAGGCGAGCTAATGCTCGACTGGTTCTTCGTCACTCCGGCGGAGCGGCGCCTGCTCGGAACCGCCCGTCTCGGCGGACCGACGCCATGGGTAGTCGCGATCATGAGCTTCTCCATCATGCTCATCGCGGCAACCGGGCTCGCGCTCGCCAACACGGCGGGGGTACTGAGCCGCGCGATCGACTCACGTTATGCGCTCGAAGTGCCCGGCGGCGGCGCCAATCTTGATGTGCTGCTCCGCACAGTGCGCTCCTCTCCAGGCGTCACGACGGCCGACGCGGTGCCGGAAACCGACATGCGCAAGACCCTGGAACGATGGCTCGGCCCGACCGCGCAGAGCGCGGACCTGCCGGTCCCCGCCTTGATAAATTTCGACATAGGAGACGCCGGCGGCCTGAACGCGGTTCAGCAGCGAGCGCAAGCGATTGCTCCCGGAGCCAAAATTGTCGCGCACCGGGCCAGCGTAGCGCCGCTACTGCAGTCCCTCGGGCTACTCCAGGCCGTAACGTTCGGGTTGGTTGTGCTTCTCAGCGCCGCCGCAGCTGCGGCCGTCGTGCTTGCTGCGCGCGGGGCACTCGACACGCATCGCTTCACCATCGAGGTGATGCACGGAATCGGGGCGACTGACCTCCAGGTCACGCATCTCTTCCAACGCAAGATCCTGATCGACGCCTTTGTCGGCAGCATCGCGGGCGGAGTCGCGGCCAGTCTGGTTCTCCTGGCTCTAGCGGGAGGTGCAGCATTTGCAGGGGACCTCACTGGGGGCGCCACACTCGGTCTTCGAGACTTCCTGATCCTTGCGCTGCTGCCCTTCGCCCTTACCGCCCTGGCGACCTGGGTTGCCCGTACGGCCGTCCTTCGAGCATTGCGAGAGGCGCTGTGATCACTCGCCTCGGCTCGCTCCTGTTGCTCGTTTACGCGCTCGGCTTCGTGCTGTTCGCCTTCACGCTCGGCAAGCCCGCGCGCGCCGATGCCGCTGCCACCGATGCCGCCGTGGTCCTCACGGGGGGCGCCGGGCGCCTCGAACATGCGATCGATGTACTGAAAGACCACAAAGCGGGGCGGCTGCTCGTCGCGGGGGCCGACCCGGCAGTGACCAAGCCCGATCTTGCGCACAGGATTCCGGGATCGCGCAAGTGGCTCGCCTGCTGCGTCGATCTCGGCAGCGAATCCGTCGACACCCGGTCGAATGCCGAAGAGGCGGCGCGCTGGCTTGCCAAGCACAATTACAAGTCGCTGCGGCTGATAACGAGCGACTGGCACATGCGCCGCGCTCGTTACGAATTCTCGAAGGGCCTTGAAGGCAAGTACCGGGTGGTGACCGACGCCGTGCGGACGGAGCCCAGCTTCATTCGTCTGTTCGGAGAATATAACAAATATCTGCTCCGCCGCCTCGCGGTCTGGGCAGACCTCTGATGACACTCCTGCGTTCGCTGCTTTATACGGCGATCTTCTATCCCATGACGGCTCTGTGGGTGCTCGCGGGCATTTTCGGGAGCTTGTTCAGCGCGAAGCTAACGCTGGCCGTGGTGCTCAGCTGGGTCGAAGTGAATCATTGGCTCATTCGCAACATACTTAGCATTAGCGTGCGCGTTGATGGCGAGATTCCGCCGGGGCCTCACCTCATTGCGGTCAAGCACCAGTCGATGCTGGAGACCCTGGAGATGGTCCGCATCACCCACCTGCCAGTGATTGTCATCAAGAAGGAACTAGCTGACGTTCCATTCTTTGGATGGATGACGCGGCGCTATGGCGTCATTCCGGTTGAAAGATCCGCGGGCGCAAAGGCGCTGCGCTTACTAGTCAAAGAGGGCGAACAGGCGATCGCAACGGGCCGTCCCGTCATCATCTACCCGGAAGGCACCCGGGTACGTGTCGGCGAGACACCGGCTCTGCAATCCGGATTTGCCGCCCTGTATCGTACACTCGGCCTGCCGGTCGTACCGGTTGCCGTGGACAGCGGACGCTTGTGGGGTCGCGGCATCGTTCATCGCAGCGGCATCGTGACCATCAAGGTGGGCGAGACGGTTCCGACGGGCCTGAAGCGAGACGAGGTGGAGGCGCGTGTCCATCGCGCCATCAACGCGCTCGAGCTAGCTCCGGAGACGCGCGCCTAACTTCTCTGCAGCGGCGACGATGCGGCCGGAGATCTCACCGATCTGCTCGTCAGTGAAGCTCTTGTCCGCAGGCTGCAACGTGACTTCGAACGCCAGCGACAAGCCTTCGGGCGCGTCGAACCGGTCGAACAGGCGCACTTCGGTTATCGCCGCCTTGTCCGCGCCGCGGATCGCGCGCAGCAAGGCATCCGCGGGCTGGTCGGCTGGAACAATGAAGGCGAAGTCGCGGCTGACGGGCTGGAGCGTCGGAGGAGAATAGGCAGTCCTTGCGTGACCGCGCGATCTCGGCGCTGGAATCGAATCGAAATAGATTTCGGCGCCCACCGCACCTGAAGGAGCATCGAGACTCTTCACGAGGCCGGGATGAAGCTCACCGAACGCGGCGACAATTGCCTTCGGGCCCAGCCCGAGCCGAGCCGATCGACCCGGATGCCATATCGGGCCGGCATCCGGAAACACCTGCAGATTTTGTATCGGAGCTCCAGCAGCATCGAGCAACGCCAACACCTCTGCCTTGGCGTCGAACGCGTCGAAGGCCCGGGCTTTGCCCGATTGCCAGTCGCGCGACTGTCTTTCACCGGCGAGCAGCAAGCCGAGCGTCGGATGTTCGCGGTCGCCGAGGTAGCGCCGACCGATTTCAAACAGCCGCACCGAAGACGCACCACGATCAAGATTGCGCCGCGTGGCGGAGATCAAGCCCGGAAGCAGCGACGGGCGCATCGCCTTCATTTCCTCGCTGATCGGGTTGGCAAGCTTCCACTGAGTCCCGCCGAAAAGCTCAGCCTCGTATTCCGAGATGAAGCTCCACGTCACGGCCTCATCGAGGCCCCGTGCTGCGGCGGTCCGACGTACGCGCCGCTCGATCAACTGGGAGCGCGTGGCCGTGGGCCGCGCGACTCCCGGCGCGCGATCGAGGGGAGTCGAGGGAACTTGGTCGTAACCGGTGATACGCGCGACTTCCTCGACGAGGTCGGCCTGGCCTTCCACGTCCCGCCGCCAGGTAGGCACGGTAACTTCGCGCCCTTGAAGCTCGAAGCCCAGGCTTTCCAGGATTTCGCGCTGGCGCTGCTCGGGCACATCGATGCCTCCGAGCGCGCGAGTGCGGCCGAAATCGAACATGATTTTGCGGCGCGCGACCGGCGGCTCCCCGGCGCGAATGACAGCCGATGGCTCGCCGCCGCAAATATCGAGGATGAGTCCGGTCAGGATCGCGAGGCCGCTCTCGAGGAATGCGGGATCGACGCCACGTTCGAAGCGGCTCCTCGCATCGCTCGTAAGGCCGAGGAACTGTCCTGATCGCGCGATCCTCTCCGGCGTGAAATAAGCGATCTCGAGCATAACGTCCGTCGTCTTGTTGCTTACGCCGCTATCCTCACCGCCCATGATGCCGCCGATGTCGTGAACCTGCCGGTCGTCTGCGATCACCGTGATGAAGGGCTCGAGCGCATATTCCTTTTCATTGAGTGCGAGCACCTTCTCGCCCGCCTTTGCAGGTCGGGCGGTGAGGCCGCCGGCGAGCTTGGCCATATCGTAAACGTGGGCCGGGCGGCCGTGCTCGAGCATGACGTAATTGGTGATATCGACAAGCGCCGAGATCGACCGCTGGCCGGCAGCCTTCAGCCTGCGCTGCATCCAGTCAGGCGATAGTCCGTTCTTCACGCCCGTGACGGCGCGCCCGAAGAATGCCGGGCATCCGTCCGTGTCCTCGACGCGGATCGGCACCGGACAAGGGAAACTTCCCTCGATCTGCGGCACGGCCAAGGGCTTCAGGGTCCCGATCCCCGACGCCGCGAGATCGCGCGCAATCCCGCGCACTCCCATCGCGTCCTGCCGGTTGGGCGTGACGTTCACGTCGAAGACCGGATCGTCGAGTCCGGCATATTCGGTGAACGCCGTCCCCACCGGTGCGTCCTGCGGCAATTCGATGATTCCGCTATGGTCATCGCCCAATTCGAGCTCGCGCGATGAGCACATCATGCCGTGGCTTTCGACTCCGCGCACCGGCCTGACGCCGAGGATCATGTCGCTGCCCGGGATGTAGGCGCCTGGCGGCCCGAACACTCCGATCATTCCTGCGCGTGCGTTTGGCGCACCGCATACGACCTGGATCGGACCCTCGCCTGCGTCCACGGTCAGGACCTGCAGCTTGTCTGCTTGCGGATGCTTCTCGGCGGTGATCACGCGGGCGAGACGGAACGGCGCCAGCGCCTCACCCGGATTGGTGACCTCTTCGACCTCGAGGCCGATCGCTGTCAGCTTGTTGGCAATCTCCTTCGCGGAAGCCGTCGTTTCGAGGTGCTCTTTGAGCCAGTCGAGCGAGAACTTCATGCTCCCACTCCGCCGGAGATCGTAGGCACGTCGAGCGCGCGGAAGCCATAATGCTTGAGCCAGCGGATGTCGCCGTCGAAGAAAGCGCGGAGATCGTCCATTCCATATTTGAGCATCGCCAGCCGATCGATACCGCAGCCGAAGGCGAAGCCCTGCCATTCGTCGGGGTCGAGCCCCATGTTCGAGATCACGCGCGGATGGACCATTCCGGAGCCCAGTATCTCCATCCAGCCTTCCTGTCCGCCGACGACGCGGCGGCCCTTCTCCATCGACCATCCCACGTCGAGCTCGGCAGAAGGTTCGGTGAAGGGGAAATAAGAAGGCCGGAAACGCATCACGATATCGTCGCGTTCGAAGAAGGCCCTGACAAAGGTCTCCAGCGTCCACTTGAGGTGGCCCAGTGTAATGGCCTTGTCGATGACGAGGCCCTCAACCTGGTGGAACATCGGCGTGTGGGTCGCGTCGCTGTCGGAGCGATAGACGCGGCCCGGCGCGATCACGTAAATGGGAGCGCCCTGGCTCTCGCCGGCCCGGATCTGCACGGGCGAGGTGTGGGTCCGCAGCACGAACGGCTCCTCATCGGGCGTGCGCGGCTCAAGGTAGAAAGTGTCCTGCATCGCGCGCGCCGGATGATTTTCCGGCATGTTTAGGGCGCTGAAATTATACCATTGCGTCTCGATCTCGGGACCCTCGGCAACCGAGAAGCCGAGGTCGGCGAATATCTCGGCGAGTTCGTCCATGACCTGGCTGACCGGATGAACCGAACCAGTCGCCTGCTCGCGCGCGGGCAGCGACAGGTCGACTTTCTCCGTCGCCAGCTTGCGCTCCAGCTCGCCGGCTTCCAGCGCAGCCTTTCGCTCCGCGATCGCGTCAGTCACGCGCTCACGGAGAGCGTGGATTTTCGGAGCCTCCGACGTCCGCGTATCTGCGTCCATCGAGCCCAGGGATTTCAGCTTAGCAGTAATCTCGCCCGATTTGCCGAGCAGTTCGACCCGCACGTTATCGAGCGCTTGGAGATCCTCGGCGGCGGCGATACGGTCGAGAAGGGCGTCAGGCATGATATCCGGCCTCTAGCAATGCCGCACTGCAAAATGCAAAGGCGGGACGTCATGAACGACTGGCCCGAGCTGAGCGCCGAACGAGATCACGAGACTCTCGCCATCCTGCACCTTGCCGCGCAGATGCTCGGCAAGCTCCGAGTTGCCCATGCGCCATGGCTCAATCACGGTTGGCACGTTGCTCTCCAGCCCAATGCGCGAGGGCTGGGAATCCTGCCGACTGAGGCCAGCGGCGGACGGACCTTCACGTTGACGTTGGACCTTTGCCGCCACGCGATCGTGCTTTGGATCAGCGACGGCGGGCGGGAAGAATTGCCGCTCAACGCCGGGAGCATCGCTGCACTCCATAAGCGGTTGGTCGCAATGCTGGAGCTTCATGGCTTGCCGTCGAGCTTCAACGGGCGTCCCAACGAGATAGAGGGTGCGCTGCCCTTCGCAGAGGATAAGCGGCCGCGCGACTATGATCGGGACGCCGCGCAGCGCTTACGCGCCGCGCTGGCAGCCATGCTGCCTGTGTTCGCGCGTTTTCGAGCCGGGTTCAGCGGCAAGGCGAGCCCCGTGCATTTCTGGTGGGGTAGCTTCGACCTGGCGGTCAGCCGCTTTTCTGGCCGGAAGGCGCCGCAGCATCCGGGCGGTGTGCCCGGGCTTCCCGATCGCGTCACGCGCGAAGCCTATAGTGACGAGGTTGCCAGCGCCGGATTCTGGGCGGGCGGGGCGACGGCGGCAGAGCCCTTCTTTTACAGCTACATTTATCCCGAGCCCGAAGGATACCGGACGGCACAGGTTTCGCATGGCCGGTTCGACGAGAACTATGGGGAATACGTGCTGCGTTACGAGGTCGTGCGCACTGCAGCTGATCCCGCGGGCACGCTGATGGAATTCATTCAGGCGGCCTATGATGCCGGCGCTGGCCTTGCGAAGTGGGACCGCTGCGCCCTCGAGCGAGAGCCCGTCGCGCCCTAGGTTGGGACGAACGGGTAGGGCGAAATCGACTTACGATTTTCTTCTACCGCCAGCATTCTCCCTGCGGGAGGCGTCGCCCGATAAGCGCATTGAAGACGCGGGCATATCGAGCAAGCCGGTCCCACCGGTGTCGCCGGCGTGTTCGCGAGGTCCAGGCCATCGGCATATGCGATGCGCGGCGCATATTTCACGTCGCAGCCCAAGCCGACGGCGAGAAGCGCGTCGTCGCGCAGATCCGGCCGGATCGGCCGCTCGATCGTCCGACTGATCGTGAAGAATCGCTCACCCTCAGGCGTCTCGATAAGCTGGCGGATGGTCTGGCCAGGCGTCTGGAAGGCAGTGTGCAGGTGCCAGCGCGGACAAGTCCCGCCGAAATGCGAGAAGGGAAAGCTCTCTCCCGCGTAGCGCTTGGAGATATTCCCCGCCGGGTCGACGCGCAGCATGAAAAAGGGAACGCCCTTGGCACCGGGACGTCCGAGCGTCGTCAGCCGATGAGCGACTTGCTCCACATTTGCACCGAACTGGGAGGTCAAACGGTCGATCGCGTAGCGATGCTCCTCGGCGGCTCGAAGGAACTTGCCGTAAGGCATCATTATCGCGCCGGCCGCGTAGTTGGCGAAGCTCATATGCAGCAGCCGGCGGCTCCCCGGATCCGGGGGACGCGCGACCTCGAGCATCTTCCCGATGATCGTTGCGAATTCGAGCAGCGCCAGCTGATATGCGATTCCGAAGGTGCGATTCTCAGGCCGGAGCAGGGACGACAGCATGAGCATCCGTCGCTGCGAATCATAATGCTGGCTCGCATCCTCGAGGATTTCCGGTTCGACGACCCGCACTTCGACACCCCAGGCCTCCTTGAGGCGCTGCCTTAGGGGCTCCGACACCGACAGGGGATGGTTTAGTGCCCCGCCTAGCGTTTCCGAGGCTTGTTCGAGCTCGGGATAATGATTGCGCTGCGCCTGGATATAATCGCGCACCCAGGTCTCAGGGGTTATGATTGACCGGGGATCGGCGCGCCGCTCTTCGCCGGTCGGTCGGCGCTGCATGTCGCGAAGAGCGGTGTAGAGTCGAGCGACGCCCTCGGCCACAGCGGGGGCATTGTCCGCGAGCTCGACCAGCTCGTGGCGGCTCACCCCGAGATCGGCGAGCATCGGGTCCGAGAATATCTCGCCGAGTTGCGTCGCACCTCCGACCTCGCCGCCCTCGGCGGCAAAACTCTTCACATCGACGTCGAATGCCTCGGCAAGACGAAGCAGGATGCCGGCGGTCACCGGACGCTGGTTGCGCTCGAGATGGTTGAGATAGGATCCGGAAATGCCAAGCTGATCGGCCATCTGGCTCTGGTTGAGCCCACGGTCGCGGCGAAGCCGCTTGAGCCGGGCGCCGAGGAAGAGTTTCCGTGGCAACATGACTGTATAGCTGTCAAAATATTTACAAAAATACAAGTCCGTTGATGACACGTTGGCACTTTTCAGTGCGACTTTTACTGCGAGGATGAGGTTTTCTTCAGCTCATCGAATGAACAGGGGACTCGCGTAATGCGTGAATTCGGATTGGTGGTAGCGGCGCCCGAAAGCCGGTTTGACGGGATCGAGCGGCCCTATGGCGTTGAGGAGGTTCTCAAGCTTCGTGGGTCCATCCCGATCGAGCACACGCTCGCACGTCGCGGTGCGCTGAAACTCTGGGAGCTCTTGAATCAGGACGAGCCAGTTCGCGCCCTTGGCGCGCTCAGCGGCAATCAGGCCATGCAGATGGTCCGTGCAGGGCTGAAAGCCATTTACCTCTCCGGCTGGCAGGTCGCCGCCGATTCAAATGTCAGCGGGTCGATGTATCCCGACCAATCGCTCTATCCCGCAAATTCCGGTCCGGAGCTCGCCAGGAAAATCAACAAGACGCTACAGCGCGCAGATCAGATCGAGCATCTCGAGGGTGGCGCCAAGCGCGATTGGTTCGCGCCGATCGTCGCCGATGCCGAGGCCGGCTTCGGCGGACCGCTCAACTGCTATGAGATCATGAAGGCCTATATCGAGGCGGGCGCTGCGGGCGTGCATTTCGAGGACCAGCTCGCGTCCGAAAAGAAATGCGGCCACCTCGGCGGCAAGGTGCTGATCCCGACCCAGGCCGCAGTCCGCAACCTGGACGCGGCACGCCTGGCCGCAGACGTCGCCGGGGTGCCGACCATCCTCGTCGCCCGAACCGATGCGGAAAGTGCGAAACTCATCACCAGCGACGTCGACGAGCGCGATCGGCCTTTCATAACCGGCGAGCGCACGCCCGAGGGTTTCTTCCGCCTGAAGGATGGCACGGGCCTCGATCATTGCATCGCCCGCGGCCTGGCCTTTGCAGCGCATGCCGACCTGATCTGGTTCGAGACCAGCCATCCGAACGTCGAGGAAGCGAGACGCTTCGCGGAAGGCATTCACGCCCGCTATCCAGGCAAGCTCCTGGCCTATAATTGCAGCCCGAGCTTCAACTGGAAGGCGAAGCTCGACGAGCAGACCATCGCCAGCTTCCAGAGGGACCTGGGCGCGATGGGCTACAAATATCAGTTCGTCACCCTCGCCGGCTTCCACAGCCTCAACCACGCCATGTTCGAGCTGGCCAGTGCCTATCGCGACCGCGGCATGGCGGCCTACTCCGAGCTTCAGGAGGCGGAGTTCGCGAGCGAGGCAGCGGGTTACACTGCGACCCGCCACCAGCGCGAAGTCGGCACGGGCTATTTCGATGCTATCGCTACTGCCGTCTCCGGCGGGAACAGCTCGACGGTCGCACTCAGGGAATCGACGGAAGCCGCCCAGTTCAAGACAATCATTGCGGCCGAGTGAGGGAGAAGATCATGGGACAGCGCTACTGGGTGATCGGCGGACAATATCAGGACTGCCGTTTCCGTGAGCTCGAGCCGGGCACGGAGGTGATCCACGGCCCTTACCAGAATGAGCTGAAGGCACGGATGGAATGGCAGCGCCTCACATTTCGCGACCGCTGCGCGGCGACCGAACGGTACTCGATCTGCGTGGAGCCGGTGCTACAGTGAGTGACGTGCTCGATCGTCAACGCATCATTGCCGAACCATCCAATGTCCTGGGCGCCGATGAGGTCCTGACCGAAGCGGCGCTCGACTTTCTTGCCGAGCTTCACGAGCGGTTCGACTCTCGCCGGCGCGGCCTGCTTGAAAAACGTGAAGAGCGGCAGGCTCGGTTCAACGCAGGTGAGCTTCCGGATTTTCCCTTGGACACCCGTGAAATTCGAGATGCCGACTGGACCGTCGGTACCATCCCGCATGACCTGCTCGATCGCCGCGTCGAGATTACCGGTCCGACCAACGCCAAGATGCTGATCAACGCGCTCAACAGCGGTGCGCAGGCGTTCATGGCCGACTTTGAGGACGCGACCTCGCCAACCTGGAGCGAGCTGGTCCAGGGTCAGCTGAACCTTCGCAAATATTGGGCCGCCCGGCTCGACTATGTCGATCCCGATACCCTGAAGCAGTACAAGGTAGGCGAAAAGCCGGCGGTGCTGATGGTCCGACCACGCGGCTGGCACCTGCCCGAGGATCATGTGACGATGAACGGCGAGGTGGTCGCCGGCGCCTTGTTCGATTTCGCGATCTACCTGTGGAACAATGCCCGAGCCGCCTTGACCAGGGGCTCCGGCCCCTATTTCTACTTGCCTAAGCTGGAGAGCCGACACGAGGCGGCGTTATGGAGCGACGTGTTCGCTTTCGCGGAGGCGAAGCTCCGGCTCGAGCGCGGGACGATCAAGGCGACGGTGCTCATCGAGACGCTGCCGGCGGCGTTTGAGATGGACGAGATCCTCTATGCTTTGAAAGAGAATATCGTCGGCCTCAACTGCGGCCGGTGGGACTATATCTTCTCCACGATCAAGCGCTGCGGCCGTTCGCCCGATCGGCTGACGCCCGACCGCTCGCTGATGACCATGGATAAGGCGTTCCTCGCCGCTTACTCCCTTCGACTGGTCGCCACTTGTCATCGCCGCGGCGCGTTCGCGATGGGCGGCATGTCCGCTTTCATTCCGGTCAAGGGCGACGAGGAGAAAAACCAGGCCGCCATCGACAAGGTGCGCGAGGACAAATTGCGGGAGGTCCGCAATGGCCATGACGGCACTTGGGTCGCCCATCCGGCCCTGGTCCCGGTCGCGGCGGAGGTGTTCGCCGGAATCGCGCCCAACCAGCTAGCGAAGATCCCCGACGAAATCCCCGGCCGCGACGCAATGCTACAACTACACGAGGGCGTTCGCACGGAAGCCGGAGCCCGGGAGAATATCCGCGTAGGGGTCCAGTATCTCGCCGCCTGGCTAGGCGGCAAGGGCGCGGTCCCGCTCTATAATCTCATGGAGGACGCTGCGACCGCCGAGATATGCCGCACGCAGCTATGGCAATGGCTCAAGTTCGAAGCGGCGCTCGATGACGGGAGCCGCTTCACGCTCGACCTGTTCGAACAATGGTTTGACGAGGAAGTCGGACTGCTGGCCGAGGTATCCGGCATCGCCGAAGCGGCGCGCCTCATGCACAACATGATCGTCTCGGACGACCTGGTCGAGTTCCTGACCCTGCCGGCTTACGAATTGCTGGACTGAGGCTCGGCCGGAAAGAGGACGTCGAGAGAATATAGAAAAGGCGCCGGAATCGCTCCGGCGCCTCTCCTCATTTGTGTCTTTGAAGGCTTAAGCGGCCTTCTTTTCCAGGGCGCCCTTCGCCTGCGCGATGATGGCGCTGAAGGCCTCCGCCTCGTGCATCGCAATGTCAGCCAGGACCTTCCGGTCGAGCGTGATACCGGCGAGGTTGAGAGCGTGGATGAACTGGCCGTAGGTCATGCCTTCGGCGCGAACCGCGGCGTTGATCCGCTGGATCCAGAGGGCGCGGAAGCTCCGCTTCTTCACCTTGCGGTCGCGGTAGGCATATTGCCCCGCCTTCTCGACCGCCTGGCGAGCGATGCGGATCGTGTTCTTGCGGCGGCCGTAATAGCCCTTCGCCTGTTCCAGGATCCGCTTGTGCTTGGAGCGCGTGGTTACACCCCGTTTGATGCGTGCCATGTCCCGGCCTCCTTACTTCAGGCCGTAGGGGGCCCAGGCCTTCACGCGCGCCGTGTCGGCGTCCGCGAGAATGTCTGTGCCACGGTTCTGACGGATATATTTGGCGTTGTGGCTGATCAGCCGGTGGCGCTTGCCAGCGACCCCATGCTTGATCTTGCCAGTCGCCGTGAGCTTGAAGCGTTTCTTGACGCCGCTCTTGGTCTTCAGCTTGGGCATTTTCGTCTCCTTGTGCGCCGTAAAGGACGCGACGTTATCCAACCGCCACGGCATGCCTTTTGGCCGGGCCATTGGTTTTTCCAACGATCTGGAAAGCGCGGCGCTATAGTGGCGCACCTCTTCCTTGGCAAGGAGCGAGTCGATGGCAACCGTAGAGCAATGCGCAATGGTCGGCGTCACCCCCCACATCGTGATCCGTGACCGCAGAGCGGTCGAGGCAATCGATTTCTACAAGCGCGCGTTCGGGGCTGAGGAACAATCGCGCCACCCGTCGGAGGACGGCCGGCTCATGCACGCCCATCTGATCGTCAACGGCGGCGCGCTGATGCTGAACGACGATTTCCCCGAGCAGATGGGGCCAGCGAAGGAGCCTGCGGGCACTGTGTTGCATATCGAGGTCGACGATGCTGATCGATGGTGGAACCGGGCCCTCGATGCCGGCGCCGAGGTCAAATTCCCGCTCGGCAATCAGTTCTGGGGCGCTCGCTACGGCCAGGTCAGCGATCCTTTCGGCCACACCTGGTCGATCGCCGGACCTGTCAGGGAAGGCTGAGAGCTACCAAGGAAGTTCGGACCCATCGCGACGAAGGAAACGGCCGGTATCGGCGATCGTCAGCCGCTCGATGAGTTGGCGCATGTCTCCGACGCTCTCCTCGCTTGTGATCTCCGCGCCGGCTCCGCCATGCGCGTCTTCACCCAGCCGGGGCTCAGCGCCACGACCGTGACTCCGCGCCCGCGCGCTTCGAGGGCGAGCGAGTTCCACGCCATGTTCAGAGCGGCCTTCGACGTCCGGTACGGAATCCAGCCGCCGCCATTCTCGGCGATGCTGCCCATGCCACTGGAAATGGCCACCATCTTGCCGCCCTCACTCATGCGGGGAAGGAGGGTCCTGCCGAGCTGGTAGGGGGCGATGGCATTGACCATCATCATCACCTGCCAGTCGCGAGCATCCTGCGCGCTTGCCGGGTTCATCGGATGGTT
>Ga0070670_100001332_pt1 | contig 19740 bp, 14 predicted proteins | sample KBSS63metaG_FD_64665 | JGI IMG/M metagenome (GOLD analysis project Ga0070670, IMG submission 64665) | Switchgrass rhizosphere microbial communities from Kellogg Biological Station, Michigan, USA - KBS S6-3 metaG | ecosystem: Host-associated > Plants > Roots > Rhizosphere > Soil ... | reverse complement strand
AGCTCCGCAACGCGCGGCAGGAGGAGGAAGACACCACCGAAAGGCGTATGCCGCCAGTCGGCGTCGCGGTCCTGATCCGACGACGTCGCGCCGGCGATCCGGCGCAACGAATCAGGTGGCCAGCCAAGGAGCGGTGCCAGCCGTTCGGCGGCCGCGACGCCCTCGCTGCGCACGAGCGAGGCATAGTCGGCCCCCGCGAACGCGGCCAGCAGGTCTTCACGCGCCGGCGGCGCCAACTCGCGTGATCGCTGGGCAAAGGCTGCCAGCGCCAGAGACGTGCGCGCTGCGTCCGGACCACCGTCCCCGGCGCGCGAGTACGCGACGAACGCGGGCAACGCCGCCCCGGCTGCATTGCCGACAGCCGCGGCTGACGAGGAGAGCCACGCGTCGAGCAGACGTTCCCGGTCCGCGTCGCCGATCCCGGACGCTGCCACCACCTCGAGGACACGGCCGGCGTCGGCCTCAGATAACGTCGACGCCACTCGGATCAGATCGCTGCTCGCGAGCAGTTGGAGCGCGCGCCGTCCCTCCGCGGGATCATCAGTGAGCGCGGTGCGGATCGCCGCCGACGCGGGCAGCATCCGCAGCCCTCGCGATAGTCGGAAGTACCACTTGGTATCTGCAGTTCCCGCCGCCCGTTCCACGATGTAGCGGGCGAGGTATGACGCTCGATCGTCGAACCGGACCACGTCCGGATCCTCCGGATCCAGCTTGTGCGACAGCGACTGGCTCAACTGCCGCGCCCACCCGCCAACCACCACGTCGTCGCTCGCCGCGGCGTTGAGGCCGACGTCGACGTCCAGCCGCCGAATGAGCCAGACGCTCGTATCGTCCGCCTTTGCGAACGGCTCGAACGCGGCACCGAGTGCCTGCGCGAGCTGATCGCACGCGAGGTCGTGCAAGCGTGCCTTCAGCAGGCTGGCCGCCAGATGGTCGCCGCTCAGCTCGTACGTAACGTGGAGCCGTTCGGCTTCAATCACCCTTCCGCTCCAGCTGGGCGATGCGCCGCCGCAACCGCTGCAACTCTGCCTGCTGAACGCGCGCGGCGAGATCAGACAGGCCGATGGCGACGTTGATTCGGTTCACGCCGGCATGCGAACAGCTTTCCCATGCCGTTCCAATCAGCATCGTGGGATCAAGATCCACGGCGTCTTCGGCGGACACCGCTCTCCCACAGCCGTCGTCCGCACCCGATGCGACGATGAGGTCCCCGGCGTTCACGTGCCCGCGCACCTTGACGGGTACCTGTCCGAGCATCGCGACCTGACCGACTGGCCTGTCGTCGGCGATCGGCGCGTTGCCGAGAACGGCGGGGCGGTCAGTGATCACCGACACATGCTGGGCGCCGGTCGTCCGTCGTGTGACAGCGCCGTGGACGATGCCGACTACGTCTCCGGCTTCGATGGTCTCCGTGACGTCGAGATGCGGCAGGCACTCGGCGAAGTCGGACCCGCTTGTCCTGTACGTCACGGCGCCAGCGCCGTTGCCCTCGATCCTTCCGCACGCCGCGTTCCCGGCGAAGAAGGTGATGAAGTTGTGGCCGGCATGCGGAACGGCGGCGCCGATGCGCAGCGCCAGCACGGATGCACCGGTGCCGGGAGACTGGTTATCGACGAGCGCGACGTGCCCCTCAGGGCTCGAGGCAGGCGCATTGATCGTGCCGGCGACATGCAGCTGACAGCGCGGTGTCTGCGTGCCGATACCGACCTCGCCGTCTCCTGGAAACGGGTTCATCACGATCTTGTTGTTCCCGCCCGCGCCGCTGGCGCGGATGTAGACGTTGTTCGTCTCCGAGTGCAGATCGACCGCGCTGCCGTCGGCGCGCAGGTCCAGGAACTTGCCGCCGTTCTGCAGACGGATGCGGTCGCCGAAGACATGGAGCTGGCGCTCTGGCGTCAGCGTGCCGACGCCGATTCGGCCGTCCGCCTTGACGACCATCTTCGTGCTGTTGATGCCGCTGCGCAGCTGCAGGTCATCGTTGCTCATCGACGACAGGATGCCGCCATTGCCGTCCACGCCAACGAGCACTTCACGTCCACCGGCCTTGATGTTCAGGTAAGCGCCGGTGACGCCCGCTGGCGCTGCCACCGTCACGGCCCGGTCTGGCGTCGTCGTGCCGACGCCCACCAGCCCATTCCCGTCGATCGTCAGGTCAGGCGTGTTATCGCCGCTCGACAGAAACAGTGCTGGACCGGCGGCGGGGTTCGACCAGACGCGCCCTTTCGGCACCCCGGTGGAGTTCTGAAAAATCAGATCGCCCGCATCCTCTGCGATGGCTTTCATGATCAGATCGCCGCCGGTCACCTCGAGGCGTCCACCGGCCGCGCTCGTCCCCACGCCGACGGCGCCGTTGTCGAGCACGCTCAACACGGGTGTGAACGTTCCCGCGACCGTCGGTCCCACTTGCAGGCTGTTGCTACCAGCCTGCGCTGTACCGATTTCAGCGCGGAGCTGACGTCCCGTCCCTGAGTTGTCCCCGCCTCGTTGCAGCGTCATCGGCACGCCTTGATCGAGCCCCTGTGCGTCCAGCAGCGACAGCTTGCCGCCGAAGAGTCGCGCGTCACCCTCGACGCGCAGGTTCCCTTCGACCCACGCCAGATCCTGTGACGCAACGCCCGAGGGCGGCTTCGACCGATCTTTCAGGCGGAGCACGCCATCGGGCGCCTGCACAGCGCTGGCGACGACGCCGACCATGATGCGCAGCGCTTTGCCTGCAGCGATGTCGGCGGCGGATAGCGGCTGGAACGTTCCAGCCTGGAGCGGAGTCGCGCCGGGCTTCCAGCGCACGTAGCCAACAGGCAGCAACCACCGCGACGTCCGGTCCGCCTCTGGAAACTCCTGCTGTGGCACGGACGCGTCGTGTAGAACGGGGTCAGCGGGATCGAACGCGCGAAAGACCTGCGACGCGGGAATCTCACGTCCGAAGACGACGATGTTCGACTGCTGCTCGTCCGGCGCCCGATCTCCCGCCTCGATCGCAAACGTTTCCTGGATGCGCGACGTCTGGTCGATGTCCCGGCACAGCTCGAATCCCGGCGCCGGCTCACGCGTCGCCGCTTCGCGATACCGGATCCACACCGGCACGAGTCGTCCTGCGGGTTCATCGAGCGCCGCGTTGTACCCGATGGTGCGGAACAGCGCCGGCGAGATCGGCGCAGGTGCCAGCACGACGATCGGTCTGCCGAAGCCATCCCACGCGTAGCCCGGCTGCACCGACATCTGCAGGCTGCCGTCGGGCTGCGGCACCGGCTTGACCTGCAGGCCGATGGCGATCCCCCAGGTGTGTGCGCCGAGCAGGTGCCGTGCGTCGCTGATGCGGTCGTGCTCGACGATCGCGGAAAGGTCCGACGCCCCGAGGTACTGCCCCTCGAAGAACTTCGGGCGATAGGTCTGGCTGGACATGACGCGGCCCCTACTCCTCGTTCCGGTCCACGCGCGAGGCAAGCCCTTCGATGGTCATCTGCTGCGTCCGAACCGTCTTCTGCAGTTCGTCGAGCTGTCCACGGAGGCTCTTCAACTCCTCGTCGCGCTTCTGAACTTCACCAGCGAAACGCGCGGCGTCGAACTGCGGCAGCGACGCGACGGCGGCGACACCGCCGGGCGGAATCACCGACCCGAGGAAGGGGCCAACGACTTCCTCCGCAAAGATCGCCGCGATCGGGTCGTCTGCCTGATCGGTCGACAGGAACGGATGACCGTTCTCGTCGCCCAGACCAAACATGTCGAACGTGAGCGCATCGAGCGTCGGCACCTTGCGATCCGCCGCAAACGCACTGGCGAATGTGCTGAACGCGCGCGCCGGCGTTCGCCGTGCGGCGGCGGCGCGGCCTATAAACAGCGGCGGCGCTGGCGTGACGGGACGTTTCTCGAAACGTGTGTCGCCGCAGCAGAGCGCGGCGAGGCGCTCGCGCAGGATCCGGCCGAAGGGCAGGAACGAGAGCCAGTACGCCAGGTTGGGGAAGGTGACGAGGAACTTCCGTCCCTCGAGATTGCAGATGCGGAGGATGCGGCAATCCCTGCGGCGGATCGTGATCGTCGCGAGCGGCACACAGCCGTCGAGCTGCGGGCCCGGACACGGCGGCAGCAGCGCCGAGCAGATGCACTCCTTGAGCAGTCCCTTCGCGATCAGTCCGAGATTGGCGCTCACCTCCTGGAGGTACTGCGCCGGCGTCTGATTCGGCCCTGGCGTCGGGCAGAGATCGCGCAGCGCCTCCATCAGGTTGCAGCTGGTGATCGCGTGCTCGGACATGGCGTCGAGCAGCCCGTCGCGTGCGTCACAGCACCATCGCCGGACGGTGTCCATGTTCGCTGTACCGGTCGGCGCCGTCGGCACCGCCGCGGCGAGATCTTCAATGCACTCGAGCATGCGATCCAACATCGCGCCGAGGTTGCTCGCCGGTTGAGGCACATGCGTGGTACCCGGCGGGCGCGGGTCCTGTCGCCGCGGTGCTGGATACATGCGGAACGTGTAGCCCTCGCAGACGAGTGCGGGCTCGCACTGCACCGGCGTCCGCGAACGGGGCCTCGCGGCCGTGTCCTTTGTCGAACAGCCGCATCGGCCTTTGTGCGTTCCCCCGCCACACTTGCAACTGCCGCCCGAGCCGCCGCAGCCACAACCGCCGCCGCTTTTCCCGGATCCGCAGCTGCACCCTCCGCTGCTGGAGCCGCCGCAACTGCAGCGCGGACCGCAACTCGACTTGACGACCGGCTCCTCACGCGAGGGCGCTTCGTGATAGCAGATCGCCAGGATCCATTCCTGCGTCAGGTCGTCGCACCCTTCGGGACGCGGGCGGGGATTGCCGCACTCATCCTCGTCCGGCGTGCAGCAGTCGCGTATCAGCTTGCAGACGTCAACCGTCTCCTCGCAGCAGACAACGATGTCGTCGCCGCAGGGGCTGAGGGCGTAACCGGGCTTCAGCAACACATAGTTGCCGCACGGATGACACGAGACTTCGAGACCGCACGCCACGCCCCACCCGTGCAGGTAGCGGTTGTGCAGCCGGTTCTTGGCCACGATGTAGCGATCGAGCCGGTTGAGATCCTGCTCGTTCAGCAACTGTCCCGCGTAGAAGCGGGGACGGCAGAGGCATTCGAGCCCGCCGCAGACCGGACACGGCGTGCACGGATCGACGGTCTTGCGGGCGACCTTGCGGGAAAGTGCGTTCGATGTGGACATGCTGGCCTCTCGTCTGCCTCAGCGAATGACAAAGAAAGTGGCGATCGCCTCTGCCTGCTCCTCGTTGATCCGCGCGCGTGTCTGCAGATCCTCGAGGTCGCGGAACGGCTCGCCTTCGCGGGCGCGCACGATGCGCTTCACCGCGGCATCGGTCATGCCCGGCACCTCCCGGAGTTCCGTGGACGTGGCGGCATTGATCTCCGGCCCGCCCTGCGGATCGCCGGTGAGGAGCGCGATGCGATTGAGCCGCTCCAGGTTCGGGGAGAGCCCGATCGGCGAGTGCGGGCGTTCCAGGAAGAACCAGCTTTCGAAGGTGCCGCCCTCAGCCAGATCGCCGGATGGATTCTTGCCACCCGTGATCGGACCAGGGCGCAGGTAGGTTCCGTCACCCACCTTTCCGCCGATGTTGTCGCCGTCGAGTACCCGACTCTCCTTGTACGGGTCTGGACCGGCGTAGACGAAGTCGCCTTTCAGCAGCACGCGAACGACGGGGTTGTCGAGCCGCAGATCGTTCGCGGCTGGGCTGTAATTCGCGCCCTGCCAGAACTGGCTGATCAGCCCGTGCACGTTGTCGAAGAACTCCCGATAGACGACGAAGGCGTACGCCGACTTCGCCGCTTCACCCGTATGCGGCGTCGGCCGCGGACCGAGTGGCAGGATGTAGCCGTAGAGATCGACCTTGGCTGTGTTGTACAGGCCGGTGAACAGCTTTTCCCGCAACATCTGCGGATAGTGGATGCTCACCTGGAACGTCTGCCGGTCGATGTTCTTCATGTCCGCTTCGTTGAAATACAAGGTGATCAGCGGCGGACGATCGGTCGTCTCCTTGGGATGCGCGTCGTAATGGTCGCGGTCGTGCCACTTGTCGAACGGGATCGTTTCGCCGTGGCCCCATCCGATGTCGATGATCTTGGGCAGGTTCGGATTCAACCCGAGGCCGTCCGCGCCGTTTGTGCCATTGGTTCCGTTCGTGCCGTTCGTCCCGTTCGCGCCAGGAGGGCCCTGTGGTCCCGCAACGCCCGAGCCGCCGTGCTCGATGACGCACTGCAGCGCCTGCGCAAGTGCCTGCGTACTGGGCAGCAGCAGGCGGCCTGTCTGGTTGTCGATACGAACGACTTTCGCCGCCGTGTCCGCAACCGGATCAGCCGCGGGATCGGTCTGCGCCTCAAAGCGGTCGCCGAGGTTGTAGTTCTCGATGGTGGCGAGAATCAGGCAATCGGGCTCGTCGCACTGCGGGCAGTCGCCGGACAGCAGGTCTCCGCAGCGGGCACTGGACAACTCCAGAATCGCCACCGCGCCATCGCCGGCAACGGCGGTGTCGCCGGTGTACGGCTGATAGAGGCGCGCTCCGGACACCGTGATCACGCCACGTTCGCCCGCACGGCCGATCTCGAACGGCGTGCTCGGTGCTGAAGGTGTCCCCTGCCCCAGCCGGAAAAGATTCACGACCTGGAGGTACGACTTCGTCGCATCGTGCTCGACGACGAACGCGGCGTGACCGTCTGGACTGACGACGACCGCGTGCGGCTCGTGCGTCAGCACGATGGCATTCATCGTTGTCGAACCGGGTGTAAACAGGCGCAGCGTTCTATCCGCCTTGGACACAACCACCAGCGCGTCGGGCGCCGTCGTGCGCACGACCGCCATGGCGAAGAGGTCGAGCGCGCCGGGCGGCACAATCGGCGGGTCAGCGGTGGCGGGCGCCAGCTTCGCTGTTCGGATCTGATGTCCAGCGGGGTCCACCGCCCACGCCCGCCCGCCGTCGGACGAGACGGTCAGGTTGCGCAGGTTCGGTGCGAGCGTGAGGTCATCTGGCGCCGCCGGTGAACCCGGCACATTGATATCGGTCTTCCACTGGATCAGGCGGCCGGGACTGGCGACGAGCGCCAGCAACTGTCCGGTGACGGGAGCCACGACCAGCTCGATGCTGCTTCCCGCGCTGCTTCCAATCGTCAGCGTGTGAATCGGTCCAGCGGAGAGATTCGCCGTGTCGTACACCAGCACGCTGCGGTCGCCCGGGCCAATCGCCACGTACAGCCGCGACCCGTCGTTCGAGACCGCGACGGCAAGCGCCGGTGAAGACGGCACCAGCGGAGCCAGCAGTGAGTGGTTGTCGGTGCGGACCGGAAAGATCGTGCCTTCGGCGGTGAGGATGTACAGCCGCTGTGTCCCGTCGTGCATCGCCACGGCCACCGGGTGCGCGACGGGCACGGTGTTCGCCCACGAGATCGTCGGCGTGCCGGGCGTCTGCGTGGGCAGCGGCTGATCGATCAGCAGGTCGACTTCCCACGATTCCAGGATGCGGTTTGGCGCGCAGCGCGACTCGTCGCAACTGCAGTCGTCGTACAGGACCGGAACTTCTTCCGTCGGACATTCGCGGTAGCGGATGCAGACCTGCAGCCGGTGTGTCTTTTCCGCGTCCTTGATGGCTTCGCGGTAGCTCGCCAGCGCCGTGAGATCGATACATTCGCGCTCGCGCACGACGATCTCGTGACCGCAGCAGTCGATGGCGGTGCCCGGTTCGATGCAGACAAACCGATCGCGGCACGCCGGGTTCTCGTGCGGCGTGACTTGCAGGCCGCAGACGACCCCGTGTCCGTGCAGCACGGCGTTGTGATGCCGCAGCTTGTCCACGTGGTACTTCTGCTCGTCGGTGAAGTCGCGCTCGACGAGCAGTTTCCCCGTGAAGTAGTGGTTCCGGGTAAACGGCCCGAACGCGCAGTCCGGACAGCTTGGCGAGCAGCAGGGCTCATGATCGTGGTGAAGCATTCCTTCTCTCCGCCGTTTCAGCTCAGCGCTGTGTTATCTGAGAGCGGTGTCATCCCAGCACTGTGGTTCGTCCAACACTCTTCGGCACGCCACCATCCATCGGTTGCCCGCGTCCGCCCGTGAGGACCGTTCCCGATCCAAGCGGCGTGGGCACATCCGTGCCCCCGGCCAGCGTCACACCCTGCGGGTAGCGTCCGACCACACTGTTCAAGCCGATGGTCGACTGCACGCCAATCCGGAAACGCGGCTCGACGAGCTCGAGGGTGTAGATGGTGTGCGCCGGCCGTTCCGACTCCAGGAGGTTCGTCAGCGATCGCCGCGCGCCGTCGGACCGCACGAGACACGCCGGCACGAACACCGAGAACGCGTGCGCGTACACGTGGAACGGGTCACGCACGGGATCAAGCGTGGTGTGCAGCTTCGTCGTGCCGACCTGCGCGGTCTCGCCAAGCTGACTGCGATTCGCGATCTGCCGGCCCCACAGCTCCGCCTGATCGCCGAGCCGTCCAGCACCCAGAAACAGCCATCGCCGCAGCTGAAAGTGCTCGAGGATCAATGGCGGGGTATCAGGGCAGCACACCGGGGCCGGCGTCGGCGCGCAGTTGCGCGAGCGCGGCGTGCACACCTCCTTCGGCTCCTCGCAGCAGCACCCATACGCATCGTCCATCCCGAGCAGCAGGAGGAGCTGCCGATGCAAGCCGTCACGCGTCCCGCGCATCCGGAACAGCGCGCCGGCACGCCGTAGCCACTCGCGCCGCCGCGCTTCGGGCCACTGACGGTCGAGCGTGATGCCGATCCATGTCGCCAGCCACGACAGGAAATCGATGCGCGCATCGCCGACGGCTGTTGCCGGAGTGGAGCGCGGGTCGAACAGCTGCGCCTGATCGTCGATCGTCGTTTCGATGTCGCGCAGCGTCGTGTCGAAGATGCTCAGGAACCGGTCGGTGAAGTCGGCCGCCGACGGCTCCTCGCCAAACACGGCTGGCAGATAGCGCCGCAGGCTGATGCGCGGAAACTCGATCGCGACCGACGAGATCTCCGGCGCGCGCTGACCGTCGCCGCGCAGCTCCAGCTTCAGCCACAGGTATCGTCCGCCCTTGTTCAGCACCAGGCAGTCGAACGTGCCGGCATCCAGCTTCGACGCATCGCGATTCGTTTCCCAGCGAACCTGCGGATCGAGGATGAACTCGTCGGGCAGTTCGGTTTCGGCGGTGAACGCCGACACGCGGACGCGCGTGCCCTTGGGAAACGACCCGGTGAGCACGACCCGATGCCATTGACAGCGGTAGATTCGGCTGTCGAGCGCGCGGGAGATGTAGGTGCCGCTCTTCAGGAAGAGCGCCGGAGTGGCGGTCACCTGGCCGTCCGCCACGAGTGCGCCCGCCAGATCGAAGACCGCCGATTCGCCATCGGCGCAGAACTGGTCGAAGTGCAGGCGCCCGGCGGCATCGACCACGAACGGAAGCGGCGGAAACGCAGACGCGAGAGCGCCGACGTCCGACGCCGACCCGGCTTTCACGCCGTTGTGAAGCACGATCGCAGACGGCTGCCCGTCAACGACCGCATAGACGCGGTCCGCACAGTCAACGGCCAGCGCATGGACGACACCGAGCGCGCCGATGAAGCCTTCCCATTTGCCCGACGCCGTGAACCGGTGGACGCCGAGGTTTGCCGGGTCCGCGACATACACCGTTCGCCGGCCGTCGCTGACGATCGAGACCGGCATCCACGGATTGGGCAGCGCCGCGCGGACCGGATTCGTCCAGATCGCCTTCAGCGTGAAGGTGCGCAGCGAGAGGACCTGCACGCGATTGTTTCCGGCGTCGCAGACGTACAGATCGTTCCCGATGATCGCGATCCCGCGCGGCGATTTCAGCTGCCGCGGTGCCTTGCCCTCTCCTCCGAAACAGGGGACCTCCACGAACTCGCAACAGCAGGGATCAAACCGCAGCAATCGCAACGACGCCGCATCGAGGAGATAGACCGTGCCGTCCGCGGCGACCGCGACATTCGAGGGAGGCACGAGCCCGCCGAAGCTGCCCGACGGCTCGAGCAGCGACCGCGAGACTCCCGGCGCCGCCGCCAGCGTGAGCATGCCATCGAAGCGGACGTGCGCCGGCTGCAGCGTCGGCACCGGCGACAGATCGAGCGCACGCCATCCAACGCGGCCGTTGAGCAGAGTGAACCGCGGATCGTGTGGCGGCTGTGGAACGCGCGGCAGCAGTTCGGAGACTCCCACGTCCTACTCCTCGAACCCGTAATGCACCTCGACGTCATGCGTCGTCGAGAACAGCAGCGTACCGTCAGGAATCGGAACGTCTTTGCATTCCTCAGCGCTTTCGCCGTCGAGCGTGATGACCACGCGCTCGATCCGCTCGACGCCGGCCACGTCCTGCATCCGCTGATACACGCGGGAGAAGAAGATGTCTCCACCAAACGGCCACCCGAGCCCGTTGTCTCCTCCGCGCAACGGATGGAAGTAGGTGATCAAGGCTTCGTGGACCGCTTCCTTCACGATGCCGAGGTCCGCGGTGGGGCTGGCCACGAGCTCCGCCGTCACCGAGACCTCGTGGTAGGTCGGCGGAATCACGTACACCTCGGTCGTCAGCAATCTGGTGCGGTTCAAGAGCGCGCAGACCGAGCGAATCGTTCCCTCGCTCGGCATCGGATTCGGCTCGTCGTTCTCGGGGATGACGATGACGCTGACGACGCCGGGGACGTTCACGTCGGGAAACTGTGGATGATGCAACGGCAGCGCGCGCGCCCGCTTCACTGTGCCGACACGGCGGGCAATCTCCTCGAAATCCTCCGCCGTCACCGCGCGGTTATTCGCCTTCAACGTCGCCGGCGCACGTTCCTTGGCCGCCTGCAGCGTCTCTTCGTCGCGTCCGCCGGCAGCGGGAAGCAGGTTGCCGACCTGGTCTTCGGCAATCCCCGGCACCGAGATGTCCATCGTCTTGATGGCGCCTGCGGCCACGTTTCCGCGCAGGCCACCGCCGAAGCGATAGCGCCGCGCCACGACGTTGCCCCCCGGGTTCTCGGGATTGGCCACCGGAATGGCACCACGCGTGCCGTTTCCGAACCGCACTTCTCCGGTCGTCCGGTTCAGCACGTAGTGACGATCGTCGGGGCCGGACCCATAGAGGTCGTCAACGCGCGTCCACTCAACGAAGCCGTCTCCTTCGTCGACCTCCAGGACGAGCGTTCCCGGCAGCACCGGGGAGTTCGCGAGTGTGTGGATCTGGTTGGGCTCACCGTCAGTGCCGCCGAGCACCTCGTCGCGCGCGGTCTCTGCCTGCTGCACCGCGACGGTGTTGGTCCTGATGGCAAGGATCTGCGGTGGGCTGTCCCACGCACTGCGCTTCACGACCGCGCGTATCCAGAACAGCTGGGGCGAGCCGTTCACCGACAGCTTCGCCATCTTTCCTTTTGCCGGGGTCTTGAGGACGACGTGCCCCGCGCGCAGGAACGTGCGCGTCTCGTCCTTCAGCACACTGAGCGCGCGCCAGTCCGACCCGCTCCAGTACTCCCAGAGGACTTCGGCGGTGTTGATGACGGGGACGGAGTCCGGACCGCATTCCACCGCGCGCGACGGTGTCCGCGGAGCGGCGAAGACCACCGCGAGATCCAGCTTCACCTCAGGGAATGGCGCGTTGTAGTCGAACCCGAGCAGCAGCGCGGCGCCATCGGCCGCGGCCGGACCGAATGGCGGAAATGGATCCTCGGCTTCGGTGTTCACCACCGTCACGTCGGTGAACGCATAACCGTCGAACACCTGCACGGACGCCAGCGCCGCCGTCAGCGCAATGAGGGATCGCTCCGTTTCGAACACGATCGGGCGGTCGTCACCTACGGCTTCGGCCGAGACCGGCGTGTTCATCGGCACGATGACATACGGCTCCGTTGTCGTGGGCAGGACCGGGAAAGTCACTTCCGCGGACGCCGGTTCCGCCGGCAGGAGCTCGATCCCGATCAACTCGAGAAACTTGAGATAGTTCAGTTCCGGGACCTTGCCGAGCCGATAGAGCAGCAGATCGCTCATCCAGGCAAACAGCTCGACCAGCGTGATGCCCGGATCGTTGTCGTTCAGATCGGTCCACTCGGGCGTGTAGCGCGGGATGCGCGTGCGCGCCTCCGCCACGATGTCCTGGTAGCGGCGGTTGTCGATCTTCGGGACGAGTTCCTGGAGCGGCACGTCAGCTTCTCTCGTTGATGTAGAAGGGGTAGGTGAGGTTGCCGAGCGCCTGATTCGCGCGGATCCGGTAGTCGATCCGGATCAGCAGCAGGTTCTGCTCGTCCGCCGCCGACTCCGCCGTAACGTCGAGCACGTCGATGCGCGCCTCGAATCGCACAAGCGCGTCGCGCACTTCGGACACAACCGTGCTCAGCGCCACGGAATCGTTGGGGGCGAAGACGCGGTCGTGAATGCCGCAGCCGAAATCGCGCAGCATCACGCGTTCACCTTTCGCGGTGCTGAGAATGAGATAGATCGATTCCTCGACGCGCTGCTCGTATCGGGCGCGCGCGATGCCGCCGCCGGGGTTCACCTGCAACGGAAACTTCCATCCGGCGCCGAGGAATTCGCGAGACAGTCGCGCCGGCATCACGCAGTCACCGTCAGAAGGCTCTCGGCGGACGCCGAGAGCCCGCGCTTGTTGACCCCGGTGACGTAGAAGCGATGGACGCCGATGCCGAGACTCGCCATGTACGCGGCGGACAGCGTCAGCGTCACCGTCAACACCGGTGTCGTCCAGTCACCCCCGGCCGGCGTCACGACTGCACCGGCCGCACCGTTCGTCAGATCCTCGTTACCGGCGTTGGGAGGGTCGCTCAGGCGGGTCGCGACAAACTTCAGCGGGAAGAGCGACGACACGACGAACGCCAGCGGCAGCGTCGCCGGCGTCATGGTGGTCGAGCTGAACGTCGCGATGGGCATCACCGGGGCCACCACCGGAGGTGTCGTGTCGAGCAGCTCAGGACTCAGCGGCGGCGCGTCCGCGCCGGCGGGCACAGGCGCGGGCGTGCTGTTGTCGATCGTCGTGTGCGTCTCGGCAATCAGCAGCGGCAGTCCGGTCAGCGTCTGGTTGAAGTCGGTCACCAGTACCGCCGGCACTCCGTCGATCAGCGTGGCGTTGAGGTGCATCGACTTCAGCACATAGCTCGCGCACGGCGGCACCCACGAACAGGACAGCACGCCCGTGTCGTTCTCGCGCAGGACGAATCCGCCCTGAATGCTCCAGATCGGCATCGACGGGAAGCTGGTGCCCTTCCCGCCGTGCGGACAGAACACAAGAGCGTTGGTCGTCATCAGCTGCGGCATCGCGTCACGAGATCTGGACCTGGCCGCCCTGCATGGCCAGAATCCGTCCCCCTCCCTGCATGCGGATGGACGACTGCTTGTCGTCCATCGTGAGCGTCAGTCCGCCCTTGGTCTTGATCGACAACTGCTGCCCCGCCGCCGAATCGTCGAGCGCGATCTCATGACCGCTGCTCGACCGCACAATCAGCTTCTTGTCGGTGCCGTCCTCGAGCCGGATGGTGTGTCCGCCGGGCGTCAGCAGCACGCGGTTCTTCGGGTCGGTCTCGGGCGGCTTGTCCGCGCCGTTCCAGAGAAATCCGACAACGAACGGGTGATTGAAGTCGCCGAGCTCGAACGCGACGAGGACTTCATCGTCGACTTCCGGCATCAGGAACGCGCCGCGCTTGCCCCCGGCCATTGGTGCCGCGATCGGCGCCCAGCTGCTGTCGTCCAGGTCCAGCCACGGAAACTTCAGCTGGATGCGCCCGAGACCTTGTGGGTCGTTCACGTTCGTGACGAGGCCGATGGCCACTCCCGCCACCCGCTTCATTTGCCTTTCTCCTTGCCCTTGTCTTTCTTGTCGTCTTCGCGCCGCGCGGAGAAGCTGGTCGTGTAGCCGTTGCCGCCGATGGTGTGTGTCGTCTCGGTGATGAAATAGGTGCCACTGAAGACCGGGCCGACGCCCTTGATGACCACTCTTCTGCCGGCGCGCAGTTCCGGCAGGCCGACGGTGCTGCCGGTGCACTTCACCATCTCCTTCTGCCGCTCCTTCAGCAGCACGATGGCGCGCGCACGCGCCTCTTTTTTCGTGAAGTACGGTTCGTTGACGACCTGCTCCTCACGCGGATCGCACTTCTTGAGCAGGTCGTACAGGTCGGTGTTCCGGTTCAACTTCGGGTCGTCGAGCGTCACGGTTTCGTTGATCGGCTCCTTCTTCTCCCGGTTCCAGCCGCGCACGGTGACGCTCCTCACCTGGTTGGCGGTCGTCAGCGTCGGCTTGAACTCGATGAGCGAGCCGGGATACCGCAGCTCGAACATGTCCTGCTCGGAATCCGGGGTGGGTCCCGTAGACGATCCGAAATAGAGCGTCCGCGGGTCCGTCTCGCTGATACACACGACATAGCCGCGCTGGCGTGCCCGGTTGAACAGGAAGTCGATGTCGTACTGGTTCTGCTGCGAGACGAACTTGAGCGGAGGCTCGTTCGGCGCCTCGTTCGTGTCGATGTCGATCGGGATCGGAAAGCGCTTGCGGCCGGTCTGCTTGTCCTTCCGCGACGCGATGTCCTTCACGATCTGGCTGTCGGTCTTGCCCGCCCAGGAAGCCGTGTATTGCTTCCGCCGGAGCTCGTGCAGCACGTTCAGGCCACGGACGGACAGCGTCGATGCGCCCGCCGCGGGAAAGTTCGGCTCCAGCGTGGTGAAGTTACCCCGCATCATCAGCGTCAGCTTGTTGTCGAGATACCCCATGAGGATGTCGACGACCTTGTTGCAGGGATCGAAGATCTGGTCGGTGCGGCTCCCCGCGTTGCCCTTCTCGAGCTCGCGCGGCACCTCGGCGCCGACGTACTTGAACTCCCGTCGCTCCGCGTCCCAGTTATTGACCGTGACCTCGAAGCTGTCGATTTCGTTGATGTTGTCCTTGTAGGTGAGCTGCATCACGTCGCGCAGCACGTTCAGCGGGAGCCCGGTGTTTTCGATCTTGATCTGGAACTGCGGGGCGTAGAAGCTCCGCTGATCCTTCGACTCCTGCTCCATGGTGATGACGGCCATACGCTCCCTCAGAGAATGGGCGGCAGCTTCAGGAACACACCCGGGGTCAGCCGACGCGGATCTTCGAGCCCGTTGGCGTCGGCGATGCGGCGCCATTCGTCCGCGTGGCGGTAGTGCTCCTCGGCAATCGCCGACAGCGTCTCGTCGCTGCGCAGCACACGGATCTGCGTTTTGTCGGGCGAGGTCAGCCCGAGCTGCTTGAGCTGATCGTCCAGCGTCTTGTACTCACGCAGCGTCACGTTCAACGTGGCGCGCTGCGGAACGCCCTGATCGCTGAACTGCGTGTACTTGTGGCGGACCGTCTCGACGATGCAGCAGAACGAGGTGCGCTTCTGGTTGGCGATCGGATCGGACAGGCCACTGCCGGGAAACTCGTCGTTCCAGTGAAAGTGGCAGATCGGCGGCGCATGCGTGGACGGATCGATCTTGACGAGCTGGTAGATCCGATCGCTCTTCGCCAGGACGCTTGCCGGTTTACCGGCAAGGTCGGTTTCGTCCGTCGTGTCGAAGAACAGGTCGAGCGTCAGCGTCTCGTTCTGCCCGCGGACGAACTGCAGGAGCGGCGTGTCGAGGCCCGGAATCGCGATCTCCGCGATCTGCACGCCCTTCTGGAACGACAGTTCGGACGGGTTGAACTGGAAGTCGATGGTTTGCTCCTCGTCCTTCAACTTGGTCACGAGCTTCCCGCGGCGAGGCTGCTGCATATGGCTAGGTCTCCCCTTCCATCTCGTCGCGGACCCCGGACGTGACCTTGCGTTCGGCGTCGACGCGCTGACCGTGCGCCTCGCGCTCCTCGATCGCCTTCAGCACCAGACGGATGATTTCCTGTATCTGCGACGGCGCCAGCGGCGACGACCCTTCGACGCTGCGGACTGTGCTCGCGATCTCGTTGATGTGGACGTCCATCGCCTTACACCGCCAGTGTGATGGCCGCCGTTGTGGCGGCGGCGCCGTACCCGACGTACGGAAGCTGGTAAATCCCCTCGTGCGCGATCTCGATCGACTCGATCGCCACGGCGCTCTGCGTCGCGTTCATCGACGGGCCGCTGTACTTGTAGGGAAGGCCGCGCCGGAAGTACCAGATGTGGCTCGGCAGGTGCAGTTCGTTCATCAGGACGATCAACCCGTCGCGGCGCTTGCCTTTGCCTTCCGTGAACCCGTAGCTCCAGTCCCACAGCGTGTTGCCGGCGCCGACGCCCTTCTTCAACGTGATGTGCGACCACCGGGTGTTCTTCGGAAACACGAGCATGTGGCCGTTGCGTCCGCCCTCGCGGTACTCCTCGACCTCGAGCGTCATCTCCAGGCCTGAACACTCGGCAAATCCGCCGACGACGACGTCGAACACCGCGGACATGGCGATCCGTTTCGCCAGCGAGCTGGACGTGTCGAGCAGGCTCACGAGGAAGTTGTGGTTCATCAGCGGATCGAGACTGATTCCCGCCGCGCCTGCTAACGCCATCAGCGGCCTCCCATCCGATTCAGTTCCTGGATCTCGAACTCGTTGGCCTGACGGCCAACGCGCAGCACGACGAACTCGAACGGGATCGACGGCGCCACGCCAACCTCGGCGAGCAAGTGGCCGTTGGCGCGATCGGCAGGCGGGTTGTTGGTGTCGTCGCAGCGCACGAAGAACGCGGCGTCGGCCGTCTCGCCGGTCAGCGCGCCTCGCTGCCAGAGCTCAATGAGGAAACTGCTGATCGACAGGTGAATCTTCGCGCGCGTCGTCCAGTCGTTCGGCTCGAACACCGCCCATTGCGTCGAGAGATAGATCGCTTTCTCGACCATCATCAGCAGCCGCCGCACGTTGACGAAGAAGCGGGGCGCGTCCGTCGACATCGTCCGGGCGCCCATCACGCGGATGCCACGGCCAGCGAGGACCAGCAGCACGTTCACGCCGATCGAGTTCAGCAGCCCGTGCGACGCAGCGGGCACCGAGGCGGTCACATCCTGCGTCCAGGCCAACGCGGCATTTGCCGGCGCCTTGTGTACGCCGACCTCGAAGTCGCCGCGCGCGTACTGGCCGGCAATATGACCGCTGGGTGGAACGTCGCGCGTCAGGCCGACTGCCGTGCGCAAGGGATCCGACACGCGGAGCCAGGGGTAATAGAGCGCCGCATAGGTGGAGTCGAACCGTGACCGCCAGTTGCGGATGACCGCCGGACCCAGTGTTTCGTCGCCCGCGGCGGCAAACGGCGCGTCGAGCACGGCAATGCGATCGCGCAGGTCCTCGCACTGGGCCACCATCGCCGACTGCACGCGGAAGATGTCGTCCAGGCTGAAAACGGGTGGCAGCTCGGTGGAGAGTTCTTCCGTGAACGGTTCGGACACCGGTTCCGGCAACGGCAGACAGGGATCGGGCACGCAGGGTGGCGGTGGCGCCTTCACGGGCGGGGCAATCGGCCGGATATGAATGTCGGGGATGGCGACGATCGCGATCTCGTCGATCTCGGCGAATGCCTGGAGCCCGCGGCGCTTCAGCGCTTTCGCCTCGTCGCTGTCCAGCGGCGACACCGGCTCACCGATGAAGTCATAGGTCGTCAGGGCCGACAATCCGTCGGCGCCGCCGGCCAGCCGCACGTACTGATCCGGTACGTCCAGCTCGACGAGCGTCAACAGGGCGTCCTCTTCGCGCTTCTCTTCGATCAGTACTGGATTCGGCGTCGGCGGCAGGGCACGCTGCCACTGCAGCTCCGCTGGGTTGACCAGCTTCGGCAGCACGCGCGGTCCGTACTGGGGGTGCTCAGGGATGACCGACAGCCGCTCACGCAGAAAGACCAGGACCCCGGACTGCCGTACCGTCAGCGTGTACTCGATCGATTCGATCACCAACGGCTGGTCGCGATCGAAGCCGGTGAGCGGCGCGTCGTATGGCAGCCGCGCCTCCTCGTCGCTGTTCACCCACACCAGCGTCGATTCAACCGGGTCGACGTCCGAGACCACCTTGAGCACCGGAGCGGACACACCGGGCTGCCGAACCCGGACGAGCGTTCCCCGCTGAAAGCCGGCGACGGAAGCGACGACCGACGCACGGTCAGTGCTGTCGCCAGGAATGCTGAGTGTCTGCGCAAGGTGCGTGGGCACGAATCGCACCTGCAGGTTGTTGCCCCAGACGCCGGGACTGGAGGCCGCGACGCGCCACATGTCCACGGGCAATGGATCCGATGTGCGAAACATGGCCTCAGCCGTCTCACATCCACGACCAGGCTCGCGTGACGCCACACGGGCGATCCAGCATCGCCGTCCACCGTTCTCGAAGAACCCGCGCACCGCGTAGGCGAGAAATGCCGACCCGCTGAACGGACCGAAGTGCGCCTGGAACTGACGGAACGACTCGACCGGAACCGCCTCGTCGACCGGACCGCGCGGGGCAAGCCCGACGAATCCGGTCACGTCCGTACGCACCGCCGCAATGACCGGCGTGCGTGCGTCGGCGCGTTCGTAGTAGACGCCAGGGGCTTCGTAAACAGGCACGGCAGGTGTCCTGATTAGCTCCCGAGCGTGACGCCTTCGTGGACCAGCTCCACCGTCTCGATCGCCACCTCATTCGCCGTGGCGTTGAAGCCGGGCGCCTCGATCTTCTTGATCCACGCCTTTTCGAAATCGAAGCGCAGCACCTCCTTGCGCTGCTCGTCCATCAGGATGATCGAGCCGTCGCGCCGGTCGGCAATGCCGTTGACGATGTTGTTGAACCACTTCCATAGCTCGTCGTTCTGCGTGTAGCCGCGCTTGAGCGTGATGTTCGGGTAGGTCTGCAGCCCCACGAGCTTGCGAACGGACCGCGCCAGGTCGGTCCCCTCGCGATACTCCACGACGTTGCCATCGGCGCCGAGGCCGGTGCACTCGCGGAAGCTGCCGACGGTGAGCCCGTCGATCTCGACGCGGAAATTGAATGAGCGATACGGATCGGTCCGAGTAGCCATGACGCTTCTCCTCTGCGCTGTCGTGCGACGGCTTTATGGCTCCGCGTGCGCGGTCCACAGACCGATGCGGATGATCACGAATTCGGCCGGCTTCACCGGCGCGACGCCAATGACCACGATGAGCCGGCCGTTGTCGATATCGGCCTGCGTCATCGTCGTGCGGTCGCACTTGACGAAATACGCTTCCTCGCGCGTGGCGCCTTCGAGCGCGCCGTCACGCCAGAGGCCGGTGAGGAACATCGAGATCGTCCGCCGCACACGCGCCCACAACGGATCCGCGTTGGGCTCGAAGACGACCCACTGCAGGCCGACGTCGATCGACTTCTCGATGAAGATGAGCAGCCGGCGCACGTTCACGTACTTCCAATCCGGGTCGCTCGTGATCACGCGGCCGCCCCACACCCGGATCGAGCGGTTGTTGGGCCGGAAATCGCGGATGACGTTGATGTTCTGCGGGAAGGGATTGAGGATCTCCTGCTCCGCCTTGTTGAGCGATCGCTGCAGGCCGACGATGCCGCGCACGACCTCGTTGGCGGGAGCCTTGTGCACACCGCGTTCGATGTCGGTGCGGGCATAGATGCCCATCACCGATCCTGACGGCGGCACGGGGAAACGACCGACCGCCTGCACGTTGCGCGGGTACGGATCGTCGATGAGCAGCCACGGATGGTAGAGCGCCGCGTAGCGTGTGTCGTACTGCTGCCGCAGCGACTGGACGTCGGGAATCGTGTCGTCGGGGGGTGGTGGGCCGTCGAGCACGGTGAACCGGTAGCGCAGGTTCTCGCACTGGGCGATGAGCGCGTTCT
>Ga0070670_100001331_pt1 | contig 19741 bp, 14 predicted proteins | sample KBSS63metaG_FD_64665 | JGI IMG/M metagenome (GOLD analysis project Ga0070670, IMG submission 64665) | Switchgrass rhizosphere microbial communities from Kellogg Biological Station, Michigan, USA - KBS S6-3 metaG | ecosystem: Host-associated > Plants > Roots > Rhizosphere > Soil ... | reverse complement strand
CGACAGAGAAGGATCTTGCGGGTCTCGCCTCCCGCTACGAGACCGCCGACATCCAGCAGCGGATGCTGTTCCCCGGCGGCGGCCGGGGACGCCGCGGCGGCCCGCCGCCGGCCAGCGCCGTGCGCGTTACCGTCACGCCATCGGGCGGCGCACCCGTTTCAGGCACGCTGGTCTACATCGACGACTTCGTCGTGTCGCTGCAGGAATCGAGCGGCACGTATCGCAGTTTCCGCCGCGCGTCCTCGCTGAAGATCGACAAAACCGATCCGCTCGATGCGCACCACGCGCTGCTCGATACGATCACCGATAAGAACATCCACGACCTGGTGGCATATCTGGAGACCTTGCGATGAAGCGCCTCCTGCTCGTGATGGCGGGAACGCTCGCCGCCACGACGCTGCTCGTCCGCGCGCAGAGCGGACTGGATCCGAAGAAGCTGCTGAACCCGGGGACCGACTCGTGGCCGACCTATAACGGCGATTACTCGGGACGCCGGTTCAGCGCGCTCAACAAAATCGATACGACCAATGTCCATGGCTTGAGCCTGGCGTGGGTGTATCGGCTGAACCTCGGGTCTGCACCGGTGGTCGGCAGCTCGGCCACGATCAAGTCCACACCGCTTCAGATCAACGGCATCCTGTATTTCAGTACGCCCGACAACGCGTGGGCGGTCGACGCGCGCACCGGCCGCGAGATCTGGCACTACATCTGGCCGTCGCAGGGAGGCAACCACCTGTCGAATCGAGGCGTCGCGGTGCTCGGCGAATGGCTCTACTTCGAAACGCCGGACGATCATCTGATTTGCCTGAACATCAAGGATGGGAAGGAGCGCTGGCACCAGGCGACCGCGGATCTCAACCAGTTCTACTACAGCTCCACCGCGCCGGTCATCGTGAAGAACCACGTGATCACGGGCGTGAGCGGCGACGACCTCGACATCCCGGGCTATCTCGACGCGCGCGATCCGGAGACGGGGGAGCTGCAATGGCGCTGGTATAGCGTGCCGCAGAAGAAAGGCGATCCCGGATTCGAGACCTGGCCGAACGAGGACATGGCGCGCCATGGCGGCGGCATGACGTGGCAGCCGATCACCTACGATCCGGAACTGAACCTGATCTACGTCGCGACCGGCAATCCGCAGCCGGTCCTGGCCCACGTCAATCGTCCTGGCGCGAACCTCTTTACCGCGTCGATCGTCGCGCTGAATGCCGACACCGGAAAGATGGTCTGGTATTTCCAGCCCTCGCCGCACGACACGCACGATTGGGACGCGACGGAGCCGGCGGTACTCTTCGACGGCACCGTCAACGGCCGGCCGCGCAAACTGCTGGCGCAGGCCTCGCGCAACGGCCACTTCTTCGTGATCGATCGCACCGACGGCAAAGCCATCGTCTCGGCCGAGTACGTGAAGACGAATTGGGCCCTCGGGTACGACGAGAAAGGCCAGCCGGTGCCCAACCCCGAGAAGATGCCGAAACTGGAAGGGGCGCTGGTTTCGCCGGCGGCGAACGGCGCGTCGAATTGGCAGCCGGTCAGCTTCAGCCCGGCGACCAGCCTCTTCTACGTGTCGGCCTCGCGCTCCTATGCCGTCTTCTACTTATTCGATCCGAGCGAGAACCCACAGGGTTGGGGCGGCAACGAACGCGGCGGCTACTCAGAGTCCATGATTCAGGCGATCGACTATCGGACGGGAAAGCTTCGCTGGAGCCACAAGTGGGAAGGCCCGGCGCGTTCGGGCCTGCTCAGCACGGCGGGCAACCTGCTGTTCGCCGGCGGACCCGGGAACTCACTCGTCGCCCTCAACGCCACAACCGGCGATCCCCTGTGGCACGCGCGGCTAAACGCTGGCGTCAGCAACGGCCCGATCACCTACGAGCTCGACGGGCTGCAGTACGTCATCGTCGGCGCGAGTGATACGTTGTGGGCGTTCGTGAAGAATCCCTAGACCCTCCTGGTTGATCTTGTCAGCGAACGTCACCTGTATTTCAGATGGCCGGGCATAACTTTTTCAGCGATCGCCGTACGCTCGAAGCCGAGATCGACGCGCTCAATCTGCCGATCCGCTTCGAGGCCGACATACGCGAATCGCTCAAGCCGCTGCCGATCGGACACAAGATCGCCGGCAACCGATGGGCGATCCATCCCATGGAGGGGTGCGACGGCACGCTCGAAGGTGCGGCCGGAGAGCTGACCACCCGACGATGGGCGCGCTTCGGGAGCGGCGGCGCGAAGATGCTGTGGGGCGAAGCGGTCGCGATTGCGCCCGACGCGCGCGCGAACACACGACAACTGCTGATCTCGGACGCCACGCTGTCGAGTCTCGAACAGCTGATCGCCACCGCCCGTCGAGAACACGGGACCGCGGACGATTACCTGATCGGCCTGCAGCTGACGCACTCGGGCCGGTGGTCCTATCCGACTCCGACCGTCATGTTTCATGACCCGGCACTCAGAAACAACGGGCGAATTCTGACCGACGACGAGCTCGATCGGCTCCAGGACCAATACGTCTGGGCGACTCTGCGCGCGCGCGACATCGGCGTCGACTTCATCGACATCAAGCAGTGCCATCGGTACCTGCTGTCGGAAATGCTGGCGGCAAGGACGCGCCCGGGCAAGTACGGCGGCAGCCTGGAGAACCGCACGCGCTTCGTGTGTGACCTGCTCGTCCGGCTGCGCGAAGAGGCGCCGGACCTGATTCGCGGTACGCGGATGAACTTCTTCGACGGCGTTCCCTACCGCAAGAACGCGGAGACTGGTATCGGCGAGCCGGTTCCCGGGGCGACCGAGAACTACCTCGAGGCGGAAGAAGCGGTCGGCGCGTTGCAGATCTACCGCGACGCGGGCCTGCAGCTCGTGAACGTCACCTCCGGCTGTCCGTACTACAACCCGCACGTCGGCCGTCCCGCCGATCGCGAACCGCCGGACGGCTACGGCGCGCCGGAGCCGCAGCTGGCCGGCGTGGCGCGGCACTTCGAGCTGGCGGAGCTCGCGCAGCGCGCCTGTCCCGATCTGCCGGTGGTCGGCACCGGTTACAGCTACCTCCGGCAGTATGCGCTCGAGGCAGGTGAAGCGAACCTGCGCGATGGACGCGTGTCGGTCGTCGGCATGGGGCGCGGCGCGATTGCCTACCCGGATTTCGCGCGCGACGTGCAGATGGACAAGCGGAAGGTCTGCATCACCGTCAGCTACTGCACGTCGCTGATGCGATCCAAGGACAACGAGCTCGGGCAGTACGCGACGGGGTGCGCCCCTCGCGACCCGGTGTACGGCAAGCTGCTCCAGGAAGTGCAACGTAAGGCGAAAACGGCGGGCGAGCGAGCGAAGTGAGCCAGGCGGGGTGCAGGGGATCCCGCCGCTAGAATAAGGAAGGGCGTTGATGATGTCACACAAGTTGATCCGGCCGCTGTTGGTCGTGGCGCTGGCCGGCGCGTGGATCGCCGGCGCGACGGTTGCCTCCGAACGCTCGGCGTCCGCCATGACGGCGGCGGCGACGAAGTTTCTCGCGGCGCTCTCGGCGGAGCAGAAACAGAAAGCCTCGTTCGCGCTCGACTCCGAGGAGCTGACGCGCTGGCATTACGTACCGGCGATGCAATTCGAGCGGCACGGGCTGGCCATCCGGGACATGAGCGAGCCGCAGCGCGGGCTCGCGCAGGAGCTGCTGAAGACCGGGGTCAGCGCGAAGGGCTACACCCAGGCGACAACCATCATGAACGACCTGGAAACCATCCTCAAGGCGATCGAGAACGGGTCGGCGATGCGCGATCCCGAGCAGTACACGTTCTCGATCTTCGGCACGCCCGCGGCGAAAGCCGCATGGGGCTGGCGCGTGGAAGGGCACCATCTGTCGCTCCACTTCGAGGTGGCCAACGGGAGCTCCGTCGCGAGCTCGCCGACGTTCTTCGGGTCCAATCCCGCCGAGGTCCGGGTCGAGGGCCCGAAGAAGGGCCTTCGCGTTCTCGGTGACCGCGAGGACACCGCGCGCGCGCTGCTGACGGCGCTCGACGAGACCCAGCGCAAGGCTGCGACGATCGCCGACGTGGCGCCGACCGACATCGTGACCCGCACCGCGGCGAAGGTGGATCCGCTGACACCTGCCGGCGTCGCCGCCGCCTCGATGACGCCAAAGCAGCGCGAGATGCTGCTGGCGGTGATCGACACCTACACCGCGTCGATGGCGCCCGACATCGCCGCGGAGCGGCTCGCGCAGCTCAAGACCGCCGGCCTCGAGAGGATCACCTTCGCCTGGGCCGGCGACTCCGAGCTCGGCAAGAAGCACTATTACCGAATCCAGGGACCGACGTTCCTGATCGAGTACGACAACACACAGAACGACGGCAACCACGTGCACTCCGTCTGGCGGGACTTCAACGGGGACTTCGGGAGGGACCTGCTTCGCGAACACGTCACGCTGGTGAAGCACAACTAAGACCGCGATCGCGGTCCGTCAGACGTGAAGTGGTATCGCTGTCCGTTACCACGTTAGATGCCATCGCTGTCCGTTCGGCGTCAGGTCTATCGTTGTCCGGGACCACGTTATGCGTCGTTGAAAGTGGCCCTGCCGCCCGCGTAGGATACTTCGATGTTCGAGGCCGTCGAACAGCCGGCGCCGCGGCGCGACCGGTCGCGTTTGATCACGATCGTCCAGCTGGGTGGATTGTTCGTGGCGATTGCGCTGTCGACGTACGTCGCGCTCGAGGCGTTCAAGCCGCGCCGGCCGGCGCGGCCGAACCGGGCCGCGTCGTCCGCCTCGTTTCAGGGACAAGGCGGACGCGGCTTCGGCATGCGCGGCATGCCGCAGCCGGAGCGCAAGCTCGTGGCCAGGTTCGATGGCGACGGCGACGGAATTCTGAACACAACCGAGCGGGCCGCGGCGCTCGCGACGCTGATCGACGATCCGGAGTTCGCGCGGCCTGGCGGAATGTGGGGACAACAGGGCGAGCCAGGCATGCGTATCGCCCCTGGCTCGGTGCGCACGTATCCGAACGCGCCGCTCTATGACCCCAAGGTCCTTCGGACGATTTTCCTGACCTTCGAGTCAGCCGGGTGGCAGCGCGAGCTGACGTCGTTCTACCGCTCGGATGTCGACGTCCCGGCGACCGTCATCGTCGACGGCAAGACGTACCGCGACGTGGGGGTTCACTTCCGCGGAAACTCCTCCTACCGCATGGTGCCGTACGGGTTGAAGCATTCACTCAACCTGTCGTTCGATTTCAAGAACAAGGATCAGAATCTCGGCGGTTTCAACACGCTCAACCTGCTGAATGCGAACAACGATCCGACGTTCGTGCGGACGATGCTGTACAGCGAGATCGCGAAGCATTACGTGCCCGTTGCTCGTGCGAACTTCGTGCGCGTCGTGATCAACGGCGAGAGCTGGGGCGTCTACGTGAACGTCGAGCAGGTGAACAACCGCTTCGTGCGCGAGTGGTTCAAGGAGCGCGAACGGAGTGGAGGGAGCGGCGAAGCGCGAGCGCAACGAAGTGAGCCAGTCGGGGTGCAGGCGACCCCGGCGATTCAAACGAAAGGCGAACGCTGGAAGGTGCCCGGCAGCCCGCGTGCGCGGGGCGGGCTCGAGTATCTCGGCGACGGCGCCGACCCGTACAAACCGCACTACGAGATCAAAACAAAGGACGATCCGGAGTCGTGGGCGGCGCTGGCGCGGCTGTGCAAGGTGCTGAACGAGACCCCCGCGGCGAAGCTCCCCGCAGCGCTCGAGCCGATCCTCGACGTCGACGGCGTCCTGAAGTTTCTGGCGGTCGACGTGGCGCTCGTGAACAGCGACGGATACTGGACCCGGGCCAGCGATTACAACATCTATCGCGATCCGTCGGGTCGGTTCCACATCTTTCCGCACGATTTCAACGAGGCGTTGGGTCCGGAAGAAGGCGGCCGCGGGTTCCGGCGCGGCGGCCCTGGCGGCATGGAAGCGGGCCCTGACCTGAATCCGATGATTGGCCTCGACGACGACACGAAGCCGCTGCGGTCGAAGCTGCTCGCGGTGCCCGAGTGGCGCGAGCGCTACCTGGGATACGTGCACGACATCGCGCAGCGGTGGCTCGCGTGGGAGACGCTGAAGCCGATGGTCGGCGAGTGGCAGGCATTGATCGAGGCTGACGTCCGGATCGATACGAAGAAGATTTACGGCGCTGATGCGTTCAACGTTGACAAGCTTCGGGATTTCGTCGAGCGGCGCCGAGCGTTTCTGCTTCAGTAGAGCTCCTCTCACCGGCTGAGTAGACAGTCTACAGAATAAAGCGTAGAGTGCCTACACAATGCTCCTCCGCACAACGGTTCGCCAATGAACGCATTCCTTCGCAAAGTGCGCTGGTGGCTGCGGCGTTCCGACAAGGAAGCGGAGCTCAGGCAGGAACTTCAGTTTCACCTGGACGAGGAAGCGGAGGAACGCCAACAGAATGGGTTGCCGGCCGACGACGCGCGATGGGCGGCAAGGCGCGAAGTGGGCAATCTCACTCTGATCGAAGAGAACACGCGCGCCGTGTGGAGCTGGATCTTCGTGGAACAACTCGTTCAGGATCTTCGCTACGCCGCGCGCACGATGCGGCACAACCGCGGTTTCGCCATGCTCGCGCTGCTCTCGCTCGCCCTGGGGATCGGGGCGAACACCGTGATCTATAGCTTCATGGACGCGCTCCTCCTACGCACGCTGCCGGTTGCCAATCCCGAATCCCTGATGTCGCTGAACTGGCACAGCAAGGATCCCAACGGCGCTCGCCCCAATCATGTGATGCATGGGTCGGATGGAAGTACGTGGGAGGAGGGCGACGGAACGAGCAGCGGCATTTTTCCCTTTGGAGCGTTCGAGCTGTTCCGCGAGAACACGACGCTCTTCTCGAGCCTGTTCGCCTACTATCCGACGGAAAAACGCACGTTAGCGGTCAACGGCCAGGCGGAGATGGCCGCCGGGGAATACGTTTCCGGTGATTATTTTCGCGGTCTCGAGGTCGCTCCGGCTGCCGGGCGGGTGATGGCTGCCGATGATGACCGCGCGGGCGCGCCGCTCGTCACGGTCATCAGCTCGCGCATCAGCGAACGGTTCTTCGGAGGCGCTTCGTCGGCAGTAGGGCAATCGATCCTGATCGACAACTTGCTCTTTACCGTGGTTGGCGTGACGCCGCCGGAGTTTTTCGGTGTCGATCCCGACGCGAATCCGGATTTCTATGTGCCGCTGCACTCCAATCTGGTGCTGGACGGAACCGAATCGTGGGCCAAAACGCCAAAGAGCTATCTCGATGGCCATTACTACTGGATCGAAATCATGGGTCGGCTGCGTCCCGGAATAAGCCGGGCGCAAGCGCAGGCGGTCCTGGCGCCTCAATTTCACCAGTGGGTCGCCGCGACCGCAACGAACGACCGTGAGGTGGCATCGCTGCCGGCGCTTACCACGAAGCGGGCGGCTGGCGGGCTGGATACGCTGCGCCGGCGTTATTCCAGGCCGCTCTACGTGCTCTGGACGATGGTCGGTCTCATCCTCGCGATTGCCTGCGCCAACATCGCCAACCTTCTGCTGTCGCGCTCGACGGCGCGCCAGCGCGAGATGGCAGTACGGCTGAGCATCGGCGCGGATCGCGTGCGATTGATTCGCCAGCTGCTCACGGAAAGCATGCTTCTTGCGCTGTCAGGAGGAGTGCTGGGGGTGCTGCTGGCGATCTGGGGCGTGCGCTTCCTGAGCGTGCTGCTGGCCAACGGACAGGAAAACTTCGAGCTGAGGCCGGAGCTGAACTGGCACGTGCTGGCCGCCACATGCGCCGTTTCCTTGCTGTGCGGCTCGATCTTCGGGCTGGCGCCGGCAATTCAGTCGACAAACCCCGATATTACGCCGTCGCTGAAGGGTGGGCGCGCGGCCGAGCGCAGCCCGCGCGTCGGCGTGGGTTTGCGTCGTGTGACCTTGAGTCAGCTGCTGGTCATTTCGCAGATCGTCTTTTCGCTGCTGATGCTGGTGGCCGCGGGCCTGTTCGTGCGGACCCTTTCGAACCTGAAATCGGTTGCACTGGGTTTCCCTCGCGAGAATCTTTTGCTGTTCGAACTGAACGCGCGGCAGGCCGGCCATGGCGATCCGGAGATTCTCGCGTTCTACGCGGAACTGCGGCAACGCTTTGCCGCGATACCGGGTGTTCGCGACGCGACGCTGTCACACGCGTCACTCCTCAACGCGGGTCGGCGATTGGAACTACGTGTATCCGGGACTCCAGCCCTGGATACCTGGATTCTGAATACCGGGCCCGACTTCTTCGCGACGATGCAGATTCCTTTGTTGATGGGGAGAGAGATCGATGACCACGACCAGCCGGGAACGCTCGGAGTAGTCGTGGTGAACCAACGGTTCGCGGAAGCCCAGTTTGGCGGTCAGAACCCATTGGGGCGCCGCATCACGCTCGGAGGTCCGCGTCCACGGGACATGCAAATCGTCGGTGTGTCCGCCGACGCGCATTACGGGCGGTTGAAGGACGACACCCGGCCGGTGATCTACATTCCTTACACCCAGGGAGACTATCCGCGTGTGCAGAAGATGGTCTATGCGCTGCGCACCGCCGGCGACCCGCTGGCTCTGGCCGGGACGATTCGCGAAATCGTACGTCAGGCCGATAGCCGGCTTCCCGTCATGAATGTGACGACGCAGGCGGCGGAAATCGACCGGAGCATGAGTCAGGAGATTGTCTTCGCCCGGCTGTGTACGGTGTTTGCGATGCTGGCGCTGGTCATTGCGACTGTGGGCCTGTACGGCACGATGTCGTACGGAGTCGCGCGGCGTACGGGCGAGATCGGCATTCGGATGGCGCTGGGTGCACAGCGTGGCGCTGTCGTGCGAATGATTCTGTGGCAGGCAGTGGTCCTGGCGGCGGTCGGGCTCGCAATCGGACTGCCCACCGCGCTTGGGGCGTCCAGGCTCGTCGAATCCTTCCTGTTTGGAATCAAGTCCAACGATCCGGCGGTCCTGATGTCGGCTGCGGCAATTGTCCTATGTGCCGCCCTGACGGCCGGTTACATGCCCGCATGGAGAGCGTCTCGGATCGATCCGCTCATGGCGATACGTCACGAGTGAATGTGGACGCCGGCACGATCAGGATCGAAGGTGCCGCAGAATCACGTCGTGGACATCGACCGACATGATCCGATCGCTTTCGACCAGCTCCTTGTTCTTCGTGATCAACACCGGCCCTTCCTCCTCCCACGTCGTCTGGCGCCCGTGGGATCCCTTCACCAGCGACGCGTCGAGCGGAATGACGTCGAGCAGCGAGCGAAAGCCCGCCTTGCGTTTCGCGAGCTTCCAGCCGACGGTCAGCGGTGGAATCCGGATCGCCGGATCGAGGAAGAGCTCGACCGGGTCGTAGCCGGGCTTGCGGTGAATCTCCACCGTGCGGGCGAAATCGGGAGCGAAGCGATCGTCCATCCAGAAGTAGTAGGTAAACCAGGCGTCGGGCCGGGAGACCGCGACGAGATCGCCGGCGCGTTCGTGGTCGATGTGCGCCGTCGCTTTATCTGAATCGCCGAGCACCGCGGCGACGCCGGCGACGTTCTCGATGATCCCGCGTACCTCGTTCAGACGCGTACGGTCGTTGACGTAAATGTGGGCGACCTGGTGGTCGGCCACGGCGAACGCCGCGCTCGCGCCCGGGTCCAGCATCTCGCGGCCGAGCTCCTCGCGGACCGCAACCATGCCGTGCTGGCGCAATACCCGGTTGAGATGAACCGGGGTCGAAACGGCGCGAATGCCGTACTCGGACAGCACAATGACTCGCGCGCCGGCAGCCTCATAGTGTCGGATCAAGTCTTCGACGACCGTATCGACCTGGCGAAGATCTTCCGCCGCGGCCGGCCCTGGCCCGACGCGCTGCAGGTTGTAATCGAGATGCGGCAGATAGACGAGGGTCAGCGTGGGATTGAACTTGCCATCGACGTGCTTCGCGGCCGCGGCGATCCACTGGGTCGAGCGGATGCCGGCGCGCGGCCCCCAGAACTCGAACAGCGGGAAGGTGCCGAGCGCGGACTGCAGCTCGTCGCGCAGCCCGCCGGGCGCGGTGTAGACGTCGGGAATCTTGCGGCCGTCGGCGGGATACATCGGCCGCGGCGTGACCGAGTAATCCGCCGACGAGTGCATATTGAACCACCAGAACAGGTTGGCGCAGGTCGCCGCGGGATCGAGCGTCCGCATCGTCTCCCAGATCTTCGGCGCGCGCACCAGGCGGTTCGACTGCTTCCAGAACCGGATCTCCGCGTCCTCGCGTGAATACCACCCGTTGCCGACGATGCCGTGGGTGTCGGGGTATCGGCCGGTGAGATAGTCCGACTGCGCGGAGCAGGTAACCGCGGGGAAGGCGGAGGTGATTCGAACCGCCGCGCCCTGCGCCGCCCAGCGGGCGAGCGCCGGCAGCGACGGTCCGAGCATCGACGGCGTCAGGGCGACGACGTTGAGGACAACGGTCTTGCGCATCACTCGGTCAGCGCTTCAGCATTCATCATTGAACATTGAATGTATCGAGCACCCACTGGTATTCGCGCGCGATCGACTCGAGCAGGTCGATCTTCAGGCCCGCCGGGAGTACGTCCCACGTGTAGGTCTCGATCTCGAAATGCCGCGTCGCATGCGACGAGGACGCGTGGGCGATGACCTCGCCCACGTAGTCCTGGGTTGACCCGAGCCCTTCGTACTCGCGCGTGAAGAGGGGGACGTGAAAGTGAATGCGCCATTCGGCTCCGAGCGGAGCAGGCCGCGCCGCCAGCGCGACATCGAGGTCCGCGTAGTGCTCGAGCGTGCCGTTCCGCTTCTCGATCACCTGGTGCAGGTAGGTCGTATCCGCAAATCGCCGCAAGCGCTCGACCACCGCACGACACTGCGCGGGATCGTCCGTAAACCTGACCTTCAACGCGGAGCTCAGTTGGATGCGGCCGATGTACAGCCCCGCCTCACGGATGCGCCGGAACGCGTCCGCAGCGTCCTCGAACTCCACCGCATAGTGGCAGCAATCGAGGCACAGCCGCACGTGGTTCCGGATGTGGGTGTCCGCCCGCGCGACGTCGCACCCGAGCACTTCGGCGAGCACGGTCGCCCCAGCGGTCAGAAGGTGTCCCTCGAAGAACTCCAGAAATTCATCAGTGGTCTCGAGCAGGCAATCGGGCTCTGGCTCGATGTCGAGATGCATGAGAATCGCGTTCCGCTCCCAGAGCTGAGCCATCACGGCCACGACGCGGACGATGTTGCGCGTCAGGATGGTCCAGGCGTCGGCACTGTTCGCAGGCATCCACGATTTGTAAGTGAGCGGCACCGTCGAGATGCCGCCGTCGACATGACTCGGCAACAGGCGCGATAGCACTTCGATCAGATCGAGCGTGTAACGGACGCGGGCTTCACTTCTCCAATCTGGAGAGTAGACGTCCGCCTTTACGGACGTGCCGTGGAAGGCGCCGTGCGGGAAGCCGTTGATCAGCGCCACGTACATGCCTTCGTCGTCCAGGAATGTCCGGAACGCGGCCAGCCGGTCCCCCTCGAGCAGCTCGCGCGCATCGCGCGCCGAGAGGCGGAGGCCGATGCCGAACGGCGCTGAAGGGGAGAACCGCTGCTTCAACGCGGGCGCGAAGCGCTGCAGGTTCGCGAAGACGGCATCCCAGCCGTCCCCCGGATGAATGTTGGTGCAGTACGTGAGCTGACGGGAACCGTTGGGGTCGAGTCGCACCGCCGCGGTTCAGCCGATGCGCGCGGGTTCCGCCGCCGAGAGCGTCACCTTGAACTTCGGCGACTGGCTGAGGAACCGGACCGGGTTCTCGAAGACGACGCGCTCGATGAGCGGCTCGCCGTGACGCCGCCGTCGCATCTCGAGTGCGAAGCGCGGCACCGCAATCGGATCGCTCGGTCCCCAGTCGCACGCCCCGGCGACGCAGATCCGGTCAGGCCCGTACTTTTCGATTACATCAGCGGCGCGCTGCGGCGAGATCTTCGTCTGGGGGTAGAGCGTGAGCCCTGCCCAGAAGCCGTGATCGCGAATCATCTCGATCGTGTGCTCCTCGGCGTGATCGATCATCACCCGCTCCGGCTTCAGATTGCGGTAGCGCGCCAGCACGTCGATCGAAATCCGCGTGCCTTTCAGCTTGTCCTCGAGGTGTGGCGTGTGGATGAGAATCAGCTGGTCGTGCTCGAGCGCGAGCTCCACCTGCTCGGTGAAGGTCGCGATCTCGTTGCGGGTGATGCGATTCATCCCGATCTCGCCAATGCCGAGCACCGTCGGGCGCCCGAGGAAGTTCGGGATGCGCTTGAGCACGTCCTTCGACAGGGCGCGGTCGTCGGATTCCTTCGGGTTCATCGCGAGCCAGGTGTAGTGCTGCACGCCGAACATGGCAGCGCGCTTCGGCTCGAACTCGGTCAGCTGCCGGAAGTAGTCCTCGACGCTGTCCCCGCAGCTGCGGTCCCAGCCGGCCCAGAATGCCGGTTCGGTCACCGCCACGCATCCGGTGAGCGCCAGCTGCTGATAATCGTCGGTCGTCCGCGACACCATGTGCGCGTGATGGTCGATGTACTTCACGGCCGTGTCTCCGCGTGTGACCCGCGATCGAACGCGCCGATGGCGCTCTTGCGATCGAGCCGGTCGAGCGGTTCCACTGTGGGATCGCTGAGCAGCGCCTGGATTCGCAACAGCCGGTCGCTCCCGGCGAGCGCCGCGATGGCTTCGGCAAATACCTGCATGCGGAAGTCGCGCGCGCCGGCCGACGCGTCGATGCGATCGACCCGATCGAGAAACGCGGCAATTTCCAGCAGCCGCGTCCGGTTCTCGACGAAGTACTCGTCGACGACTTCGGCGCCGGTCAGGGGAGGATTCTGCGGTTTGGCTTTCACGTCAGGATGCCTTCTTCGCGGACCCGTGCGTGCGGTCGGCGGCGAGCCGTTTCAGGATCTCGATGCTCTGCAGCATCAGGTCGCTCCGCACCTCGTTGACGTCGAACGGCTGGCCGATGCCCTTCAGGAGCATGATCGTCAGCGGGCCGCCGAGATGCTCCTGGAAATCCGCGAGCCCCTGGAGCACCGGGTGCGCGTGGCCGGGCGGTTCGATGCCCGGGTCGAGCTCCGGCGCGTAGATCTGGACGCCGATGGCCACGAGCAGATTAATGATACGCCGCCAATCGGCTTCCGCGAGAAAACCTCCCACATACGAGTATGTCGTATCGAGCGCGAGGCCGATGGCGACCGCCTCGCCGTGCCGCAGCCGGTGCTGCGTCATCTGCTCGAGCTTGTGGGCCGCCCAGTGTCCGAAATCCAGCGGGCGTGAGGAACCGTGTTCGAAGGGATCGCCGCCGGTCGCGATATGCCGCAGGTGCAGGAGCGCCGATTGGCGGATCACCTCCTGCATCACGGTCGCGTCGCGGTTGAGCAGCGCTTCGGCGCGCGCCTCGATCAGGTCGAAGAATGCCGGATCGCGGATGAGCGCGGCCTTGATCGCCTCGGTGATGCCGCTGCGCCAGTCGCGATCCGACAGCGTGGACAGGAAACTGCAATCGTTGACGACCGCATACGGCGGCGCGAAGGTGCCGATGTAGTTCTTCTTGCCGAACGCGTTGATCCCGTTCTTCACGCCGACCGCGGAATCGTCCTGGGCGAGCACGGTCGTCGGGACGCGGACGAGCCGCACCCCGCGATGGGCCGTCGCCGCGGCGAATCCTGCCGCATCGAGCACCGCGCCGCCGCCGATCGCCACGACGTACGAATGCCGGCACAAGGCCGCCCCGTTGATGGTTTCGAGCATGCGATCCACGTGACGCCGATCGTTCTTGACGGTTTCGCCGCCGGGCACGATCAGGACGGGTGCGGCCAGCGAGATCGCGTCACGGTGCGCGTCACAGTACGCCCCGATGGCGCTGATCAGATTCGGGTGCGCGCGCTCGACGCCGGCATCGAGCACGGCGACGAGCCGGGCGGGGCCATCACCGCCGGCAACGAGGTCTCGAAGAATCCGGTTCGACGGCGCGAAGAGGTCCGCCGTGAAATAGACCGGATACCGGACAGCGATCTGAAACTTCTGCTCGATTACATCCATTGTTTTGATCGGCGGGGGCCCCTGCACCCCGCCTGGCTCACTGCACGCGCTCCGTTCCGTTCGCACTCTTGATCGGCGGGGTCCCGTGCACCCCGCCTGGCTCTTTTTTTACTGCTCGCGGGGCCCCCGCCGCTGGCGCTCTACGTTTGTATTACGTTACCGAAAAGAGTCGCGCGAGCGCTCCGGCGACGACCGCCGTTGCCAGCACGATCGCCGCGAAGACGGGCCCGGCGTACGCGGCGGTGAGCGCCGCGTCCAGCAGCACCAGCGACAGCACGCCAGCCTTCACGGCACGCCGGATGACCGCGGGCCGCGGGTCGGCATACATCGCGGCAAACGCCGGCCCCACGCGCCAGGTCAGGGCCGCTGTCAGAACGATCGCCAGAATCGGCCAACCGCCCGGGCGGAGCGCGATCATGACGAGCACCGCCACGACCCCTGCGAGGACCGCCATCGCCAGCGCGGCAACCGCCTTCTTTCCTCCGTGGACCTCGCCCCGGCTCACCATCGTAACCGCAGCGATGTAAGCGACCGAAAGCAGCGCGAGGCTCCAGTGGTTCGTCGCCGCAGCCGGAACCGCGGTCATCCCGAGCACCAGGTTGAGCCCCCGGCACACTCCCATGGTGAGCGGGCCGGCAAATGCGTGTCTCTTTGCGGCAGCATCGTACAAGAGCACGCACGCCGCCAGCCCCAGCGCTACGATGCCGGACAACCGAGTCGCCCCGCACGCCAGCGCGACACCGCTGGCGAGGAGCGCGCCGCCAAGCACTGCTGCCCGCGCTGCCGGAACCCGGCCGCTCGGGATCGGGCGCTCGGGCCGCTCCGAGCCGTCCACGGCGCGATCGAAGTAGTCGTTGAGGACCACGCCGCCAGCGTAGAGACAAACCGTCGCTGCAATCAGCCAAGGTAGCCGTGACGCCTGCCCCCGTCCGGCCACGGCATAGCCTGCCAGCACATCGGCAATCGCGGTCACGACGTTGGGGGGGCGCAAGAGCTCGAGATAGCCGCGTAGTGCGTCGTTCACGCTCCCCCGACGGCGACGCGTGGCGCTGCCAATTCTATAACCGCATCTAAGTACTGAAAAAACGGTAGTTTACCGTCTGAACGCGGTTCGCGCAAATCGGGCGACCGTCCGCCAAGCGTCCGAGACGCCATGCGCAACGGCGGCCGCCGCAGGAGTGCCGCGACTCCTCTCGACGCGGGGTGATCGTCAGAATTGTCGTACGCCAAAAACAGACAATTTTGTTCCATCTCCCATGCGGACCACGAATTCACGTCCGATCCGACGCCGTTGTTCGCGGATTGCCTGGCAAAAAATCTCTGATTGTGCGCGAATGTTCGTTGACGCGCTGGTCGTCGCCATGGAGAATTGAAATGCAGCCCAGAGATCGACAGACAATTTTGTCTGATATCCCCTATGACTACCAAGCCCGCGCCCCGCGCCCTGACCACCACCGACACGCCGTCGAACGAACACGAACGCCTCGCCACGCTGCTGCAGATCAGCGGCGCGCTCTCCAGCACGTTGAACGCCAAGGCAGGCATCCAGGAGGTCCTCGAAACGCTCTCGCGCCGCCACTCGATCGCGCAGAGCCTGGTCGCCCTGGTTGACGAGGACGGGCGCCAGCTGCACGTCGAGGCGGCGCACGGGTTGAGCCGTCCCTCACATCACATTCACTACACGCTCGGCGACGGTGTCGTCGGCAAGGTCGTCGAATCCGGCAAGGCGGTCGTCGTGCCGCGGGTCAGCAAGGAGCCGACGCTGGTGCTGCCCCCCTCGGGACGCAACGACCACCATGACGAGGAATCGAGCTTCATCTGCGTGCCCATCGGATTCGACCGCCGGGTCGTCGGTGCGCTGGGGGTCAATCTCAAATTCAAGGCTGACCGCAATTTCGACCGGTCGAAAGCCTTTTTCAGCGTCACCGCGTCGATGATCGGGCAGGCGCTGAAGGTGCAGCGCCTCGTCGCGGCGCAGCATCGGCGGCTGGTCAACGAGAACGCGCACCTGCGGCAGGAACTCAAAGAGCGCTACGACTTTGCCGGGATCGTCGGGAACAGCGGCCCGATGCAGCGGGTCTACGAGCAGGTCGCACAGGTCGCCCGAACCAGCACCACCGTGCTGCTGCGCGGCGAGTCGGGGACGGGCAAGGAGCTGATTGCCCACGCCATCCACTACAACTCCGCGCGGGCGAAGAAGCCGTTCGTCAAGGTCAGTTGCGGCGCGCTGCCCGACACGCTGATCGAATCGGAGCTGTTCGGCTACGAAAAGGGGGCCTTCACCGGGGCCGACGCGCGGAAGAAGGGCCGGTTCGAGCTCGCCGAAGGGGGCACTCTGTTCCTCGACGAGATCGGCGACGTGCAGCTGTCGACGCAGGTCAAGCTGCTGCGGGTGCTTCAGGAACGGGAGTTCGAGCGTCTCGGCGGACATGAAACGCTGAAAGCGGACGTGCGTCTGATTGCCGCCACGAACAAGGATCTGGAGCGCGCGATCGAGCAGGCAAAATTTCGCGAGGACCTGTTCTACCGGCTCAATGTGTTTCCAATCTTCATTCCGCCGCTGCGCGAGCGGAAGCCGGACGTCCTGCTGCTCGCGGATCACTTTCTACAGCGGTATTCCGCGGAACACGGGCGCGACATCCGCAGATTATCGACTCCCGCCATCGACATGTTGACGTCGTATCACTGGCCCGGCAACGCCCGCGAGCTGCAGAACGTGATCGAGCGCGCCGTTCTCGTCTGCGACGGCCACGTGATCCACGCCCACCATTTATCGCCGACGCTGCAGACTGCGGAGGCGTCCGGAACGGTGATGAGTATCGCGCTGGACGACGCGGTTGCGGCCTACGAAAAGGACTTGCTGCAGGATGCGTTGAAAAGCGCGCGCGGAAACCGCGCCAAGGCCGCGCGCCTGCTGCGCACCACGGAACGGATCGTCAATTACAAAGTGCGCAAGCTCGGAATCGACTGGAAGCGGTTCAAAACGTAACCGCATTTTTTTCGCCCCATGTGCAATTCCGTAACAGCAGCGCGCCACGAAATGGCGCGGTTTCGGGGCAATTCTTAGCAAAAGCGCGTGGCACCTGCCTTGCCCCTGAAGCGATCGCACGGAGGCATGGGTGATTCGAAGCGGGCCAGGGCGCGTGTTAATCGTCGAGGACGACCGGACCACGTTGTCCGGCTGGGTCGAGTTGCTCGGCGACGCCGGCTATCAGGTGACCGGCGTGTCGTCGTACGAGGAGGCGCTCGATGAGCTCGGCCAGCTGCCCGATCTACTCATCACCGACGTTCGCCTCGGTGTCTACAACGGCCTGCAGCTCATCGTGCGCGGCCGCATGATGAATCATGACCTGCACGCGATCGTCGTGACCGGATACGCCGACCAGGTGGTGCTGCGCGAAGCGCTGCATCTGCACGCGGAACACCTGGAGAAGCCGGTGGACATCGACCGGCTGGTGCTGCTCGTCGAGAAGGCGCTCGCATCGCCGGCGAAGCGGCGCGCCGGATAAGCAGGCTGGCCAAACCGCGCCCGCCCGCTACGTCGCGTGGCTCGTTGCTCCGTCCGCCGCCCGCCACACGTAGGCCTGGCCCGCCATCCCGGTCGCCCGCCGATAGCCGTCGAGCGTCTGGGCCACGAACGCGTCCGCGCGGGTCGCCTCGACCAACGCGACGGCACATCCGCCGAATCCCGCGCCCGTCATCCGTGCGCCGACGCTTCCCCCGCGCTGGGCGGCGTTCACGATCGCGTCCAGTGCCGGCGACGACACCTCGAAGTCCTCGCGCAGGCTGCGATGGCTTTCGTCCATCAGCGTCGTGATGCGCGGAAGATCCACGTCACGCAATGCGGACGTCATCGCAAGGACGCGCGCATTTTCGGTGACGACGTGGCGGGCGCGGCGAAAAACCACGTCGCTGATCCCGGCGGGCCGCGTCGCGAGATCCGCCGGCGCCACGTCGCGGAGCGAGGCGACCCCATAGGCGCGCGCCGCCGCTTCGCACTCCTGCCGGCGTTCGTTGTAGTCCGACGTCGTCAGATCGCGGCGGGTCGTCGTATCCAGAACGACAATCCGGAGGCGCTCGGGAATGGCGATGAACTCGAGGTCGAGCGAACGGCAGTCAATCAGAATCGCATGATCGCGCCGGCCCGCGGCAGACGCGAGTTGATCCATGATGCCGCACTGCAGACCGACCCACTGGTTCTCGGCGCGTTGGCCGATCCGCGCCACTGCCGCCGTGGCCCACGGCAGGTTCGACACGTCTGCAAAGGCGCGCGCCGCCGCGATCTGGAGCGCCGCTGACGACGAGAGCCCGGCGCCGATCGGGACCTCCCCGAGCATCGCGCCGTCCCAGCCGTTCAACCGATAACCGGCTTCGCGCAGCGCCCAAGCCACTCCTTTGATGTACTCCGCCCAGCCGTGCGCGTGGTTCGGGTTCGGGGCGAGATTCTCGACGTCGAACTCCACGGTTTCTTGGAAATCGATCGACCGCACGTGAACGATTCGATCCGATCGACGACGGAGGCCGATCCAGATGACCGGTTCGATGGCGAGCGGCAGGACATATCCGTCGTTGTAGTCGGTGTGTTCGCCGATCAGGTTCACGCGTCCGGGCGCGCGAACGATCGACTCCGGCTCGTTGCCGAAACGAGCCGCGAACTCTCTGAGCATGCGCGCCCGCGCGCCGGACGGCTCCCAGGTCACGCCGGCTCCAGCATATAAAGAGGATGCAGGAGGGAGTGCTGATCACCGCACCTATCAGCGATCATTTCGACGGCCGCCGTTTCTTCAATCCCACGGGCGCCCACGGGCAGCCGTTCAGCGCCGTGCCGCGGATGTTGCGCGAGCCACGTACGCCGTGGCCGAAAGAGATCCCGGTTCGCGAGGTTGCGCCGCCTGCGCCCGGCGATGCAGCGGCGGCGATCACGTTCATCGGACACTCGACCTTCCTCGTGCAGACACCGTCGGGTCACCTCATCACCGATCCCGTTTACGCGATGCACGCGGGCCCGGTGGGCCGCTTCGGTCCGCGGCGTGTCCGTCGCCCGGCGGTGGCGTTCGACGACCTGCCGCGCATTTCGACCGTTCTATTGAGCCACAACCACTACGATCATTGCGACCTCCGGACACTTGCCGCGCTGCGGGAACGGTTTCAGCCGCACGTGATTACTCCGGTCGGCAACGCCCGGCTGCTTCGCTCTGCAGGCATTACACAGGCGGAGGAGCTCGACTGGTGGGGCGAAAGCGCCGCCGCCCCGTTTCGCGTCGTGCTCACGCCGGCGCAGCACTTTTCCGCGCGGACGCCGTTCGATCGCAATCGTGGGCTGTGGGGTGGATTCGTGGTCTCGGCGGGGCCGATCCGGATCTTCTTCGCCGGCGACACCGGCTACGCGCCGCACTTCCGCGACGTACGCGCGCGCTGCGGCGTCGTCGATATCGCGCTGCTGCCGATTGGCGCCTACGAACCGCGCTGGTTCATGAAGGACATGCACATGAACCCCGCGGAGGCGGTGCAGGCGCACGAAGACCTCGGCTCGCCGCGCAGCATCGCGATGCACTTCGGGACGTTTCAGTTGACGACCGAGGGGATTGACGAGCCGGTGCGCGCGCTGGGGGCGGCGCTGGACAGCCGCGGCATCGCGCGTGAAAAGTTCCGCGCGCTCGAGTTCGGAGAAACAGTATTCGTAGGGGAGCCGCTTATCG